>OARX01000049.1_pt1 | contig 30452 bp, 22 predicted proteins | sample 1494841 | NCBI WGS metagenome assembly OARX01 (sample SAMEA3360670, study PRJEB22359) | human gut metagenome | biome: ENVO:urban biome; feature: ENVO:human-associated habitat; material: ENVO:feces | place: Bangladesh | collected 2011 | reverse complement strand
TCATGCCCCAAAGCGCTGGTCATGTTCGCTACGTGTTCGTGGCCCTCACTTTGCGAGCAAAGTGAGCTACAATGCTGGCGCCGCAACAGACGATTATGCGGGTCAGTGCAAATCTCCGCTGCGAGGGCGCTACCGCTAACCTTTGATAATTCAATTTTGAACACCCTACCTTTGGCCGCTTTTGTTTTTTGCAAGAGCAAGGGGATAGGCAGGGCGCAAACGGCAAGCATCGCCCGTTGCTCTTTCGCAGCTGTCGCGTTCTCTATCCATCCCCCTCCGTGTGCAAAAAACAGGCTGCAAAAATAAAAATCCTATATATATAAGGTGTAAAAGCGTTTTTTTTCATACTTTTGCGGGCAAAATAGAAAAACTGCAAGTGGGCGCTAAGCGTTGAATTTGAGATTTTCCCCGATACCTTCTTGTCCTTCCGAGACGATTTGAGGCTGTTCCTGTGACGTTGTGCAGGTTTCCCCTGAGACAGCGTAAGCCTTTTCCTGTCAGAGCGAAGTCGGAATGGCTGTCGGGGAAGTCAAGCAGGTGCCTGCCCCTTTTCTAATGTAATACTGAAACCAACCTATGCAAAAGAACTTAGTAATCGTTGAGTCACCGGCAAAAGCCAAAACCATTGAGAAATTCCTTGGCGAGGACTTCAAGGTGATGTCAAGTTACGGACACATACGCGACCTGAAGAAGAAAAACTTCGGCGTTGACCTCGAAACCTTCAAGCCGGAGTATGAGATTCCGGACGACAAGAAAAACGTGGTCAAAGAACTTCGCGCACAAGCCCGGAAAAGTGAGGCCGTGTGGCTCGCATCCGATGAGGACCGCGAGGGAGAAGCCATCTCGTGGCACTTGGCAGAGGTGTTGAAAATCAATCCGCAAGAATCCAAGCGCATTGTTTTCCATGAAATCACCAAGCCCGCCATCCTCGATGCCATTGCCCATCCGCGACACATCGACCTCAATCTTGTCGACGCGCAGCAGGCCCGCCGCGTGCTCGACCGCTTGGTCGGTTTCAAACTTTCGCCGGTGCTCTGGCGGCGTGTTCGCCCGAGCCTCTCGGCAGGCCGTGTGCAGAGCGTTGCCGTTCGTCTCATCGTTGAACGTGAGCGCGAAATCGAAGCCTTCCAAAGCGAAGCCAGCTACCGCGTGACGGCCGTGTTCACCCTTCCCGAAAGCGGAAAGACCCTGCGTGCAGAGCTCTCCAAGCGTTTCCCAACGGAGGAAGCCGCAGCCGCCTTCCTCGAACAGTGTAAAACGGCCACTTTCACCATCAAGGCCGTCAACACCCGTCCAGCAAAACGCACGCCAGCACCGCCCTTCACCACTTCCACCCTTCAGCAGGAAGCAGCCCGCAAGCTTGGTTTCCCCGTGGCCATGACCATGCGTGTGGCCCAGGCATTGTATGAAGCCGGATTGATCACTTATATGCGTACCGACTCCATGAACCTTTCAGACCTCTGTCTGAACGCCTGCGGACCAGTCATCACGGAGAAAATGGGCGCCGAATACCATCAGCGCCGCCATTACCACACGCACGCCAAGGGCGCACAGGAGGCCCACGAAGCCATCCGCCCGACCGATATGCGTCGCGAAACCATTTCCGGTTCTTCACAAGAGAAACGCCTTTACGACCTCATCTGGAAACGCACCATCGCCTGTCAGATGGCCGATGCGCAGATGGAGAAGACAACGGTCAGCATTGATGTTGCCAGTGCCTCTTCCAATATTAATTCTTCAAGCAACGAATGCTTCGTGGCCAACGGAGAAGTCATCAAGTTTGAAGGCTTCCTCAAAGTCTATCGCGAGAGCCAGGAAAACGATGGCGACCTCGAAGAAGACACCTCCATCCTCCCGCCAGTGAAGGAAGGAGAAACGCTCACAGCGCAGGAAGTCACGGCCAGCGAGCGTTTCACACAGCAGCCCCCGCGTTACACCGAAGCCTCCTTGGTGCACAAAATGGAAGAACTCGGCATCGGCCGTCCTTCCACCTATGCCCCCACCATCTCCACCATCCAGCAGCGCCAGTATGTGGCGAAGGGAGAGAAAGAAGGCACCCCGCGAGAATATCGCGTCTTGAAACTCCAGGGCGACACGGGCGAAATCACCAAGCAGATCAATACAGAAAAAACCGGTTCGGAGAAGGGCAAACTCGTCCCGACCGACATCGGCATCGTGGTCAATGACTTCCTGGCGGAGAATTTCCCAGAAATCATGGACTATAATTTCACGGCCAACGTTGAGAAAGACTTCGACGCCGTGGCCGACGGAGAGAAAAACTGGACCGAACTCATTCGCCACTTCTACGAAAATTTCGAACCCCAGGTGGAGAAAACCCTCAACCAAAAGACCGAACACAAGGTGGGAGAGCGCGAATTGGGCGTCGACCCCGTGTCGGGCCGCGTCGTATCGGTGAAAATCGGCCGCTTCGGTCCGATGGTGCAGATGGGAGTGGCCAGCGATGAGGAAAAGCCCACGTTTGCCACACTGCCGCCGCAGTTCAGCCTGTCGAGCATCACGCTCGAAGAAGCCCTTGAGCTCTTTAAACTCCCCCGCACCCTCGGCACCTTCGAAGACGCTCCGGTGGTGGTCAATGCAGGTCGCTTCGGCCCCTACGTGCTCCACAACAAAAAATACGCCTCGCTCGACAAGGGCGAAGACCCCATGAGCGTCACCCTCGAGCGTGCCATTGAACTCATCCTTGCCAAGCGCGAGGCTGAGGCCAAGAGCCATCTCAAGTCCTTCGAGGAAGAGCCCGATATGGAAATCAAAAATGGTCGCTACGGCCCCTACATCGTCTTCAGCGGAAAGAACTACAAGATTCCCAAGGCGCAGGCCGACAAAGCGGCGGAGCTGACGTTGGAAGAATGCCGCCAGATTATCGAGCAGGAGCAGAAAAAGCCAGCCAAAACAACGCGCAAGCGCACCACCACCCGCGCCAAAAAACAATAAGCATTCATGAAGAGCATCACCCTCATCGGCTACATGTGTGTCGGGAAGACCACTGTTGGGAAAGCCTTGGCCAAAAGCCTCGGCTGCACGTTCTACGACCTCGACTGGTACATCGAAGAGCGTTTCCACAGCAAGGTCTCGCAAATCTTCGCAGAGAAAGGCGAAGAGAAATTTCGCGACCTGGAGCAGCGCATGCTCCACGAAGTGGCGGAGTTTGAAAATATCGTGCTCTCGTGTGGCGGCGGCACGCCGTGTTTCTTCGACAACATGGACTATCTCAATAGCGTCTCCGAGACCTTCTATCTGAAAGCCTCTCCCGAAACGCTCTGCCGCCACATCGCCATGAGCCGTGGCGACCGTCCGCTTCTCAAAGGCAAATCGCCCGAAGAAATCCGTGCATTTGTCGAGCAGCAGTTGCAGGCGCGTGAGCCCTTCTATGAAAAGGCCAAACACGTGGTGGACATCAATGTGCTCGACTCCTTCGAGAAAATCGACGACATTGCCAAAATCATCCGCCACACACTTAATATTTAGAGTCCCCAAAAAACGGCGTGCTGCGCCTCCTCCTTCTGGAGGGCCAGACACTTCCCGTTCATCCACTTATCTTTTTACCACTAAGTCGTATTCAGCAAATGAGAAAATGGAGAATTGAAGATTCCGAAGAACTCTACAACATCAAAGGATGGGGAGTTAGCTATTTTGGAATCAACGAACAAGGGCATGCCTATGTCTGTCCGCGCAAAGACGGTGTCAAGGTCGACCTCAAAGACGTGGTCGATGAGTTGGCCTCGCGTGACATCACCGCGCCCGTGCTCTTGCGTTTCCCCGACATTCTGGACAACCGCATTGAGAAAACAGCCGACTGTTTTCAGCGTGCAGAAAAAGAATATAACTTCCAGGCCGACCACTTCATCATCTTCCCCATCAAGGTCAACCAAATGCGACCAGTCGTGGAAGAAATCATCAGCCACGGAAAAAAATACAACCTCGGACTCGAAGCGGGTTCGAAGCCTGAGTTGCATGCCGTCTTGGCCACCAATATGGACAGCGACAGCCTCATCATTTGTAACGGTCATAAAGACCAGAACTTCATCGAGCTTGCGCTCTTGGCTCAGAAAATGGGCAAGCGCGTGTACCTCGTGGTTGAAAAACTGCCCGAACTCCTCACCATCGCCCGCACCGCAGAGAAAATCGGCGTGAAGCCCAACCTTGGCATCCGCATCAAACTGGCCACGGCGGGCTCTGGCAAATGGCAGGAGAGCGGTGGCGACGCTTCGAAGTTTGGCCTTAACTCCACCGAGCTCCTCGAGGCTCTCCGTCTGCTCGATGAAATGGGGCTGCACGACTGTCTCAAGCTCATCCACTTCCACATCGGGTCGCAGATCACCAAAATCCGCCGCATCTCCACCGCCCTGCGCGAAGCCGCCCAGTTCTATGTGCAGCTCCATGCTATGGGCTTCAACATCGAGTTTGTTGACTGCGGCGGCGGTCTCGGCGTAGACTACGACGGCACGCGCTCCAGTAATTCTGAAAGCTCCGTCAACTATTCCATTCAAGAATATGTCAACGACTGCGTCTACACCTTCGTCGACGCCGCCAACAAGAGTGGCATACCACATCCCAACATCATCACCGAGGGCGGCCGCTCCTTGACGGCCCACCATTCCGTTTTGATTCTCGACGTGCTCGAAAGCGTTTCCATGCCGCGCATGGACGAGAGCTTCCATCCCTCGGAAAACGACCACCAGCTCGTTCACGACCTGACGGAAATTTGGGACAAACTCTCAACGCGCTCCATGCTGGAAGACTGGCACGATGCCGAGGACATCCGCGACGAGGCCCTCGACCTCTTCCGCCACGGCATCATCGACCTCCGCACCCGCGCCCAGATTGAGAGCCTCTATTGGAGCATCTCGAGCGAGATTGCCGAATTGGCCCACCATCAGAAGCACGTGCCCGACGAGTTGCGTAAGCTCGACAAGATGATGGCCGACAAATATTTCTGCAACTTCTCCCTCTTCCAGTCGATGCCCGATGCCTGGGCCCTCGACCAGCTCTTCCCCATCATGCCCATTGAGCGTTTGGACGAAAAACCCACGCGCTCGGCCACGTTGCAGGACATCACCTGCGACTCCGATGGCAAGATTTCCAACTATGTCAACTATAACCAGCAGACCAGCTATCTGCCGCTCCACGCCATCAAGTCGGGCGACCACTATTACATCGGTGTGTTCCTCGTTGGCGCCTACCAGGAAATCCTGGGCAATATGCACAACCTCTTTGGAGACACCAATGCCGTGCATATAACGGTTGACAACGAGGGCTACAGCATCGACAAGACCATCGACGGCGAAACCGTTGCCGACGTCCTGGAGTATGTTCAATACGACCCCAAGCGCCTCGTGCGCCGTCTCGAATCGTGGGTGAGCAAGGCTGTCAAAGAAGGACGCATCACCATTGAGGAAGGCAAGGAGTTTATCTCCAACTACCGTTCCGGCCTCTATGGTTATACCTATCTGGAATAATGCCACCTACGGGTCGGATTAAACTCCAGCTTCTATAGGTTTCAAATATCCAGCACGCTATCGCCACGCGGCAGAGATTCCCATGCGGGTTTCCAGCCGCGTGGCGATGGTGTTTTTGGGGGCGTGCAGTTGGGGACATAGGGCGGCAAAGCGTTGAAATACCTCCTGGTAAAATAGAGTGGCTTGGGAGAGCGGAGAAGATGGCCTGGCGTGTGGTATATTGTTGATAATGAGGAGAGAAGTGTTATTCTAATGCTTGAGCGATCTGTCTTTTCTGCGGTCCCCGCATGCGCCATTAGCATTTTTACCAATACTAAATAACAATAAAAAGTAATTTTAAAAAGGCCACTCCAAAATAAATTGTTAAATTTGCGTGATTTACAGAGTTTATAAGAATAAATCATATAAGAAAAACAACCGATGAACGTGATTACTAAGACCGTCGCGTTGCCTGATGGAAGAACCATCAGCATCGAGACCGGTAAGTTGGCCAAACAGGCCGACGGTGCTGTCATGCTGCGCATGAACAACACGATGCTGCTCGCCACCGTCTGTGGCGCCAAAGACGCTGTCCCCGGCACTGACTTCATGCCCCTCCAGTGTGACTATAAGGAAAAATATTCTGCCGCAGGCCGTTTCCCCGGCGGTTTCACCAAGCGTGAAGGCCGCGCTTCCGACTACGAGATCTTGACGTCTCGTCTCGTTGACCGTGCCTTGCGTCCACTTTTCCCGAGCGATTATCATGCAGAGGTGTATGTCAACATCACGCTCTTCTCAGCCGATGGCGTTGACATGCCTGACGCACTCGCCGGTTTCGCCGCTTCTGCTGCTTTGGCCTGCTCCGACATTCCTTTCGAAGCTCCCATCTCTGAGGTGCGCGTAGCCCGCATCAACGGCGAATATGTCGTTGACCCGACATTCGAACAGCTCGCCAACGCCGATATGGACATCATGGTCGGCGCCACCGAAGAAAACATCATGATGGTGGAAGGCGAAATGGACGAAGTGCCTGAAAGCGCTCTGCTCGAGGCTTTGAAGGTGGCCCACGAAGCCATCAAGCCGATGTGCCGTTTGCAGAAGGAACTTGCCAAGGAACTCGGCACTGACGTGAAGCGCGTATATTGCCACGAAGTAAACGACGAAGAACTCCGCCAGCAGGTGAAGGACGAATGCTACGCTCCGGCTTATGCCATCGCTGAAGCAGGCGACCACGACAAGCACCAGCGCGAAGAAGCTTTCGAGAAGATTCGTGAAGACTTCAAGGAACGCTACGTTGCTGCCCACGCCGACCTCTCGGCTGAAGAACTTCAGGAAAAGAACGACCTCATCGACCGCTACTACCACGATGTTGAGCGCGATGCCATGCGCCGTTGCATCCTCGACGAAGGCAAGCGTCTCGATGGCCGTAAGACAACAGAAATCCGCCCCATCTGGTGCGAAATCGACCCGCTGCCAGGACCTCATGGTTCTGCCATCTTCACCCGTGGTGAAACCCAGTCGCTTTCAACCTGTACGCTCGGAACCAAACTCGACGAGAAGATGGTTGACGATGTGCTCGACAAGAGCTACATGCGCTTCCTCCTCCACTATAACTTCCCTCCATTCTCAACCGGTGAAGCCAAGGCTCAGCGCGGTGTTGGCCGTCGCGAAATTGGCCACGGCCATTTGGCATGGCGTGCGCTCAAGGGTCAGATTCCTGCCGACTTCCCATACACAGTGCGTGTCGTGAGCGACATTTTGGAATCAAACGGTTCCAGCTCAATGGCCACTGTCTGCGCCGGTACTCTGGCTTTGATGGACGCTGGTGTGCCCCTCAAGGCTCCCGTGAGCGGTATCGCTATGGGTTTGATCAAGAATCCAGGTGAAGACAAATACGCTGTCCTTTCTGATATCCTCGGCGACGAGGACCACTTGGGCGACATGGACTTCAAAACCACTGGTACTGCCAAGGGTTTGACCGCCACCCAGATGGACATCAAGTGTGACGGACTTTCTTATGAAATCCTCGAGAAGGCTCTCATGCAGGCCAAGGCCGGTCGTGAGTACATCCTCGGCAAACTGACAGAAACGATTGCCGAACCGCGTGCTGACTTCAAGCCACACGTTCCACGTATCGAAGCATTCGAGATTCCTAAGGAATTCATTGGAGCCGTTATCGGCCCGGGCGGAAAAATCATCCAGGGCATGCAGGAAGAAACCGGTGCCACCATCACGATTGATGAAGAAGACGGCGTAGGCAAAATCCAGGTATGCGGTGCCAACAAGGCTGTCATCGACGCTGCCGTTGCCAAGATCCGCGCCATCGTTGCCATCCCCGAAGTGGGAGAGGTTTACGACGCCAAGGTCATCAGCATCATGCCTTACGGCTGCTTCGTTGAGTTTATGCCGGGCAAGGAAGGCTTGCTCCACATCAGCGAAATCGCTTGGAAGCGCTTGGAAAGCGTTGAAGAGGCCGGCATCAAGGAAGGCGACCACATCACCGTGAAACTCCTCGAAATCGACGAGAAGACTGGTAAGTTCCGTCTCTCACACCGCGTTCTCGAAGAGAAGCCCGAAGGTTGGGAAGAGCGTCCTGCCCGTCCTGCCCGTCGTCCGCACCGCGAAGGTGGTGAAGGCCGCGGTCCTCGCCGTCAGTAATGCTTACAATTGTCACAGCCATGCTACTAAAGAGCCGCATGGCCAGGCATTCCACTCATGAGAAATGAATGAAATGTACACCATAGCATCAAAAGTCCCCATAGTCCGACATCGGATTGTGGGGATTTTTTTTGTGCATGCAACGTAAGGCTTTTCTGAGGGCTGAGGCCTGACTTCCGAGGACCGAAATTTGACTTTCAAGGTAGGGCGTTTAAAATCCAAAAGCCCCCAATGTTGGTAGAGAGGCGACAGCGCCCCTGAAGGGTAGAGCGTTCAAAATCTCAAGAAATCCGCGTTTTTGCTAAATAATAAGGTGCGACGAAGCCCTGGGGCGAAGCACTGTAGCTCACTTTGCTCGCAAAGTGAAGGGGCGAATATTGTGGCGGCCAAGCACGAGCTGAAAATCCAACAAAGTCATGCCCCAGAGCGTTGGTCATGTTCGCTACGTGTTCGTGGCCCTCACTTTGCGAGCAAAGTGAGCTACAATGCTGGCGCCGCAACAGATGATTATGCTGGCGCAGCGCAAATTTCTGCTGCGAGGGCGCTACCGCTAAGCTTGATTTTCTTTGGATTTTTAACGCCCTACTTTCGAGGGCCGAGGCCATTCTTTCCGCGTTGCAGTCCGCTTCCAGCGCTTTCAAGTCTATTCCCCGGCTCCCTATGCCCGTCAGCGAATCTGGGGGCAGACGCGGACGCATCTGCTCCCAGACACGTTCGTCTCTGCTCCCAGACACGTTCGTCTCTGCTCCCAGATTCGGTTGCATCAGCCCCTAGATACGACTGCATCAGCCCCCAGATTCGCTTGCGTCTGCTCCCGCGTTCGCTGGTAGGCATAGGGCGAGTTCTTGGAAAAAAACATGGCGTTGCGTCTCGATGAGGTCCTGGCGTTTCAAAATACGTTTGTCTCCGTCCGTGTTGGGGCATTCTGCGGTTTGCCTCCTGTCTTGTACCACGAAAATATGCCGTGCAGAAACAAACATTAAAAAAAGCCGAGATATTCCGCCAAACTCCCAAAAATTATTGTTACTTTTGCCTGTAAGTATATACTTGCGTAAAAAAACATAAAAGTCATGACGCTCGACGATATTAAATCAGTATATTTTGTCGGTGCAGGAGGCATCGGCATGAGTGCCCTTGAACGTTATTTCCTTGCTGAGGGAAAGTGCGTTGCGGGTTACGACCGCACATCTTGCGAACTCACAGAGACGCTCCGCAAAGAAGGTGCCGACATCCATTACGAAGACAACGTGGAACTCATTCCTGAGTGCTACCGCGACAAGGCCACCACATTAGTGGTATTTACGCCTGCCATCCCGGCAGACCACAAAGAATTGACCTATTTCCGCAACAACGGTTTCGAGGTGCAGAAACGTGCCCAGGTGCTCGGCCTTTTGACGCGCCACTCCAAAGGACTCTGCGTGGCCGGAACCCACGGAAAGACCACCACTTCAACCATGCTGGCACACCTGCTCCACCAGAGCCACGTGGAATGCAACGCTTTCTTGGGCGGCATCAGCAAAAACAGCGGTACGAATTTCCTGCTCTCAGAGAAAAGTCCGTATGTCGTGATAGAAGCCGACGAGTTCGACCGCTCCTTCCATCATCTGCGCCCCTTTGCCACTGTCATCACTGCCACGGATGCCGACCATCTTGACATCTATGGAACTGAGGAGGCTTATCTGGAGAGCTTCACAAAATACACCAGTCTCATCCAACCGGGCGGCGCGTTAATCGTTCATTGCGACTTGAAGATGAAAGAGGCCCTGCAAGACGGCGTGCGTCGCTACGACTACAGCCGCGACAAGGGCGATTTTCATGCTGAAAACCTGCGCATTGGTGGCGGACGCATCGTGTTTGACTTCGTCTCGCCGTTTGGCAATATCAAGGATGTTGAACTCGGCGTGCCCGTGAGCATCAATATCGAAAACGGTATCGCCGCTATGGCGCTCGCCCAGATTGCCGGTGCCACGGAAGAGGAAATCCGCCGCGGCATGCTGAGCTTTGAAGGCGTTGTGCGCCGTTTCGATTTCAAACTCAAAACCGACCGCATCGTCTTCTTGAGCGACTACGCCCACCATCCAGCGGAAATCCGCCAGAGCGTGCTCTCGTTGCGCGAAGTGTTTAACGGACGCAAGCTCACCGCCATTTTCCAGCCCCACCTCTACACCCGCACCCGCGATTTCTACAAGGATTTTGCCAACAGTCTTTCGCTGCTCGACGAGGTGATCTTGACGGAAATCTATCCGGCCCGCGAACAGCCCATCCCCGGCGTGACCAGTCAGATTATCTTCGACGAACTGCGCCCCGACATGCAACGCCGCATCTGCCAGAAGACCGACGTGCCGCAAATCGTTGAAAACGAGGATTTCGATGTGCTCATCGTGCTCGGAGCTGGCGACCTCGACAACTATTGTGATGAAATAACAGAAATTTTGAAACGAAAATATTGCTGATGCCAGCACGGGCGGCACAGACCGCCTGAGCCGCGGGGGAGGAAGGCGTCTTTCAAGACCTTCCTCCGCTTGCAACCAAAGGCACGTAAAATCCCGCAGAATTGCTATGAAGACATTCTTTAAACTGCTCGTATTGTTGGGGGTCGTTGCCTATCTCTTCTATGTCTTTGCCGACATATCTGGGAAAAGAGACAGCACGCGCTGCAAGGAAGTGAACGTGATCATCGTTGACAGCAGCTACGCGGGATTCATCAACGCCGATGAAGTGGTGCGTATCTTGAAGAAGGAGAAGATTTATCCTGTGGGCCAGTTGATGGAGGAGGTCAATGGCGACAGTCTGGAGAAAGCACTGGAGAAAAACTCGTTCGTGAGCATCGTGAAGTGCTATAAGACACCGGGAGGCCGCGTCAACATCAACATCTCGCAGCGACTGCCCATCCTGCGCATCAAAGCCGACAACGGCGACGACTATTACATCGACAACAAGGGCGTGGCCATGATGCCCGAAAACTATACGGCCGACGTGGCAGTGGCAACGGGACGCATCAGCAAACGCTATGCTGCCAAGAACCTGGTCCACCTGGCTCGCTATCTCCACACGAACGACTTTGCCAACGACCTCGTGGAGCAAATCAACGTGGCGCCCGATGGCAGGGTGGCGCTCATCCCGCGCATCGGCTGCCAGGTGATCCAAATAGGAAAGCTCGACTCGCTGACCCTGAGGACGCAGATGCAAAACTTGCGCGTGTTTTACGACAAGGTGCTGCCGACTGTTGGGTGGAACACCTACCGCGAAATCAGTTTGGAATTCAACAACCAGATTGTCTGCAAGAAAAACTGACGCCTGAAGCTCCGCTTCGGAGAATGGGCGGACGCAGCGCAGGAAAACGACCGCAACGCAAAGCCGTGTCGGCGTCGTGATGCTGGCACGCTGAAGAAAGACGCTATAAGTAGGTGTAAAAAAATAATGCTCTTGGCATAAATCATAAAAAGAATTTTGACCACCCACTTGTTATTTTAAGAAAGAAACCTCAAAGGCCCGAGAGCCGTTTCGCCAAGCAATCGTCTTGCGCGTGGAAAACTCAAAGGCCAACGCCTAATAACACTCTATGAATATGACAAATGACGACTTCATCGTAGCAATAGAACTCGGTTCGTCCAAGGTGACGGCTATTGCTGGGCAGAAACAGCCTGACGGTGCCATCAAAGTCCTCGCATACGCACAAGACCCTTCGGAATCGTTCATCCGCAAGGGGTGTATCAACAATTTCAACAAGATGACGTCGTGCGTTGACAGCATCAAGCAGAAATTGGAAAATGCCCTCGGACGCTCCGTTGCCAGCTGCTATGTCGGCATCGGCGGCATGGGCATGCACACCGTGGCCAACACCGTGACGCGACATCTCGGCGAGAAGCAACTCATCACCGCCGAAATGGTCAACAACGTGAAGGATTCCAATAACAGTATGCCTGGAAACGACCGCGAAATCCTTGAGGTGATACCGCAGGATTACCAGCTTGGCACACAGGTGGTGGCCGACCCCATCGGCATCGCGTCTGACGTGATTGAAGGACACTTCCTCAATATCATCTCCAACACGAGCGTGTCGGAAAGCGTTTACAACTGCTTCCGCAGTGCTCATCTCAACGTGGTGGGCATGCCCATCACGGTCCTCGCTCTGGCCGACGCCATCTTGACGGAGCCGGAGAAGCGCTCAGGATGCGCCTTCGTGGACATGGGTGCGGAAACCACTTCCGTGGCCATCTTCAAGAACAACATTCTCCGCCATTTCGCCGTCATCCCTCTCGGTGGCGCCAACGTCAACCGCGACCTCTGCACACTGCAAATTGAGGATTCGGAGGCTGAACAGCTCAAACGCAAATATGCCACGGCTTACAGCAACGAGGAGGAAGACAAGCACGAACCTGTCACGCTGGGCGACGGTCGCACCGTGAAGTATGAAGAATTCAATGGCTTGGTGGAAGCACGCATGGAGGAAATCATCCTCAACATCAAGCACCAGATAGCCCTCTCAAAATATGATGATTCGAAGCTCGTCAGCGGCATCGTGGTGACTGGTGGTGCCGCCAATATGAAGAACATCGACAAGGCTTTTGCCGCCTTCACCGATTTCAGAAAGGTGCGCTTCGTGAAGAACACCCGTTTGCAAACGCGTCTTGAGGGCAAACCATCGTCGTCTTTCAATGCCGACGGCTCATTCAATGCCGCCATCGCCCTCATCGACAAGGGCGAAATCAATTGCTGCGGCGGTGTGATCGGACAGGAGGGCAATGCGTTTGAACAGCAGGCGCAGGGCGGAAATGTCCAGACGGAGAACGATTTCTCACAGCAGGGCATGCAGCAGACCTTGGCGGGCACAGGCCAGCAGGGTGTGCAGAATGTCACCATCGGTGGCCATCAGAATGCAGCCCAGACGCAGACGGTTGCTCAGGGACAGCAGAACGGCCAGACAACAGATGTCGAAACCGAGGAAACTTCTGAAAGAGAGACCAAGAAGCCTAAGCAGAAGAGCGGCATGTTTGGTCGCATCTCGAGCATCTTCAAGAAAGTGACCAATGCTGCGGGCAACCTCGTCAATGATGATGACGACCGCTTCATGGCGTCGCGCAAAGATAAAGAATAAGTGTTGGCCAAACCATGACCAAACCGGTTCCCAGCGGCAAATGGGTGCCGCAGAGAAATCAGTCCGGTTAAAAAAACAACTCCTAAACGATTCATAGTTTTATGTCAGATAACAACGAATTGCTCGATGTGGGCATGCCTTCAACATCTCCTTCAATCATTAAGGTCATCGGCGTTGGAGGCGGTGGCGGAAATGCCGTCAACCACATGTACCGTGAGGGTATTCACGATGTCAATTTCGTACTTTGCAACACCGATAGCAAAGCATTGATGGACTCTCCCGTTCCCGTTCGTCTCCAGCTCGGAAAAGAAGGACTCGGCGCGGGAAACATCCCGGCAAAGGCCCGCGAAGCCGCCGAAGAAAGCGTTGAAGACATCCGCCAGATGCTCAACGATGGCACCAAGATGGTGTTCATCACCGCTGGTATGGGCGGCGGTACGGGCACGGGCGCCGCACCAGTCGTTGCTCGCGAAGCCAAGAATATGGGCATTTTGACGGTGGGCATCGTCACCATCCCGTTCCGCTTCGAAGGTAATAAGAAAATCGATCAGGCCCTCGACGGCGTTGATGAAATCTCAAAGCATGTTGACGCCTTGCTCGTCATCAACAACGAACGCCTGCGCGAAATCTATCCCGACCTCAATGTGCTCAGCGCCTTCGAAAAGGCCGACAACACTTTGAGCGTGGCTGCGCGAAGCATCGCTGAAATCATCACCATGCACGGCATCATCAACCTCGACTTCCGTGACGTCTGCACCGTCTTGAAAGACGGCGGTGTGGCCATCATGTCTACGGGATTCGGCGAAGGCGAAAACCGTGTGACGAAGGCCATCAACGATGCCCTGCATTCGCCGCTGCTCAACAACAGCGATATTTTCAACTCCCACAAGGTGTTGCTCTCCATCTCTTTCTGCGCAGAAAAGGAAGGCGATTCGCTGATGATGGAGGAAATGAACGAGGTGCACGACTTCATGGAGAAATTCCACGACGACGTGGAGACGAAGTGGGGTCTCTCAACCGACCCATCGCTCGGCAAGAAGGTGAAAATCACCATTCTGGCTACGGGCTTCGGCATTTCCAGTGTGCCGGGCATGCAGGAAAAACACGACGCGGAAGACGAGAAGCGCCGCCAACTCGAAGCCGAAAAGGCCGAGGAGAACGACGAGCGCCGTACACAATATTACGACAACCCCAACCGAAAGAGCGGGCAGCGTAAACGTTCGCGCATCTATCTCTTCGGCTTGGACGACCTCGACAATGAAGAGGTGATCTCGCTGGTTGAAATGACGCCGACGTTTAAGCGTAGCAAGGAAGAACTCAACAGCATCAAGAGCAAGACTTACAACAGCGTGGCCGTGGAACCAGAAAGCGACAACACCAATGGTTCGGCGGCGCAGGTGATTTCATTTGCCTGATAAGTCTCCCCTGTTTCCAAAGTAGAATTCCACCCGTTCGGCCAGAGAAAGAAAGGACTGCTGAGGCTTCCGACGGATGCTTCAGAGTTCATGGCCTTCGGACGCTGAAAATCGCACCACCTAATCCCCAAGTATTCATTCAGAGAATATGTCAGAACTCAACAATACATCAAATCTGTTGGTAGAACCCATCGTTAATCATTCCGCCGAGATCATCAAGGTCATCGGTGTTGGTGGCGGTGGGGGTAACGCTGTGGGGCAGATGTACCGTGAGGGAATTGAAGGGGTTCGCTTCCTGGTGTGCAACACAGACCAAAAAGCCCTCGAAGACTCCGTCGTGCCCGACAAAATTCAGCTCGGCCCTGGTCTCGGAGCGGGCGGCCAGCCTGTCGTTGGCCAGGATTTGGCAGAGAAAAACCTCGACAAGATCGATGCCATCTTCGACGACAAGGTGAAAATGGTGTTCATCACCGCTGGTATGGGCGGCGGCACCGGCACCGGTGCCTCGCCAGTCATTGCCCGCGAGGCAAGGGCCCACGGTGTGCTGACGGTGGGCATCGTCACCATCCCGTTTCTCTTTGAACGTGAACGCCAAATCGACAAGGCGCTCGACGGTCTTGAACGACTGGGCAAGGAGGTGGATGCCATGTTGGTGATCAACAACCAACGCCTTTGCGACATCTACACCGACCTCACCATCATTGATGCTTTCAAGAAAGCCGACCTCACCCTGACAACGGCGGTGCGCTGCATCGTGGAAATCATTGAGATGCACGGACGTGTCGGGCTCGACTTCTGCGATGTCAGCAACGTATTGCGTAATGGCGGTGTAGCCATCATGTCGACTGGTTTCGGCAAGGGCGAGAAGCGCGTCACCAAGGCCATAGAAGAAGCGCTCTATTCTCCGCTCATTAACAACAATAACGTCTATCGCGCCCATAAGATCATTTTGGCCATCACCATCAACCCCGACCCGAAATACGCCTTGCGCATGGAGGAAGTGGGGGAAGTGAACGAATTTATGGCCAAGTTCTCCGACAACATCGAGACCAAATGGGGTCTCGTGACGGACGAGAATATGGGCGAACAGGTGAAAATCACGATTCTCGCCTCTGGATTTAATCTCAACGGGCAGACGGTTGATGATGAATACACGCAGCGTCACGCGGCCATACGTGCCCGCTATTATGACGACGGCGGTCCTATGCGCAAACGCGTGCGCCACAAACACCAGGTGTTTCTCTTCGATACGGCCGACCTCGGCAACGAGCGTCTGGCTGAGGCGGTGAGTGCTTCGCCGACCGACACGCGTACCAGCGGAACGCTCGAAACTTTCTTGCATCTCAAGCAACAACCGCTCGGGAATGGCGCTCGCGATGACGCCGAAAACGCTGTGGGGCAGCCGACTGGTTTTTCTGCCAATGGTGCCGCAAGAGCGGAGGAGGGGAGTGTTGTCATAGATTTTTCGAACTAATTGATGGTGTCTTCATCCGCCGAAGATTTCGATGCGGATGAAGATGTCTTTTAAATCCCAATATATTATGTCACTTTTTGATCAAGTCAGCAAGGATATTGTTGCTGCCATGAAGGCCAAGGACAAAGTGCGCCTTGAAGCATTGCGTAACATCAAGAAATTTTTCATAGAAGCCAAGACGGCTCCGGGAGCCAACGACACGCTCGATGATGCTGTCGCCCTCAAAATCCTCGCCAAACTCGCTAAGCAGGGCCGCGACACGGCCGCTCTCTATCACGAGCAAAACCGCCCCGACCTCGCTGAGGAAGAGGAGGCACAGGCCAAAGTGATTGAAGAGTATCTCCCGAAGGCCCTCACGCCGGAGGAACTCGAAGCTGAGGTGAAAGCCATTATTGCTCAGGTGGGTGCAACGAGCGCCAAGGACATGGGCAAGGTGATGGGCGTTGCCAGCAAGCAGTTGGCAGGTCGCGCTGACGGTCGCGCCATTTCGACGCTCGTCAAGCAGCTCTTGGCGTAAGGGAGGCACGGTTTCCGAGAAGGGCGCAGATGGTGTCGCTCCGGAATCAGTTGCCTTCAGGCACTTCGTGACCACCTACTTATACCATATAAGACAGCCGGATGTAACCAGAAAGACGGGGACATCCGGCTGTTTTTTTTTCGGCATGGATGAAAAAATTGAAGTTCATTTTTTACTTTTGCTTTTCGGCAGGGTCATATAGACAGAAGCAGCAAGCAAGCGGGCGCTCACGAACAACGCTGTGCGTCCCAACCAATGAAACGTTTCGAAGTCTGCTCAGCATTGTTGAACCCATTATAAAAAATTACGACGATGAAAAGTATAGGAAATTTCAAGAGTTTGTCCCTCATGTTGGTGATGGCTTTGTTTTGCATGACGGCAACGGCACGTCCCGGCCGCGTTCACACTGTCAACCGCTCCCGTGTGGTGATGATGGCGAAAGTTAAACCTTGTCCTTGCAAGAAGCATCACAAGAAATGCAAGAAACATCGTCATTGCAAGAAGCATCATTGCTTCTGCGTGAGATATTCACATCCGATGAACCACCGTAGATAGGCGCCGGGAAACACAAGACAATGTCCAGCGCGGCGCCCAAGAATAATCCCAGACATAACACATCATGGCAACTGACGACAAAGAAATAATCAACCTCATAGGCCGGGACCCCAACGGCGGTTTCCGTCAGCTGATGGGCAAATACCAAGAGGCGGTTTACTGGCATGTGCGCCGAATGGTCGTCTCGCACGATGACGCACAGGATGCCGCGCAGGAAACCTTCGTGAGGGTCTATCGGTCGTTGAGGAATTATCGTGGAGAATGCTCCCTGCGCAGTTGGATCTACCGCATAGCCACCAACGAGGCCCTGCGCGTGATTTCAAACCGCCGCCAGGAAATGGTTTCTTTGGACTCGGAATCAACGGGGGCCGAACTGATTGCCGCAGGCGATTATGTGGACTACGACAACGCAGTGGCCGTGAAATTCCAAAAGGCGATTCTCACGCTCCCGCCGAAACAACAGTTGGCATTCAACCTGAGATACTACGACGAAATGAGCTTTGAGGAAATTTCGCAGGTGGCGGGAACTACGCCTTCAAGCGTCAAGGTCAGTTACCACGTGGCCAAAGACAAAATCATTGCATACATGAATTCTAATGACTGAACAGATGAAACAGACTTTCGATTTCAAGCAAATTGGCAAGCGGATGCCTTACCGTGTTCCCAACGGTTTCTTCCAGGAAATGGAACGCAACGTGCTGGATGCCGTGGCTGAAAAGGCGACAGAGCGTAAGCCAGCAATGACTGAGCGTAAGTCGGCAATGGCAGAACGTAAGCCGCTACAGGCAAAACGTTTCGTCTTTACGCGCTTGGCAAAATATGCAGCAGCCGTAGCCGCGTCGGTCGTTGTCTTATTGGCGGTTAACGTGAAATTCTTCTACGTTGCAGCCCCTACGGATATGCAGGATGTGGAAGCCGCTTTCGACCAGCTCTCCTTGAGCGATCAGGAATGTCTCGTTGAACTTTATCAGGAAGATGTGTTCTTGGATAATGATTATTAGTAGGCCGTAAGGCGATATGCCTCTTCGGACGCTTCGTATTTATACAACACAAACAAACTAAACAAATATACAATCATGAAAAAGATATTGGGTATTCTCATACTCGTTGTGGCCGCAGTGTTCCAGGCCCAGGCTTCTGACCAGACACCGCAGCAACGCCACACTCGTGAACAACTTGCCAAGATACAGGCCGAGCACATCGCCCACGATTTGGCCCTTGACGACAAAACGGCGGCGTTGTTCATTGACACCTATTGCCAAAGCCAGAGGGAAGTGTGGGCTGTGATTGGAAATCGCGTGAAAAGCGAGGGCAGTTCTGAGGAAAAATCTGAACGGGCCATCAAACGGCGTTTCGAAAATAGCGAAAAACTGCTTGCCATCCGCCAGAAGTATTATAAGAAGTATTCTGAATTTCTCACCCAGCGACAAATCCAGCGCGTCTATGAGATTGAAAAGAAATGGAAGAAAATACCTCTGAAGCGTCGAGGCAAAATGCGTCGAGGCAACCGCTGACCCCTTGGGCCGAGAGCTAAACGGATTGCAGGCGGTGGAGGCGTTGCATTGCTCGAAAGAATGTTATTGATAAATAAGTGTGTGTTGATAATTTGCCTTTCCCTGTCCAGCGGGGTGGGGAGAGACAAATTTATGGGGTGTCGCTGAAATATGTTTTTTGGGACACCTCTTAAATGAAGAATTAAAAGTATGCTGAAATATCTGTTGAGCCTTGCTGTGGCCTTCTTTATGGTGACTGTTGGGCATGGATTTAATTCCACGAAGGAAACCATTACTGTTATGGGTATCACGATGCCCTACCGCAAGTGTGACGTGAATCTTATGGCGGGAGGCGACAAGCCTTCGCTTGTCGTTTATCTGCACGGCGGTACGAGCAAGGGTGATGACAATGAACGGCAGTTGCTCGAACCCGGCACCGATTCCATTGCAAATTATCTGGCGGCAACGGGAAAGCCGTCCATCTTTCTAATTCCGCAGTGTCCCTCTGATAAATCATGGGGCGGCCCGATGAACAACGTGCTGAAGGCAATGATTGACCGCTATGTCAATGCAGGCATCGTTGATGCCAATCGCATCTATATCTTTGGCGGTTCGATGGGCGGCACTGGTACGTGGGGCATGCTTTCCGCTTTTCCGGGATTCTTCGCCGCGGCTATGCCCGTGGCAGGCAATCCTTCAAAATGTGTGGCTGCCAACGTTTGTAAAACACCCGTTTTTACCGTGATGGGCACTGCTGATATCATCATGAGCGTTGAGGCCGCACAAAATTTTGTTGAGCAGCTCAATGCCCTTGGTGATGATGTCTGCATGGAGATAGAAAATGGATGGACGCATGAAATGACCTGTATGCAGAGCTATACGGCGCGGCGGCTCAACTGGGTGTTTGCCCACGACCTTGCAACGACTTCTGCCATTGGCGGCGTTGCGTCAGATTCCCGTTCCGTTGTCAGTTCTTCGTATTATTCCTTGACGGGCCAATCCGTACAGACTCCTTGTCCGCCTGGTGTCTACATCCGTCGCGATGTGATGAGCAACGGGACAATCGAAAGTCAGAAGGTGCGTCTTTAAGAAACGTTGGCCTGTTGGTTGCTTTGTGCTGTGGCAGGCGGCTTAGTTCGTATTGTGGCAGGCGGTGTTTCCAATTGTTTTGGCCGCATGCCGCGCGTGGCGTTCGTGAAAGTTCCGCTGATTTACCGAAAGCCTGGTCAAATTGGAAAGATAGAGTTTGCCGAGTTGCCATAAAAAAGTCCGCCTGCGAAAGCCAATTCGCAGGCGGACATTTTTATGAAGTCTGTTGGCGGAAATCTGGTGCTTGCTCTGCGCCAGATATTCTCCGCTCATAAAACCACTGAAGCTTATTTCATGAAGACCTTAAACAGGCCGCCACCATCAGGGTCGTTGTATATTTTCTTCTCATTCGGTTTCTTGCAAGCCTTGATGGCTTCCAAGTCCGCAGCAGAAGCTTTTCGGAAATTCTTATAGGTGGCGGGGAATCCGGTAACCGTCAGCACTCTTTCGCCATAGGAAGTGCGTTCGAAGACAAACTGCGGTTCGAGCAATACATCGGCATTATTTGCTTTCAGCAACTGGGCAACGAGATTTCCTTGGGCCACTTGCTTCGAGGGTTCGCCCAAGTGGAACGGCCTGAAGCTCCACGTCATCGTCTGTGTGGCTTTCTGTTGGATTTCCAAGTCAGCTACTTCTGGATAGGTCACGACCGTTGACTCTACCATTGCAGTGGTGGCCGTCTTCGTAATGGTTGAGCACGACGATATAAAGAGCGCCGCACAGACAGCCGTTAGTAAAAATAACTTTTTCATAACCAGCCCCTTTCTTTATTTGTTTCTGAAATTTTTGTATTTAGCAGGGTAGCCGCTGACTTCAACGCTTTTGAACTTTGAACCAAAGAGTCCCCTTCTCTTTACGAAGGTGAATTCCGGTGCCACAAGCACGTCGGCATTGCCGCTCTTCATGAGCAGTTCTTTAACGGCCGTGTTCTGCAAGTTCTTCTTTCCGCCTCTTCTCGCTCTGGCTTCCGTGTAATAAACGTGCTCGACTCTCTGTGAGGAAATCTCCAAGTCGGCCATAGAATTTGTGGTCAGGCCGTTTTCAACGTCTATAGAAGTTGCAGTCTTGGTAATGGTGGTGCAAGAAGCTAAGGCGAAGCTGGCGCACAGGGCAATGAAAATCTTTTTCATGGTTGTGAAAATTTGAGTTGGGTTCCGTTCGGTGCTTGTATATTTAGTTGTGCAGGAACCGTTGACACAGCTAAAACTGCGCTTTTGCGAAAAGCACTTTATAATAATACGCTTGCAAAGGTAAATATTTTTAGAAATATGTGCAAATACTTAAAATTCCCTTCCTGCCTAAGCGGTAGCCTTCTCATGCCAAGCGGTCGTATTTTAAGTTTGTGTGGTAATTTTTTTTTGACGCTCGCATGCGAGGAATAATGTCCTCCCGCCCCTTAAATCATAAATATTTCTTACCTTTGTTGCTGGAGAACAATCCCCTATTGCAAAGACACAGTATAAATCCAAGTATTCATGATAGTACACGTTGCCAATCCCATTTATGATTCCGTCTTCAAATATATAATGGAAGACGAGCGCATAGCCAAGACTGTGCTTTCTGCGTTGCTGAAGAAAGAGGTCGTACACGTTACGGTGCGTCCGCATGAATATGCCAACACCACCCGCAATGCGATATCCATGTTCCGCATAGATTTTGCTGCAACGGTGGTTGAAGACGACGGTTCGGAGCAAGTCATCTTGATTGAATTGCAGAAGACTTGGCTGAACACAGAAACCTTGCGCTTCCGGCAGTATCTGGGCGTGCAATACGGCAACCAATGCAACATACAGGTGGATTCCAAGGAAGGCTATGCCTATCCGATGGTTGCCGTCTATCTGTTGGGACACCGCGTTGGGAACATAGACACCCCCGTGCTTTACGTCAACCACAAAACATACGACTACGAGGGCGCTGAAGTGGCCGAGGGGATGACCGACCCGTTTGTGGAAAGTCTGACGCACGACAGCATCATTGTGCAAATTCCCTTGCTCAAAGGCCGCGTAAACAACCGCCTGGAAAAAGTGCTAAGCGTTTTCGACCAAAGCAAGACCGACTCGGAAAACAAGCAACTCCTGAACATCGACGAACACAGCTACGAGGATGACGCCGATATGATGTATGTCATCCATCGCTTGACGGCCGCCGCCGCCGATGCCGACATCCGTTCAGATATGAACGTCGAGGATGAGTATTTCTCGGCCATAGAAGACCGCGACACGGAAATAATGACGCTGGGCGAGGAACTTAAACAACAGCGAGCGGCGAATAAAAAGCAAGAGGATACGCTCCGCCAGCAGGAAGATGCGCTTCGCCAACAAGAAGATGCGCTTCGCCAACAAAACCTCATGTTGAAAAGCATGGTGAAGGCGATGCTTGAAAAGGGAATGTCTATCGAGGAAGTATCTTTACTGGTCAACAAGGACGTGGCGTTCTTGGAGAATCTCATGAAATAATTCAGACAACTTACTTAACTAATAAAGGGGCGTTCCGAAGAATCTGGTAAAGCAAGGGCTGTTTGCAATCAAATGACAGTGGAAGAATATCTTGAGCAACCTGTCCTTTGGTCATTACGAAGGCTGGATTTTTAAGAATACCCTCCGAACCAAAAACGAGACAAGAAATGAAGTTATCAACTGGCTCTTTGTTGGCCTTGGCGCTCGTGCCGGCCATTTCTGCCCAAGCGGCAGGAAAGGGCAAAGACAAAACACCGACGCGCCCCAACGTCATCTTTATCTATGCCGATGATTTGGGCTTCGGAGACCTTGAATGCTATGGTGCCAAGAATGTGGAAACACCAAATGTAAATCGTTTGGCCGCCAATGGCATACGCTTTACCAATGGTTATGCCACTGCGGCCACTTCTACGCCCTCGCGCTATTCTATGCTGACGGGAGAATATGCCTGGCGCAAACCGGGAACGGACGTCGCTGCGGGTAATGCGGGAATGATCATCCGTCCGGAACAGTTCACCATTGCCGATGTGTTCAAGAGCGCTGGTTATGCAACGGCCGCTTTCGGCAAATGGCACCTCGGCTTGGGCGACAAAACGGCTGAGCAGGATTGGAACGCGCCGCTTGCCACTGGTCCTAACGACCTTGGTTTTGACTATTCCTATATAATGGCTGCAACGGCCGACCGTGTGCCTTGCGTGTTCATCGAAAACGGTTCGGTGGCCAATTACGACCCTTCTGCGCCCATAGAAGTGAGCTATCAGAGAAACTTCCCGGGTGAGCCGACGGGGCGTGCCAATCCGGAATTGCTTTATAACCTGAAGCCGAGCCACGGACACGACATGAGCATTGTCAACGGCATCAGCCGCATCGGCTATATGAAGGGCGGCGGCAAAGCGCTTTGGAAAGACGAGAACATTGCCGACTCCATCACCGCCCATGCCGTCAACTTCATCAACCAGCATAAGAAGGAACCCTTCTTCATGTATTTCGCCACCAACGATGTCCACGTGCCACGTTTCCCCCACGAGCGTTTCCGTGGTAAAAACAAAATGGGCTTGCGCGGCGATGCCATCGTGCAGTTCGACTGGACCGTTGGCCAAATCATGGCCGCCCTCGAAAAGGCCGGATTGAGCAAGAATACCCTCATCATCCTCTCGAGCGACAATGGTCCGGTGGTTGACGACGGTTACGCCGACCGCGCAGAAGAACTCCTCAACGGCCACAGTCCTACGGGCAATTTGCGTGGCGGAAAATACAGCGCCTTTGAAGGTGGCACGCGTATTCCGCTCATTGTTCACTGGCCCGCACAAATCAAGGGCGCACAAGAAAGCAACACCCTCGTGTCGCAAATCGACTGGCTTGCTTCGATGGCCAAGCTCGTTGGAGCCCGCATCCCGAAGGGTGCCGCCCCCGACAGCTACAACTATCTCGACAACCTCCTCGGGCGTACCAACGAAGACCGCCCCTGGATCATCGAGCAGGCTTCAAACCACACGCTCTCCGTCCGTACGCGCAACTGGAAATACATCGAAGGAAGCGACGGCGGCAAGATGATTACGTGGGGCCCGAAGATAGAAACAGGTTATGCCCCCGTTCCGCAGCTCTACAATATGAGCGATGAGACCGAACAGGTGGACGTTGCCGCGAAAAATCCGCAGAAAGTGTTTGAGCTTGAGCGCATCTTGCGTAAGGTGAGAACGCAGACCTTGCGCATCCGCCGCCCGTCCGTTCAGAAATAAACAAACTAATCTCTCAATTATAAGAGGCAGCAAGAAATCTTGCTGCCCCTTTTGCTTTCTTCGATTGTCTTTTCGCGCGGGCAAACTGTGCTTTTCGTCTCGGATTATGTTTTATTAGTCAACGATATAGCTTGGAAATGGAGAAAACTTTTTACCTTTGTAGGGTTTTATAAACATTATGTCGCAGGCATTTGTCCCCAAAGGCAAAGCCCGACCATTCACCAAAAACAGGACATCCGTGAAACAAAAATTATTTCTCACCTTCATCCTTGTCACCTTCGTGACGTTTGCCGCCGTGGCGCAACGCATCACGGGCGTTGTCACCGACTCCAAGACCGGTGAAGCCCTGCCTTTTGCCAATGTCTCCATCGAGGGAGGTAGTTACACGCGCACCAATGAAGCAGGCCGTTATGCCTTGCCCTTCAAGGCCGGAAAAATGCGCGTGTCGATGATTGGCTATGCCACGAAGACTCTGAAGGTGCAGCAGGCCGGTGTCTACAACGTGAAGCTCGACGATAATTCGGCCAAATTCGGAACGGCCGTTGTGACGGGCCACAAGACCAAGTACACGCGCAAAAACAACCCAGCCGTTGAGCTCATGCGCAAGGTGATAGAAGCCAAGAAGATGAGCGACCTCAAGCTCCACGACTATTACTCCATCCACAAATATTCTAAACTCACGTTTGCCTTCAACGACGTCACCGACAAAATCTTCGAGGAAGGCAAATTCAAGAAGATGCCCTTCCTCAAAGACCATGTGGAAACGTGCAACGAAACCGGCAAGCTCATCCTCCCCATCTCTGTCGATGAAAACGTGACGCGCGAAATCTATCGCCGCACGCCCCATGCCGACAAGAGCATTGTGCTCGGCCAGCGCAGCAGCGGCATCAACGACCTTTTTAATACGGGCGACATTCTCAGCACCGTCCTCAAGGACTGCTTCACCGATGTGAACATCTACGAAGACGAAGTGCGCCTGCTGCAATACCCCTTCGTCAGCCCCATCTCCTCGCGTTCTGGCATCAGTTTTTATCGTTTCTTCATTGAAGACACCACCTACGTCGACAACGCCAAGTGCATCCGTGTCGACTTCACGCCCAACAACGCCCAGGACTTCGGCTTCTCCGGTTCGCTCTACATTCTTGCCGACTCCACCTACCGCATCAAAAAGGCCGACTTGGGCATTCCGCGCCGTTCCGATGTCAATTTCGTTGAAAGCATGCGCGTCATCCAGGAATTCACGCAGCTGCCCTCTGGCGAACAAGTCTTGAAGAGCGACGATATGATTGTGCAGCTAAAGCTCGCCAGCTTCCTGCAGAAATTCCAGGTCAAACGCGTCACGGAATACAGCGATTTCTGCTTCGACCCCATTCCCGACAAGACCTTCAAATTCAAGGGCGACCAGCAAACCGATGTTAACGCCCGCATTCGCCCCGAAGAATTTTGGGCCGAACACCGTTCCGAGGCGCTCACGCAAAGCGAAGACAAGATGGATGTGCTCGTTCGCCAGCTCGAGCGCGTGAAGGGTTTCAAGGCCGTGCTCTTCGTTGCCAAAGCCTTCATTGAAAACTTCGTTGAGACGAGTGTCGACCCCAAGCACCCTTCGAAGGTCGACATCGGTCCCGTCAACACCATGATTTCGCAAAACTTTGTCGACGGCCTGCGCCTCCGCGCCTCGGCCCAGACAACGGCCAACCTCAACCCCCATTGGTTTGCCAAGGGCTACGTGGCCTACGGCTTCAAGGACGAGCGCTGGAAAGGACTCGGCGAGGTGACCTATTCTTTCAATAAGAAAGCCTATCTGCCGCGCGAATTTCCTGTCAACAACCTCACCTTCACCTACAACCGCGACGTCATGTCGGCCAGCGACAAATTCCTGCCAACCGACAAAGACAACGTCTTCACCTCGTTTAAGTGGAAGAAGGTCGACCACATGATGTACTACGAGACCTTCCGCCTTCTTTGGGATCGCGAATGGGAAAACGGTTTGCGCTTCAAGGTGCAGGCCCGTACCGAGCGCGACGAACCTACGGCGGCGCTCTTCTATCAGAGCCTCGACGGCCTCGGCGTTCCCTCGCAAGACGCTTCGCTCCATCGCAAGTATTTCCGCACAAACGACCTCACGCTCGGCCTCACCTATCAGCCAGGTGCCGTCTGGATTAACACGAAGCAGCGACGCATCACGATGAACCACGATTCGCCCATCTATTCGCTCTCGCACACCTCTGGTCTTTACGAGCAACACGGGCAGAACTACAACTACAACCTCACGGAAGCCAGCATCTACAAACGCTTCTGGCTCGCCTCATGGGGAAAAATCGACACCTACTTGAAGGGTGGCGTGCAGTGGAACAAAGTGCCGCACCCCTTGCTCGTGATGCCAGCGGCCAACTTGTCGTATATCATGGAGGACAACACCTTCAACCTCATCGACAACATGGAATTTCCAACCGACCGTTATGCCTCGCTCATGCTCTCCTGGGATATGAACGGAAAAATCCTCAACCGCATTCCGCTCATACGGAAACTCAAGTGGCGTGAGTATATCGGAACCAACGTGCTTTGGGGAACACTGACCGACAAAAACAATCCGCTCCTCGAGAAGAACGCCAACGACAACCGCCTCTTCTACTTCCCCGGCCATTTCAACCCCGACGGCACTTTCACCAGCCAGTCTGCCGTGCTCGACAGCAAGAAACCCTACGTGGAAGTCGTTGCCGGCATCCACAACATCTTCAAGGTCGTCCACGTAGAATACGTTCGCCGCCTCACCTACACCGAACGTCCCGACACGCAGAAATGGGGCATCCGCTTCATGTTCCGCGTGACATTCTGATAGGTCGTGCGCCCTTAACCTTCGCCGCGAGCGCCCTGAAAGGTAGGGTGTTCAAAATCCAGAGAAATCTCTGCGCGGTTTTTTGCCAAATAGCATGGCGGTTGCGGCACCGCTGCCCCTCAAAGGTAGTGTGTTCAAAATTCCGAAAGAATCAAGATTGGTAGAGAGGCGACAGCTGCCCCTGTAAGGGGCTCATATTTAGGGTAGGGGCTTGCCCCTACCTCTTGAGGCTGATTTATGAACCTCGCCCCTGTAAGGGGCTCATATCTCGAATTTTATTGCGGGGCAAGCCCCGCCAACGATATGCGCCCCTTACAGGGGCAGAAGCGAGAATCGATGAGCTGCGGCGGGAGATAGGGGCAAGCCCCTATCCTGGAATATGAGCCCCTTACAGGGGCAATCCCGCAACTTCGCCGCGAGCGCCCTGAAAGGGTAGCCAGTCCACAGCCCAGGGCAACGCCCTGGGTATCAGTGTATAAACGCCTACGCCCTGTAAGGGCAAAAGTATGGGCGAACGGTTGGCTTTTACTTTTGCCCTTACAGGGCGTAGGGAATGGGGGCATGGTACCCAGGGCGTTGCCCTGGGCTAGGGACTTGCTGCCCTTTCAGGGCGCTCGCGGCGAAGGTTGCGGCGATAGCACTGTAGCTCACTTTGCTTGCAAAGTGAGGGGCGCGAAGGTTGCGGCGATAGCACGCGCTGAAAATCCAACAAGGTCATGCCCCAGAGCGTTGGTCATGTTCGCTACGTGTTCGTGGCCCTCACTTTGCGAGCAAAGTGAGCTACAGTGCTGGCGCCGCATAGTCCACAATATATTTCAGACAAGTTCGCGACATATCCGTCCCCCTCACTTTGCGAGCAAAGTGAGCTACAGTGCTTCGCCCCAGTTCCTCGCCGCCAAGAAATTCGTTAATTCGTTTAATTCGTTGTTATGCCGTCTGAGGCCACCCATAAAATTCGTTGTCATGCTTCGCCCCAATAAATTTCGTTGTATCCTTCGCCCCCCAGCTTCCGCCCATAAAAAAAGGTGTCCCGTTCAGGACACCCTTTTCAATTCTTTTTACATCATTACTTTAAAATTGCGTTGGCCCAACGTGGCAATGTAGATGCCCGGCTGCTTCGGCAACTGTTTTGCCGAGAGACGCTTTCCCGTCAGGTCATATAGCACCACCGGTTCGTCTGAGTTCTTCAGGCAGAGACGTCCGTCTTTCACGGTGAGCTCACTGCCCTCGATGATCGCCTCATGAATCCCTGTTGAGGGTTCCGCCGTCGCCGTCACCAACATTGCCGCGTAGAGGCAGCCCGCGTCCGTCGTGTTCGTGCCGTCGCCCCAGTTCAAGACGAAATAATTCGGGGCGTTCACGCTCTGGTTGAACTGCGACGTGCCATTTGTCACCGAGAAGAGACAGCGCATGATGCCGCTCGTGTTCATTGTCCATCCCGTTGCCGGCGGTGTGGCCGACGTGGTGAGTTGCAGGGCAGGGCGTACCACCTTTCCTGGTACGATGTAGGAGCCGTCGGCATGGTTGACGATGTCGTAAGTCTCACCATCCGTGCGTTTCACGAATTTCCATTCCGATGCCGCCCCTGCGCTTTGCAGTTTGCCGACCAGACCCTTGCCCGCTCCCGTCGATGTCACGCAGCGGTTGGCGCGGTTGGGTGTTACGAGGTGGTACCAGAAACACGTGTCGCCGCTGGCAAAAGGCTGGCGTAGCTCAGCCATCATCGTCTGCATGCTCTTTCCCACCTCTGGCAGAGCGGTGAAGAGGTTCTTCGTTTCTCCACGGTCTTTCTGGATGTCGAAGAGTTGAGGTTTCGCGTTATATCCCGTTTCGATATTCACCGTGTTGATCTTCGCCGCCCCGTTGCTCGGTTCGATATATTTATATTGCGCCGTGCGCAGTGTCAGCGTTCTGTTTTGCGCCATCGAGAGCACATAAGGGCGCGGCGTCGTGTTGCGTCCCAGCCACGTGTCGGCATGCGGCTGAGAGTCCGTTCCTGCTCCTAACGGCACCTTCGCGCCGATGATTTCCGCCAGTGTCGCCATATAGTCGATGTGCGAAACCAGGGCATCGCTCACCATTCCCTGTGGCGTGTGTCCCGGCCAGTTCACGATGAAAGGCACCGCCGTTCCAGCTTCGTAGGCACTATATTTGCCGCCGCGCCACGGACCACCTGGCTTGTGGTCGCCAGCCAGTGAAACAGCCTCGTCCTGGTAGCCGTCGTCGAGCACCGGACCGTTGTCGCTCGTGATAATGATGAGCGTGTTGTCGTCCAGTTTCAGGCGTTTGAGTGCGTCGGCCACAGCGCCGACCGTATAGTCGAATTGCAGGATGGCCTCACCGCGCAGTCCCATCGAACTCTTGCCGCGGAAGCGCTCGTGGGGCATGCGTGGCACGTGGACATCGTTGGTGCAGAGATACATGAAGAACGGTTTGTTGGCGTTCTCCTCCATGAAGCGTACGGCGCTCGTCAGGATGGTGTCGGCAATGTCTTCATCGCGCCAGAGCGCCTTGCCGCCGCCTTTCATATATCCGATGCGGCCGATGCCGTTGACGATGGCCTGGTTGTGGCCGTGTGACGATTTCAGTTTTGTGAGCAGTTCCGGATTGTTGGCCCCCGTTGGTTCCCCGCTGAAGTTCTTAGAATAGCTCACGCTGATGGGCGCCGAGGCATCGTAGTTCACCACCTCTCCGTTTTCGATGTAGACACAAGGCACGCGGTCGGCCGTTGCCGCCATGATGTAAGAATAGTCGAAGCCGATGGCGTCCAGACCGAGGTCGAGCTTCTTGTTCCAATTCTGTTTCCCCGTTTCGTTGCCGAGGCCGAGGTGCCATTTTCCGATGGCCGCCGTCACATAGCCGTTGTCTTGAAAGAGACGTGCCAGCGTGTAGCGGTCGGGGCGTATGATGAGGCCCGCGTCGCCCGTGGCGATGTCCGTGCCGGGGCGGCGGAAGCAATATTCTCCCGTGAGGAGCGAATAGCGTGCTGGCGTACTCGTTGAGGCCACGGCGTGCGCGTCCGTGAAGCGTACACCGCTGTTGGCGATGCTGTCAACGCGCGGCGTTGACACGCGGTTGGCACCATAGCAAGAGAGGTCGCCATAGCCCAGATCGTCCGCCACGAGGACGATGACGTTGGGGCGCTGCTGCGCCTGTGCCTGTGTGGCGAGCGCCAGAAGTCCGGCGCCGAGGATAATCGGGTGGGAGTGTTTCATGGGGGAATGTTTTTGTGTGGGGAGTTTTGTGAATTGAAATATTATAAGCGGGGGGAGATTGTGCGGGGAAAACCTTGTCTGCGGCCCTGCGCGGGCTGAAAGCCCAACAAGTCCGTAGCCCAGGGCAACGCCCTGGGTACCATGTCCCCATTCTCTACGCCCTGTAAGGGCAAAAGTATGGGCGAACGGTTGATTTTTACTTTTGCCCTTACAGGGCGTAGGCGTTTATGCGCTGATACCCAGGGCGTTGCCCTGGGCTGTGGACAGGCTGCCCTTTCAGGGCGCTCGCGGCGAGGTTGCGGGGGATTACCCCTTTCAGGTAGGGTGTTCAAAATCCAAAAAAAATCAAGATTGGCAGCAGCGCCCTCGCAGCGGATATTTGCGCTGGCTCGCATTATCGTCTGTTGCGGCGCCAGCATTGTAGCTCACTTTGCTCGCAAAGTGAGGGCCA
>OARX01000044.1_pt1 | contig 36429 bp, 34 predicted proteins | sample 1494841 | NCBI WGS metagenome assembly OARX01 (sample SAMEA3360670, study PRJEB22359) | human gut metagenome | biome: ENVO:urban biome; feature: ENVO:human-associated habitat; material: ENVO:feces | place: Bangladesh | collected 2011 | reverse complement strand
TATGTGCCAAGAGCATTATTTTTACATTTGAAACGTCCTCTCGGGCGCATCTACTTACCTTGTTTTCAGTCGCAATGCCCGCATTGCTCCTTCAACCAAGGTGGCGTATCTGCATCCCGATAGAACATTCCAAATGTAAAAATAATTCTGACCACCTACTTAACACGTTTTTGAAAACCTGCCCGTGCTGACGGCCTCAGTTGCTGCCCGCCAGCTTATAGGGACACACGGTCCCCCATCATCCGCTTGCGACTGTTTGGCAGGCTCTCCGACCTCACCATTTTCTTGGCGAAGGAGACTGCCGAATGTGCTGACGCAAGCACATGATGGAAGAGAATGGGAAAAGGAAGCCAAGCGAATGCCGGCTTCGCATTTCTCATCATAAATCATTGGAAGTCATAAGTTTTTCGAGCATAGGAGACCCCGAAAAACAGATTGTTTTCTGAAAAGCCACAGAGATTAAAACGCAGGTGGCGCACGCGTTGAATGAACGTTGCCTTCGCGCATCTTGACAAAAGGACAAGCCGCATGGAAGGCAACATAAGCGACAGGCACAAAAAGCGCCACTTTGACGAGCGCTGGCACCACATAGGACAAGGCACACAACTGACAGAGCAGGCATTCTTGAACGACATCGCTCTGCGAAACGAAGTGTCCGTCGTGGTGGATATGGTGGGCGCAATCGTAACAATAGGACGCAGCAGTTTCTTCCACCCCCGAATGGTGGTGGAAGGTGATGGCAAGCAGCATCGGCACGTAAACCAACAGCAGCAGCCATGCAAACTTCTTTCGTCTATTGTCGATACGTCGCATTAGTCTGAAAATCTTTTTTGTGCTGACATTATTTTAAAGGGCCGCGGTGTATTCGGTTGTGAAAGGCCCTTTGTATGAAACGAAAGCAAAAATAATATTTTTTTCAATACCGCAAAAGCGCAAACCCCTATAAATCAATGCTAATCAATAATTTATAACATCTTCATCTGCTCTTTGTTAATATTCCCTTAGCACAACAGCGGCCGCGTCATACTTGACGGTGAGCAGGGGCGGCAGCGGACGCGGGGAAAAGTGGGGCTTGCGAACGGGGAGGCAAGGCATAAGGGAACGGCCTGTTCTTGAAAAAGAGGCAACAAAGAAAAAGGAACCTCCGGATGGAAGTTCCTTTTTCTTTGTAGGTGCTTAAAATTTGTTTGTATTGAATTGTCGGATTATTTTGCTACTACGGTTATGGAGAACTTACCGTGCTCCTTCCAAAGTAATAACAATGAGACGGTTAACGTTTAACTTGTTATGGAGAACTTACTGTGCTTCCTTCCCCGTATTGCCCTCGGCATAGCCGCGTTTGTAGCCTTCGCTGTAGTTGCTGGCATAGGTTTGGCGCTCTTCGGAGGTGGGGAAATTGCTCGACGTGTCGTGTTCGTTCATAGGTTTTCCGGCCACGCCGTCGTAATAGCCATCCCAGTAGCCGTCTTCTGCGCCAGCTTCATCGGCGGGACGGGGGTCGCGCTCAAGGGTGTCTGGCGCGGCGATGTGGGCAGTGTCGGCGATGTCGGAGCGGACATCGGACGTCACGGTGGTGTCGGGGCGTGCCATCGGCCCTACGTTCTTGATGGAGGGGCTGGCGGCGGAGCCTTGTGCGGCTTTGTCGGACGCAGCCTTGAAATAGAGAATCACGGCGCATGTGGCCACGAAGAGGAGGAGGAACACGAGGGCGCTTTTACGGTTGATGCCTTGTCTTTTCATAGGTTTCGTTTTCGGATGTTCTGGACATGGGCAGAGGAAAGACTGCTGGCGTGGCGAGGTCTTCGCTGGCGGGGTCTTTTCCCTCCTGCTGTTTGTCGGTCTGCCCTTTGCGCTCCAGCGGAGCGGACGAAAAGGAGTTCGGCGCTCTGCGGGATGAATGAAGGGCTACTGATGTGTGTCTGTTTTTTTGTTTGAATGGATGTTTCGCGGGGTGGGTATCGGCAGCGAGTGTGCCGCATTTTCTTTTTCTATCAGCGCTCGCGGGCTTTGCGGCCGGCATCGATGCGCAGAAAGATGAAGAGCATGAGCGTGAAGCCCCAGAGGGAGGAACCGCCATAGCTAAAGAACGGCAAAGGGATGCCGATGACGGGCATAAGGCCCATCACCATGCCCACGTTGATGAGAACGTGGAAGAAGAGGATGCTGGCGATGCTGTAGCCGTAGACGCGCCCGAATTTGGTGGGTTGCCGCTCTGCCAGATGGATGATCCGCAGGATGAGGGTCAAGAAGAGAAGGAGCACGGCAGCGGAGCCGATGAAGCCTTCTTCTTCGCCAACGGTGCAGAAGATGAAGTCGGTGTCTTGCTCAGGGACGTATTTGAGTTTGGTCTGCGTGCCGTTCATGAAGCCTTTCCCCTCGAGACCGCCGGAACCGATGGCGATTTTGCTCTGGTTGACATTGTAGCCTGCACCACGGATATTTTCTTCCATGCCAAGCAACACTTTGACGCGCATCTGCTGATGGGGCTCAAGGATGTTGTTGAGGGTGTAGTCGGCTGTATAGAGGAAGGCGGTCGAACCGATGGAGAAGACGGCGATGAAGAGGTATTTCCCGATGCGCTCACCCAGGGCCTGCCAACCCATATAGAAGGTCATGAAGAGGGCCACGGCAATCTGCACCCAAACGATGTCGAAGGGAACGACGAAGCGCGAGACGAGGTAGGCAACGAGGACCGCGACGGCCCCCACGGTGAAGAGGCGCGAGGCATGGGGCGTGCGGGGGCAATAGATGGCGGTCATGATGGTGGTGAAGAGCCAAATGAGCAGGAGCACGACAAATTCACCAACCTCGGCTTGGGTGTAGGGCAGGATGTCGGTGGAGAAACGGATGCCAATGACGAAGTAGGCCACGGCGGCGGTGGCGGTGAAGAGGAAACTGCCAGGCATTCCTTCACGGTAGAACATGAGGAAGAAGGCGAGATAGACGAGCGCCGAACCGGTTTCGCGCTGCATGACAATCAGCACCATCGGGAGCAGGACGAGCGAGGCGGCCTTGAAGAAGTTGCGCATATTGTCGAGCGAAAAGCCGTAGCGGTTGATGAGTTTGGCCACGGCCAAGGCGGTGACGCATTTGGCAAATTCTGCAGGCTGCAGGCTGACGGCACCAAGGCTTATCCAGGATTTGGAGCCCTTGATGTCTTTGGCCAGAAAGGGGGTGACGAGCAACACGAGCATCATGCCCCAGTAGGCAAGGTCGGCAAGGTTCTCGAAGTAGCGGTCGTCGGTCATGAGCAGGAAGAAGCCCAGGGTGAAGGCGAGGCCAATCCACACGAGCTGCTTACCGGTGCGCGTGCCCCAGCTGAAGAAATCGACATCGCCGATTTCATGGCTGGCTCCGCAGATGCTGAGCCAGCCGAAGGCGAGCAGGGCGACATAGATGGTGATGACCACCCAGTCGGCCGTAAAGATGGGATAGCGGCAGGGGTTATCTGATGTAGTCTCCATATTTTATGTGTCGGTTTTGGATTACCTGTGCTTTCTTCTCTGAAGAGGGCGACAGGCTTCCATTGAGGTATTGCTCCATGATGAGGGCTCCGATGGGCACACCATAGACGGCGCCGAAACCTCCGTTTTCAATGTAGGCCACGACGGCGATGCGCGGGCTGGTCATGGGGGCGAAACCCATGAAGGCCGAGTGGTCGTGTCCGCGGTTTTGCGCGGTTCCTGTTTTTCCGCACACTTCGATGCCGGGGATGTTGGCGGCGTGGCACGTGCCGCTCAGGACGGCTTTCCGCATGCCGGCCACGGCGTAGTTGTACCAGCGCGGATTGATGGTGGTGTGGTGTGGATGGGTGTAGAGCGAATCGATTTGTCCGCCACGTATGCTTCTGACGATGTGTGGCACGTAATAGTGGCCGCGGTTGGCAACAGTGGCCGCCAGGTTGGCAATCTGCAACGGCGTGGCGGTGACTTCGCCTTGCCCGATGGAGATGGAGATGACGGTCAGGGCGTTCCACGACTTGCGGTAGTGGTCGTCATAATAATTGGCATTAGGAATCATGCCGCGACTTTCTCCAGGGAGGTCGATGCCGAGCTTGTAGCCAAATCCCATGTCGACCATGTGGTCTTTCCAGCAGTTCATGGCGTTTTGCACAGAGCCGTATTTTCGCTTGTTGCTGAACATGCGGTAGAGGTTCCAGCAGAAATAAGCGTTGCACGAGGTGCCGATGGCGGGAACAAGGTTGATAGGCGAGGCGTGGCCGTGGCAACCGAGGTGGAGACCTTTATAGTTGAAGCCGTGGTGGCAAGGGAAGGCGATTTCTGGCGTGATGCTGCCCTCTTGCAGTCCCATGAGCGCCTGCGTTATCTTAAAGGTGGAGCCAGGAGGGTATGTACCCATGATGGCGCGGTTGAGGAGCGGGCGCATGGGGTCGCGACTCAGTTGCTGATGGTATTTTCCGCGGTTGCGCCCCACCGTGAGGCGGGGATCGTAGGTGGGCGAAGAGGCCATGCAGAGGATCTGCCCCGTTGAAGGCTCGATGGCAACGATGGCGCCGAGCTTGCCTTCGAGCAGGCGCTCTGCCAGTGCCTGAAGGTCGAGGTCGATGCTCAGCGTGACGTCTTTGCCAGGGACGGGGGCTTTGTCGTATTTCCCGTTCTGATAGTGGCCCTGCGTGCGCCCGTGAACGTCTCGCAGCATGATGCGCATGCCTTTTTCGCCACGCAGTTCTTTTTCGTAGCTACGTTCCACGCCGAGTTTTCCGATGAAGTCGCCGCTCTGATAATAATCATCGTTGGCAATGTCTTTGTCGTTCACTTCTCCGACATCGCCGAGAAGGTGCGCCCCAAGGCCAGTGGTGTAGTGGCGAACGGAGCGTTTTTCAACGGAGAAGCCTTTGAAGCGGAAGAGTTTCTCGCGGAAAACGGAGAACTCCTCTGCGGGAATCTGGCTCATGAAGAGCTGCGGCGTATAGCGCGAATAGCTGATTTTCGACTTGATTTCGTCCATGCGCTTGATATAGAAATCTTTCGTGATGCCAACGGTCTGGCAAAAGTCGAGCGTATCGATGCCGCGCTGGTCGTTCATGACGACCATGATGTTGTACGACGACTCATTGTAGACAAGGAGCCGCCCTTTGCGATCGAGAATCAGTCCGCGAGAGGGATATTGGATTTCTTTGCGGAAGGCATTGGAGTCGGCATTCTTCTTATAGTCGTCGCTCATCAGCTGGAGCGAGAAGAGACGGATGAGATAGATGATGACAACAGCAACCGCTATGCCGCCTAAAATGTATTTCCGATTGATATAATTGGGTTCGTCTGACATACGTTGGGAGGTTAAATAAGCAGGTATTCAAAAATCTTTTTGAATCCATTTGCCGGCCGAGGGCAAAAGCCGTATGCCGCCGCTCAGTAATGGTGAAAGAATAAGTTGGGCAATTTTGACCTGTATTTTTGTTGGTTTTGGAATTTGAAAGAGGAAGCATAGCGGGCTATGTGACCGATGACAAATTTCAAAAACGGCAAAAAGACAGGGCATAAGAAATAATTCCTTACTCCTCAAAATTGGTCAAGTTATTTTTTTACCATTACTTAATGGCGCGAGCGGAGGAGTTCGAGGGCGAGAACCACGAGGAACGTGAGTAGGAAACTGGCGCCGATGTTGACAAGGAGGAGTTTCCAAGCGGTGAAGGAGAAGGCCTCGATGGTGAAATAGAAAATGCAATTGAGCAGGATGAGCAATGCGGCATAGCGCAAGAATCCGCCCCATTTCATGCTACGCGCCGAGGGGGAGAAGTCTTCGCTCTCCTTGTCGGACGGACGGAATTTCTCAAGCAACCAAGGGGCGATGAGAGCCACGGCACAGAGGGAGGCGGAAGTCATGCCTGGCGTACAGGAGAAGATGTCGATGGCGAGGCCAAGGGCAAAGGCCGACACGAGATAGAGCCAACGCGGCGTGTCGAGCGAAAGGATGATGAGAAAATAGACATACGGCATGGGAGTGGCATAACCGAAGAGGTGGATATGCCCGAAAAGCAACACCTGCAAGAGCAGCAGGAGCACAAACCAGCCAAGGCGAATGAAAATCTTTTGAACCATAGATGTCCAGTGGGTTATCGTGTTGTATTCGTCAGTTTTCGGAATTGATATCTGCTTCGGCAGCATGCGAGCGCAGCGTGTCGACTTCCGCTTTATAGGGAGTGGCAATGACGTTGACGTCCCTCAGGCGTGAGAAGTCTGTTCCGAGCGTCACACCCAGTTTGTAAGACTGCCCATCGGCCGAGTTGCCGATTTCAGAGATTCTGCCGACAAAGATGCCAGGAGGGAAGACGGAGGAATAACCGCTGGTTTCAACAACTTCATCCTTCTTGATTTTCGCATATCGCGGGATGTCGTCGAGACAGGCACGCAGCATGCTCTTTCCTTCCCATTGCAGATAGCCGAAATAATTCTGTCCGCGCACGCGGCAACTGATGCTCGACTTTTTGTTGGTGACGGGAATGACCAAAGAATAGTTGGGCCCCGTCAGATAAACGATGCCGACCACGCCGCCACCGCCAACGACGCCCATCTCCGGTTGGACACCTTGGTTTGTTCCGCAGTCGATGACGAGATAGTGGTTGTTGTTTGACATATTGTTTGACACGACCACGGCAGGAATCAGCTTATAGGCTGCCAGCTGCTCCTTCACGCGGAGTTCTGTCGGCGAAGGCTCATGCGAGGCTTCGCGCAAGGCTTCGCGCAGTTTTTCCGTTTCGATTTGCAAGCGCGTGTTCTCATCGGTCAGGTGGCGGTTGACTTCTTTGAGGTCTACGTAGGAAACGGCATCGCCATACATACGGTTGATGCCGGCAGCAACGCTGTTGGCCGAGGTGAACCACACGCTTCCCTGATAATGGTTGAAACGGAAGAGAAGCGTGAAGCTGACAATTTCGAGCACGAGGAAGAGCAGGAAATAATGGTATTTGCGGAAAAATTCGAGGAGATAGTACATGTGTCTATAACATGAAGGACGGGCCATCTCCCTTGTGCTTGATGCAAGGGGGATGCCTGTCCTTTATTTTGTTTGGCTAATAACGAAAGTATGCCTGAAGCCTCAACGTATGGGGCTTCATCTTGGTAACGGCGCACTATTACTTAGTAATGACACACCATTACTTATCGCATGAGGAACGTGAATTTCTCAACGTTCTTCAAGGCGATGCCCGTTCCCCTTGCCACGCACAAGAGGGGATCTTCTGCCACGTGGAACGGGATATTAATCTTGTCGGTCAAGCGCTTGTCGAGACCACGCAAGAGCGCACCGCCGCCAGTGAGGTAAATGCCGTTTTGAACGATGTCGGCATAGAGTTCGGGCGGCGTCTTTTCCAAAGCGGAGATGATGGCCTGCTCGATTCTGGCGATTGACTTCTCGAGACAGTGGGCGATTTCCTGATAGCACACCGGCACTTCCATCGGCATGGAGGTGATGCGGTTCGGACCGCGCACGATATAGTCTTCAGGCGCAGCGTCGCCGAGCTCGGTCAAAGCGGCACCCACATGAATCTTGATACGTTCGGCCATTCGTTCGCTGACCTTCACGTTGTGCTGGCGGCTCATGTAGTCCTTGATGTCGGCTGCGAAATCGTCGCCGGCCATCTTGATGGAGTTGTTGGACACGATGCCGCCGAGAGAGATGACGGCGATTTCTGTCGTTCCGCCACCTATGTCAACCACCATGTTGCCTTCTGGGGCGTTCACGTCGATGCCGATACCGATGGCGGCAGCCATTGGCTCATAAAGCAAGAAGATGTCGCGGCCGCCAGCATGCTCAGCGGAGTCGCGCACAGCACGCAATTCCACTTCGGTGGAGCCGGAGGGCACACCGATGACCATGCGGAGCGAAGGCGAGAAGATGCGCTTGCCACGATGAACCATCTTGATGAGTCCACGCATCATCTGTTCGCAGGCGTTGAAGTCGGCAATGACGCCATCGCGCAACGGGCGAATCACGCGTGTCTTGTCGCTCGTCTTCTCATACATCAGTTTGGCTTGCTCGCCCACGGCAATCATCTTTTCAGACTGTCTGTCGAGCGCCACGACTGAAGGCTCGTTCACCACGATTTCATCATCGCAAATGATGATGGTGTTGGCCGTTCCGAGGTCGATGGCCAACTCCTGGGTGAAGGAGAACATTTTGGAGAATATACTAAATACGCTCATTATATCTATCTTGCCTTGAATTATTTCTTACCTTCAAACCACGCATTGATGGCGGTGTCGTAATGGCTGCTCACGCCGAAAGCACGCGTGGCAAACATGCGGCGTTCTTCGAGCGTTGTTTCGGCACCCTGACGATTGAGAATGTCGAGGAGCACAGGATATTCAGCCTTTGAAGGCACGATGACAACATCGTTGAAGTTCTTGGCTCCAGCGCGAATCAAAGAGATGCCGCCTATGTCAATTTTTTCGATGATGTCGGCATCGGAAGCACCGCTGGCAACGGTCTGCTCAAACGGATAGAGGTCGACTATCACGAGGTCTATCTCTGGAATTTCATATTTGGCCATCTGTTCGGCATCGCTCTCCAAAGCGCGGCGTCCCAAGATGCCACCGAAGATTTTCGGGTGCAGCGTTTTCACGCGGCCGCCCAAGATGGAGGGGTAAGTTGTCACGTCTTCCACCTTGCGGCAGGGATAGCCTTGCTGCTCGATGAAAGTTTGCGTACCGCCAGTTGAGAGAAACTCTACGCCTTCAGCGTGGAGTTTTGCCAGAATTGCGTCGAGACCGTCTTTGTGGAATACGGAAATGAGCGCTCTCTTGATTTTTTTGTTTCCAGACATGTAATTCCTATTATTTATGCTCGTTGATTATATGCTTTTTTCATTACACCAAACTGCCGCCAGACTCACCGTGACCGAACGTTGCTTCTGCCTCCGACTAACCGACGACACGCCTTGGTGCCTACTTTTCAGTATATACGATTGCAAAGTTACTGCAAAGCTATCGCTTGTCAAAAGTTTTTGCGCAAAATTCTCTAAGCAACTCGTAGATTTGACCATTATAGTTGCCAAATATAAGAGGCAGCCCCCAAACGGGCAAAGTTTGGGCTTTCATCTGTCTGAAAATCCAACCTTTGATCATTTGGGGGCTGAAGAACAATTAGACATGCTCTTACATCGTCACATAATGGATGCCTGTTGAACCTTTAAGGATTTCAACATCATCTGGGCAACGATAGAGGGCGTCTTTTGCGAAGCTGGTCACGCTCTGAGGCACATAGATGCGCTTGAGCGAGGGGCAGGATTCGAAGGCATACGACTCGACAGTGGTGGTGCCTTCGCTGATGACGATTTCCTCGAGCTGTGGCAGGTCGTAGACGGTGTTCTTGCCGATGACCTTCATCGGTTTCAAAACGAGGCGGCGTATGCCAGTGGGGATGTAATAAACGTTGTTGCCAGTGCCGTGGTAAATCACACCGTCTGAAGAACTGAGCAATCGGTTGGTGGGGGCCACGAAGGCTTCCTCAACGTTGTTGGCTCTGCCAAACAAAGGATAGCCCTGAGTGCCGAGCGACTGGATGTTGGAACCGAAATAAAGCTGGCGGATGTTTGACGGAAGCGCCTGTTCGAGAAGAAACAAGGAGATTTTAAAACCAGCCACGGAGAAGGGCACCGTGAGGGCTTCGCCGTCGCACTTCTTCACGCGACAGACGTTGAGACGGTATTCGTCGTAGTTATACCCAAAGTTTTCGTCTTCGAAGAGTTCAATCTCCGTGCGCTGCACGAGGAGGTCGTTTTTATATTTATTCAGTTCCGACATGCCATGCTGTCTGTAGCCCGTTGGGTCACACACGCGCCAGATTTTGTCGACGTAAGCATAGAGCCAAGCATGGGCACCATAGGCGGCATAATAGCCGTTGACGCCGAAGGCGGGGATGCCCTGCGTGAGGAGCATCGTCTTGCAGAGGTTGGCATAGCCCTGGCAAATGCAGCGGCGGTTGGTGAAAACATCATACGGCTCAAGGCTGGGGCCGTCGTGGGTGTAAGTCAAGCTGTCGTGACACCATTTGAAAATCCTTTTGTAGGTTTCGGTCTCTGTGGCACCTTTCAGGTTTTTGTCAACATATTCCTTGATGACGTTCCATTGCGAGTCGGTGATGGTGGCATTGTGGAGCTTGGTGGCAGCCTCCATGTTGAACTTGGGCGATTTCAGCAGGGCGAAGAGCGCCTCCGCACCGTTTTTGGAAACCATTTTGGCTTTGCCTTCTTCTGGGAAGAGCGACTGGTTGGCCTCCGAGGAAACGGCAGGCGGCATCACGTTGACAACGGTGGTGTCGAGGTCGTCTGAGGAACAGGCAGCAAAGAAGGCCGAAACGGTCAGGGCGAATGCAAAGAGTAGTGTTTTCTTCATAAGCAGTTGTGGGAAAAAGTGTGGTGTTTATAATGCTTTTATAGTATTTCCAATGCCGTTTCCAAAAGGAATTGCAGGCAGACGTGTATCTATGAAGATGCACATCTGCCTGCAAAGGTAGTGTTAGTTTTCACACTGGCAAAACAAAAGTCTTTCTCTTTTCCCGCCAAATGGAAACGTGTTGCGAAATGTTCGTCTTTTTAGGAAGCAATCACATCGTCACGTGGTGGATGCCTGTTGAAACTCTGAGGATTTCAACGTCATCGGAGCAACGATAGATGGCGTCTTTGGAGAAATTGGTGACGCTCTGAGGCACGTAAACGCGCTTGAGCGAGGGGCACGACTCGAAGGCGTAGTCTTCAACGGTGGTGGTGCCTTCGCTGATGACGATTTCCTCGAGATTCGGTTTGTCGTAGACCGTGTTCTTACCGATGACCTTCATCGGCTTCAAAACGAGGCGACGGATGCCTGAAGGAATGTAATAGAGGTTGGTGCCCTTACCGCGATAGACCACGCCGTCTTGCGAACTGAGGTAGTTGTTTTTCGGAGCAATGAAGACTTCCTCGACATTGGCATCCTTACCAAAGAGAGGATAGCCCTGGGTGCCGAGCGACTGGATGTTGGTGCCGAAATAAATCTGGCGAATGTTTGCCGGAAGGGGTTCTTCGAGCAGGAAGGAACCGATTTTGTAGCCAGCCACAGCGAACGGCACGGTGAGGGCCTCTTTCTCGCACTGCTTCACGCGGCAGACGTTGAGACGGCTCTCGTTGTAGTTATAGCCGAAGTTCTCGTCTTCAAAGAGTTCGATCTCCGTGCGCTCAACCATGAGTTTGTTCTTATACTTCGACACGTCTTTCATCAGAAATTCCATATTGTTCGTTGGGTCGCTCACGTGCCAGTTCTTGCCGTCGTAGGCATAGAGCCAGGCGTGGGCACCCAGTGTGCCGAGCGAACCGTTGACGCCGAAGGCGGGGATGCCCTGCGTGAGGAGCATCGTCTTGCAGAGGTTAGCATAGCCCTGGCAGACGCAACGGCGCTTGGTGAACACGTCGTAGGGCTCAAGGCCGGCATCGTCGTAGCTATAGGTCAGGCTGTCGAAACACCATCTGAACACATTGTTATAGGTGGCCAAGTCGTTGCCTTCCACACGCAAGTTTTTGTCGACATACGCCTTGATTTCATCCCATTGCTCCTGCGTGATGACGGCATTGTGGAGCGTGGTGGCGTTTTCCATCTTGAAGCTGGGCGATTTCAAGAGCACGTTGAGCGCGTCGGCACCGTTGGAAGAAACCAGTTTGCCGCCACCCTCAACGGGGAAGAGCGATTCGTCGGCCTCGGCGGTCGTTGACGGCGGGATGACGCTGACGTCTGATGATTCAAACTCGTCTGAAGAGCAGGCGCCCATGAAGGCCGAAGCGGCCAAGGTTAAAACAAGAAGTAAATTTTTCCTCATAAATGCAATATTGTTTTTGATTTAAGTAGGTGGAGAGAAAAAGCCTATGCATCCGGCAGGATCATCCGAGATTAACAACTGTTTTTTCTGGGCACCCTTTAAGTTTTCAAGCAAATATGCGCATTGAAGCATACGCATTTGGATGCAAAGGTAGTGCTACTTTTCTGAATGACCAAAACAAAACGCGCTCTTTATTTTCCTCCCCTCGCCATGAAATTTGCTGAAAGGAAGCAGATTCAAACGGCAAGCATTCATGGCCACTGGGGACAGATGGGAAGAAAACAGGGAACACGTTGGGAGAAACGAAACACGCCTTTCACCCGATTTCCACCTTCCCTCCCGATGCAGGAACTATGACTTTTGGCGAATGCCGCCCCGTGTGCAAACGTCGCTGGGAGCAGACGCGAACGTCGCAGGGAGCAGATTCGGATGTCGCAGGGAGCAGATTCGAATGTCGCTGCTCCCAGATGCGGGTGTGTCTGGTACTGGATGCGCTGATAGACATAGGGAATGAAACAGCGGCGAGAGTTCCACAGTTTTCGGCGTATGCGCTAAGAAGGCGTTCTAAAACCTATTGCTTTAGAACGCCCTCTTAGTCATTATTAATATCTGAGTTACTCTATCTTTTGGGGCAATTTGCTTGAAGTCTTTTCTATTTTCTTCTCGTTGCTTGCCACTCTACGCTCCACCTTCTTTATATCCTCCGCAGGAGGGAGATTTTCGGGTTTTATACCTCGTTGCCCGAGCATTTGCCTCACACTGACATTATTTTGTATGTGTTCGGTCGTTATGGTGCCTTCCCCATAAAGATTCTTTTGCTCCACATTATAGTTGGTCATCTCTGTTGCGAGATTCTTGGCTGCAATGGTCAGTGTGGGAAGAAAGTCGGCCAACGGACGTGTTGCCTTTATGCCAAGACGGAGTTTCATATCCTCCGTCGTATGTCCTCCAAACAAAGCAGTGTCACCCTTTGAACGTATGCGCCCGAAGCCCTTGTCATCAACACCACGCTCATATATATTGCGCGACAACTGTTTCTCTGAAGCACGCAGACGGTCGCGTGTCTCCAAACGAGATATTTGCTGCAAATGCTCAGCAATAAGTTCTGCCCGTCGCGTCTGCAAAGCGAAATAGCCCTGTGCAAAAGCGATTTCTTCTTTCTTGGGGTCACCATTCTGAGCTATAAGATAACAAGCAAAGCGTGTCAACATATAGTCCTTGATTTCACGCTTGGCACCCTTTGCCAAACTAATCATTTTCGTGACGTCACGAAAATGATCATCCACATTGATATTCTGCGACTTGCATGATTCTACCGCTCTGCTTATTGCTACCGTAAAATTCTCCCAACGGGCATATCCAAGCACTGATTGAAGTTCGCGTGCGAACCAAACTTCAACCTTCTCTTTACCGTTCTCACTTTCTATGAAATGCGTAATCTCATTGAATGCGGACGTATGCTGGTTTATTCTCTGGATGTCCATATTATATTATATCGTTTTTTAGCCAAAATCACTTTGAGTCGACCTATCTCTTAGCTGGCCTAATTTATTAGATAGGTACTTGCTTACAAAGGTAAGCATAAAAAACAATAATCCCGTATGAGCGTATCGAATTTCGCAATTGTTCGGCAACTTGATATTCTCACTGTTTTAGCCAACAAACCGCGCTGGCGCAGTTCCTGGCGGTTTTCTTTTGTGGCGTCAAAACAAAAAAATGGCACACGGCATGTAATGGATTTTCTTTTAAAGAAGCCATTATATGTCATGTGCCATTTTCCCGGAATGGTTCTTTCCGGTTTCACTCAATTACAAACCATTTACTCTCCCTCAGAGCACCTGTTTGAGGCGGCTCAGGAAATCGTCGGCCTCTGCCTTGGTGAGGCTGAGTGGCGGAAGGAGACGTAGTATGTTGGTTGAAGCGGCGCCCGTGAAGACGTGCTGCTCCTTCACCAAACGCGTTCTCAGCGTCTTGATGCTGTCGGAAAACTCGATGCCTATCATAAGGCCCTCACCACGCACGTCAACGATGGACGGGGTTTCGGCGGCCAAAGTTTTCAGCTGGGCAAGGAGATAACTGCCGACGCTGGCGGCGTTTTCAACGAGGTGTTCTTCCTCGATGACATCAAGCACAGCCAGGGCTGCCGTGCAGGCCAGCTGGTTGCCACCGAAGGTGGTGCCGAGCTGACCGAAGACGGCTTTAAACTGGGGGGAGATGAGCACCGCGCCCATAGGAAAACCGTTGCCGATGCCTTTGGCGCAGGTGATGAGGTCGGGACGGACACCTGTGTGCTGATGGGCGAAGAATTTGCCGCTACGCCCGTAGCCACATTGTATCTCGTCGCAGATGAGCACTGTTCCGTTCTCGCTGCAGGCTTTGCGAAGCCCCTGCATGAACTCGGATGTGGCAAGACGGATGCCACCCACGCCTTGAATACATTCAACAATGACTGCCGCCACATCGCCCTTGGCGAGTTCACTTTGGAAGGCTTCGAGGTCATTGAGCGGAAGGAATTGCACATGGCCGTTGGCATTGACGGGAGCAACGATTTTTGGATTGTCGGTGGCTTCAACCGCCAGGGAGGTGCGGCCGTGGAAGGCTTTTGAGGCGGCGAGGATGCGCTTGCGTCCCGTGTGGAACGAGGCAAGCTTCAAGGCATTTTCGTTGGCCTCGGCACCGGAATTGACGAGGAAGAGCTGATAGTTGTCATAACCACAGGCTTTTCCAAGGCGCTCGGCGAGTTGCTCCTGCAAATGGTTGATAACGGAATTGGAATAGAATCCAAGCGTGTTCAGTTGCTGGGTGAGTTTCTCGACATAATGCGGATGGCAATGACCGATGCTGATGACGGCATGGCCGCCATAAAGGTCAAGATATTCCTGGCCTTCGCTGTCCCAAACGTGGCAGCCTTCGCCCTTGACGATGTTGATGTCAAAGAGCGGATATACGGGGTATAATTGCATGGACTTAAGTTGGTAAGTAGTTGGATTTACAACGGGCGCCAGCCCTCCAAAGAAAGGGTCAGAAGGCAAGAGGCTTGAGTCGCAAGCCTGCGTCTTCCTCAAGTTCAAACATGAGGTTCATGTTTTGTACGGCCTGTCCAGAAGCGCCCTTGAGAAGGTTGTCGATAACGGAAGTGACAAGGAGTTTGTTGCCGTGGCGCTCCGCATGGATGAGACATTTGTTGGTGTTGACCACTTGCTTGAGGTCGACGGCGCGGTCCACATAGTGCGTGAACGGGGCATCGCTGTAGAAGTCGCGATAGAGGTCGGCGATTTCTTCTTCGGGAGCGTCGCAAGTGATGACCTCTGTGGCGAAGATGCCGCGCGGAAAGTCGCCGCGATAGGGGATGAAGTCGATGGCGCCTTCAAACGACGGCTGGAGTTGCTGCAACGACTGCACGATTTCGGGAACGTGCTGGTGTTGGAAGGCCTTGTAGATGCTCATGTTGCCCGAGCGCCAGGAGAAATGGGTGGTGGAAGAGGGTTTGACTCCAGCTCCCGTGGAACCCGTGATGGCGTTGACGCTGACGTCGCCTTGCAACAGTCCGGCATCGGCCAAAGGCAACAGGCCGAGCTGGATGCAGGTGGCGAAGCAACCGGGATTGGCCACGTGTTGTGCACCGAGAATGGCGGTGCGGTTGAGCTCTGGCAAACCGTAAACATAGTCGTTGCCTTCTGCAGCCAGACGGAAGTCTTGCGCGAGGTCGATGATGCGAACGTCGGCAGGAATATAGTGGTCGGTCAAGAACTGGGTGCTCTTGCCATGACCGAAACAGAAATAGACGACATCAACGTCCTCAAACGGGAGTTCGTCGGTGAAGCGCATATCGGTTTCTCCATAAAGCCCTTCATGCACGTCGGTGATGAGATTGCCGGCGTTGCTCTCGCTGTTGATGAAAACGATTTCAGCCTCGGGATGGTTTAACAAAAGTCGGCAGAGTTCGCCTGCGGTATAGCCTGCGCCGCCAATGATGCCTATGCGAATCATGTGTTGCTGTTACTGTTTTGAGGGATTGTCAACAGGCGGGCAGAAGCGGTTTACACCTTTGGTGGTGCCGCTTCCCCAACACCCGTCATATATAAGTACAAGTTGTTAAGTAGGTGTGATCGTTTATTTCTGTTCGTCGCTCTGGTGGTTAGCATAGAACACACGCAGCGGCGTTGAAAGCACCTTGATGAAGCCCTTGGCATCGTCGGCCGTCCAGCCCTTCTGCGTTTCGCCATATTCGCCAAACTTAGTCTTGACCAAATCGTCTGCGCTGTCGACACCGACGGTTGAGAAACCGAGCGGACGGAGCTCGAGGGTGACGGTGCCATTGACGTAGCGCTGCGAACTGGTCAGCATGGCTTCGATGTCGCGCATGACGGGCTCGAGATACTGGCTTTCATGAAGGAACATGCCATACCAGTTGGCCACTTGGTCTTTCCAATATTGCTGCCACTTCGAGAGCGTGTATTTCTCCAAGAAGCGGTGGGCGCCAATGATCAGCGCGGGGGCTGCGGCTTCAAAACCGACACGGCCCTTGATGCCGATGATGGTGTCGCCGACGTGCATGTCACGGCCAATACCATAAGCCGCACCGATTTCTTCCACCTTGCAGATGGCAGCGATGGGGTCGTCGAAGTGCTCGCCATTGACAGCTTTGAGTTCGCCTTTCTCGAAGGTGAGGGCCAACTGCTCTGTGCCGGTCTTGGTCACTTGCTTCAGATAGGCAGTTTCCGGAAGTCCCTGTTTTGAGTCAAGAATTTCGCCACCGCAGATACTGGTGCCCCAAATACCCACGTTGTAACTGTATTTCAGTTTGGTGAAATCAGCACTGAAGCCGTGGCTGTTCAGATAGTCGACCTCCTCCTGGCGCGAGAGGTTGCTGTCGCGCGTGAGGGTGATGATTTCCATGTCGGGACACATCACGAGGAAGGTCATGTCGAAGCGCACCTGGTCGTTGCCAGCCCCCGTTGAACCGTGGGCAATGGCGTCGGCACCGATTTCCTTGGCGTAACGCGCAATGGCCATGCCTTGGAAAATGCGTTCTGAGGAAACGGAGATGGGATAGACATTGTTGCGCAACACGTTTCCGTAGACCATAAATTTCAAACTCTTCTCGTAATATTCATGCGTCACGTCGAGCGTCACGTATTTCGTGGCACCGAGTTTGTAGGCGTTTTCCTCGTTGGTCTTGAGTTGCTCTGCACTGAAACCGCCGGTATTGGCGCAGGCAGCATATACTTCATAGCCTTTTTCCTTGGCCAGATACATCACGGTATATGAGGTGTCGAGACCGCCGCTGAAGGCGACGACGACTTTTTTCTTTTTCTCTTCCATGTTTGTTATGTTATTGGGGTTGTAGATGTCGGTATGGTTTGGATTTTTCTTTTCTGGCAAGACGCTCTTAAATAATAATTAAAAAAACATGAGCAATTACTCTGCGTCGCTGCCTTCCGCCTTCTTGATGAAGTCTATCACATCTTGCGGAATGGGCTCAGGCAAGGGTTCGCCAACGTGGCGGGCTGGATCGTAGAGCATGCCAGTGCAGACGCAATATTTTCGGCCAGTGCGGACCAAGACATCGCAGTTGATGCAGCATGGCGCATCGGGCGTGCCGCAACCCTTCCAGTATTCATCGTCTTGCGTGAGCTCGGCAAACGGAACTGGCACGTAGCCCAAGGCGGTGTTGATGCGCATCACCGCACCGGAACTCGTAAGGCCGAACAATTTGGCATGCGGCCAACGCGTACGGGAGAGCGAAAAGGCCAGACGCTTGATGCGCGTGGCAAGATGGTGGCCGCGAAATTTCGGAACGACAATCAAACCGGAATTGGCAACATAATGCTTGTTTTCCCAACTCTCAATGTAGCAAAATCCGGCAAACTCGTCGCCATAAAGAGCAATGACGGCCTTTCGCTCTCGCATCTTCGTGGCCACATATTCATGCGTACGGGAAGCGATGCCCGACCCACGCACCTTTGCTGAGTCAGTGATTGTTTGAAGTATGGTGTCTACATACTTTTCATGTGATCCGTCGGCTACAATAACCCGGATGCCGTCGTTATATTCTTCCATTTTATCTTGTGTGTTTTGATTTTCTCTTACATGAGAGCGGAGTTGATAAGTGAGTGACTACAACATGACGCTTTTGATGGCCGGAATGACCGTGGCAAGCGCATCCACAAAATCCTGACGGGAGACGTCTTCTGCTATGACAATCAAGATGGCGTCGTCACCAGCGATGGTACCAACCACCTCAGGCAGGCGGCGGGCATCGATGTCGGAGGCCAAACCTCCGGCGTAGCCAGGACGCGTGTGGATAACGGCCAGATTGCCTGAAAACGCCAGCGATTCGAAACCCGTTGCACGCAAAAAGTCAGAGAGCGTGGAGGGCTGGGTGTTGCGCTGATAGTGGGGATGTTCAGGCAGGATGTATCGGTAACTGTCGCCATAAGGCACCTTCACAGCCTTGAGCTTTCGCAAGTCGCGCGAGAGGGTTGCCTGGGTCACATCGAAGCCCATGTGCGTGAGCTGACGCAATATGCTTTCCTGACTGCCGGCCTCACCGCGCGAAAGGATTATTCGTAATGTCTCTAAACGATCGTATCGTTGTTTCATGAATATCTATGTTATAATTATGCGGCAAAGTTACAATTCTACACGCATATATGCAAGGATATTGCATAAAATTATAGGCAAACAGATTATTTATACATAAAACATGGGCTTTCTATGGGAAGCGCGGCGAGAATGGACGTTCCCTCTGATTGCCTATCCCAGAAAAAATGAGTAAGTTTGCATACTGAATGCAGGACCACCTACGTTCTTAACAATGACTACACCTACTAAATAACCATACACATTATATGAGTTCTAACAAATGGGCTAAAAACGTCATTCTTGTTGACGCCGTTTTCCTCGACAAGATGGGATATATATTCAGATCCAACTACGAACGCCTTCTGAAACGCAACGTCAATAAGGCCGACTTGGCTATATGGCTGGAATCGGCCATGCTCGACGGCGGTTTGCGTGTGGGAGACAACACTGTTCAGGTGGTGGTGCTCTTTGACGAAAATGCGGAAGGCTTCGACAATTTCCTGCCGTCTGACTTCAGCAAGGAACTAAACGGCAAAGGCTTTAAAGGTCCGCTCGGAGAATTTCGTCTGGCTGCGTTCCCCGCGTTCAGCAAGGTGGTGAGTCTGAAGTCTTTCTTCCTGCAGACGATGGAAAATATCTTGCAGGCAGAGGAAGTGGAACGTCTGGTGGTCGTTGGCGACAATGAAGAATGCGGAGAAGAAATTGCCGACCGTCTGACAAAGAACCCAGACAAGGAAGTCACCATTCTCACCACAGCACCGATTAAAGGAGAAGGTTTCAAACAAGACTTGTTAGGCTATTCGCTGACTCGCGCATTGGGCATTTCTCCAGATGAAATGCAATAAGTAATGGTAAAACAATAATTAAAATGCTTCAGATATACCCCAAACTCATCACTGACGCTCTGGCAACAGTGCGCTACCCCGGAACAGGCAAAAATCTCGTTGAAGCCAACATGATTGAAGACGATCTGCGCATCGACGGTATGAATGTTTCTTTCTCCATTATCTTTGAGAAATCGACTGACCCGTTTATGAAGTCGGTGGTCAAAGCAGCCGAAGCTGCAATCCATACATACGTTGACAAAGATGTCAACGTGACTGTCAAGACAAAGACGATTCAGACGGCACGCCCTGAACCTGGCAAAATGCTACCACAGGTGAAAAACGTCATTGCTGTCAGTTCGGGCAAGGGCGGCGTTGGCAAAAGCACAGTGGCTGCCAATCTGGCTGTGGCATTGGCGCAGGCCGGATATAAGGTCGGACTGCTCGACGCCGACATCTTTGGCCCTTCTATGCCCAAAATGTTCCACATGGAGAACGAGAATATCTTTGCCGAAATGAAGGACGGACGACAAGTGCTGATTCCTGCCATGAAATATGGCGTGAAACTTCTTTCAATCGGTTTCTTCGTAAATCCGGAAACGGCAACGCTCTGGCGTGGCGGTATGGCATCAAACGCCCTCAAGCAACTCATCGCTGATTGCGACTGGGGCGAACTGGACTACTTTATACTTGACACGCCGCCGGGAACGAGCGACATCCACCTCACCTTGCTGCAGAACCTGGCCATCACTGGCGCCGTCATCGTTTCCACTCCGCAGCAAGTGGCACTGGCCGACGCACGCAAGGGCATTGACATGTACTGCAACGAAAAGGTGAACGTGCCTATTCTTGGACTGGTGGAAAACATGGCATGGTTCACTCCGAAAGAGTTGCCGGAAAACAAATACTACATCTTCGGCAAGGGCGGTGTCAAACAGCTCGCTGAGGAAATGCAAGTGCCGCTTTTGGGGGAAATCCCCCTCGTTCAGGGTATCTGCGAAAGCGGCGACGAAGGCGAACCGGCAGCGGTTCATAGCGACACCATCACCGGACTGGCCTTCCGCACTTTGGCTGAAGCAGTGGTCAGGGAAACGGAACGCCGCAACCGCGAACAGCCACCAACGCACATCGTTGAAATGAAAAAATAAGCAACCTTTATCGGGCAGACATTCAGATTTTGTTCTGAACGCCTGCCCGATTTGTTTAGGTTTCTTTAGTTTGATTCTCAGCAACTTCTGATAAAATATTTGCAGATTTGAATAATTCGTTTTAAATTTGCAATGGATAGGCGGTGCGCCGGAAAAACAGGCAACACTTTATGGCACGCATCTGTCCCTCACAGACAACGTCGAAGCCATAAAAATATTCCACGCCTGGTTCTTACATTAAAAAGCGTTTACCATGACTGAAAGATACATCAATCCACATACCGACTTCGGATTCAAGAGACTGTTTGGTTCGGAGTTCAACAAGGACCTGCTCATCAGTTTCCTAAATGCCCTCTTTGTCGGAGAGCAGACGGTCAAGGAGGTCACATTCCTCAATTCGGAGCAGCTTGGGGAAAGGCGGGACTCACGACGGGCCATCTTCGACGTGTATTGCCAGAACGAGCAGGGAGACAGGTTCATCGTTGAAATGCAGAATGTTTACCAGGAGTTCTTCAAAGATAGGACCGTCTACTACTCCACTTTCCCCATACGAGAACAAAGCAAAAGGGGAGAAGAATGGGACTATCATCTGGACAGCGTGTACACCGTTGGGCTCCTCAACTTCGTTTTCGACGAGGACAAGGACGACAAGGACTGCTTTCACCACGAAGTCAAACTCATGGATGTCGTAAAGAAGACTGTGTTCTACGACAAACTGGCATTCATCTACATCGAGATTCCAAAGTTCAACAAGAAGGAGGACGAGCTCGTAACCATGTTCGACAAATGGATGTACGTGCTCAAAAACCTATCAAGACTGATGGAACGCCCCGCCGCCCTGCAAGAGCGCATCTTCACAAAACTCTTCGAACAGGCGGAGATTGCCAGATTCAACGCAGAAGACCTCAAAGAATATGAAGACAGCGTTAACGCCTACCGCGATATTCTCAACGCCATCAAGACCGCAGAGAGAATTAAATATGCGGAAGGGAAGGCAGAAGGAAAAGCAGAAGGCCTTGCGGAAGGAAAAGCAATGGGACTTGAAGAAGGGAAAGCAATGGGAATCGAAGAAGGGAAAACGATGGGAATCCAAGAAGGGAAAACAATGGGAATCCAAGAAGGAAAAGACCTGCGCAACCTGGAAGTCGCCAAGAACCTGCTGGACATGGATATCCCCATCCCCGCCATTATGAAAGCGACTGGGATTTCCGCCGAAGAGATTGCCAAACTCAAAGACGGGCGTCATCAGGAATAAGGCGCAGACCATCATCTGCGCCATAAAAAACTATACCGAAAGAAGCAGCCGGACAAAATCCAGCTGCTTCTTTCGGTATAGGGGGAATGTTTCTATAAACCACGTATATGATATGCCACCATTCACGTGTGAGACGTCAACACATCAAGTGTAACCACCCACGCAATGGACGCACCTCAATAGATGGCAAACAATGCTTTACTTATTAGTCAGAGCCACCTCCACATTGTTTTGTATCACTTCATTGCCAGGATAGCCGCCCTGCTGCAAATTGCTATAGGCCACAGAACCATCGGCATTTAAGATCAAATAGACAGGAATGCCAGGGATGCCGAGACTTGAGCAGAGTTCACCCCACTGCTTGTTGGTCAAGCGGTAGTGAACGCCAGCAATATTCTTGATCATGCCTTCCCAAGCGGCCTGCGGAGAGGTTTCGCCTGTGATATACACAAACTGCACACCTTTCTTCTGCAAATCAGGTTTGATGGCATCAATCTCCTTCATAGCCATACGGCAAGGGCCACACCATGTTGCCCAAAAGTCGATGACCACCACAGAACCCTTAAACTGGGCGGAAATCGTCTTTAGCACGTCGGCACCAGGTACGCTGGCATCGATGGTATTGATTTTATAAACTGCCTTAGGTTCATCTGCCGGGGCAGCGTTCTCAACATTTTCTGTTTCAACAGCCGTCTGCTGGTTGGCTGATGCAGGGGCATTCTTGCCCGTACAACTCATAGAGGTGAATGCGGAAGCAATCACACAAAGGGTAAAGATTTTCTTTATCATGTTTTTAGTGTTTTGGTTTCGAGAAATCATTGTATGTGATACGGCAAAGTTATCAAAAAAAACGGAGCGAAGCATACAAATTTCTGCATATCGGATGAATAAATCTGCTTTTTAATGAATATACAATTATTTATACAGATTTTCTTTGTATTTTTGGACGCTGGCAAACAGGGCGTACCCTATACATGACTGCAATTCACAATACAACAACCATAAAAAGACAAGCATCATGAGAGAATTCTTACATGTCAACGATATCGGCGACTTGAATGTCGCCCTTAAGGAAGCACAGGAAATCAAGCAAGACCGTTACAAGTTTGAACACCTCGGGCATCACCACACGGTTTTGCTCATTTTCTTCAACAATAGTTTGCGCACGCGTCTGTCAACGCAGAAAGCGGCACGCAACCTCGGTCTGGACGTTGTTGTGCTCGACGTGAATCAGGGGGCATGGAAACTGGAAACGGAGCGCGGCGTGATCATGGACGGAGACAAGAGTGAACACCTCCTGGAGGCTATTCCTGTGATGGCATCTTACTGCGACCTCATTGGTGTACGTACGTTTGCCGGACTTTCTGACCGCGAGGCCGACTATACGGAACGCATTCTCATGCAGTTTATAAAATATAGCAACCGCCCTGTCTTTTCGATGGAGAGCGCTACGGCACACCCATTGCAGGCCTTTGCCGACCTCATAACCATCGAGGAGCACAAGGAGAAGAAACGTCCGAAAGTGGTCTTGACTTGGGCGCCACATCCCCGCGCACTGCCGCAAGCCGTGCCCAACAGTTTTGCCGAATGGATGCGCGCTGCAGACGTTGATTTCGTGGTGACACATCCAAAGGGTTACGAGCTCGACCCGCTGTTTGTGGGCGACGCCACGGTGGACTACGACCAGATGCACGCACTGGAGAATGCGGATTTCGTCTACGCTAAAAACTGGAGTTGCCCGGGCGTCAGCAATTTGGCTGACTATGGAAAAATTCTCTCCAAGGATATGTCGTGGACCATTGATGAAGCCCACATGGCTGTCACCAACAATGCGCAGTTTATGCACTGCCTCCCCGTGCGCCGCAATATGATTGTAACCGACGAGGTCATCGAATCGCCGCGCTCACTGGTCATTCCAGAAGCGGCCAACCGCGAAATCTCGGCCACCGTGGTTTTGAAACGGATGCTGGAAGGACTTAAAACCTTATAGCGCTCTGTTCACACCCCATAACGCAGCCATCACTTTCATCTATTTGCATGGCTGCAACCTCTTGCATTTGACAACAAAAAACGATTAGAGGTGCTCAGAAACTGCAATACTCTGAGCACCTCTATTTATATTGTCATCCTTCTCCAGCCTATCGATTTTGTACAATGTAGCACAACCGAAATCGCTGATAATTATGTATTTTTGTAGACGATTTGTATAAAAAACAAGACCCGATAGCTTGACGAATCAGAGGCTACCGGGAATCAACACCGCAAAGATAGTATTGATTCTTTTTACAACCAAACAATTGGATGTCTTTTATGGAATATTTAGAATTTGAAAGATTCATGTCTGCCAAGCGAATGCAGAGATATAAAGATGCAGCGAATAATGACACTCGCAAGGCTATGGCTTTGTATCGCTATAACCTGCGCTTATCGCAGGAGATATTCACAATCGTCAGCTGCTTTGAGGTGGCATTACGCAATGCTATAGATAGTCTTTTAGTACCAACCTTAGGAGAGAATTGGCTGAAAGATTCTGTTCAAGCCAATGGAGTATTCTCAAACGGGCGTATGAACGAGACAAGAAAAATCATAGAAAAGGCATACAGTCGTTTGAACAGACAAGGCATATACTCCCATTCCAAACTGATTGCAGAAATGGAATTCGGAGTATGGAAGTATATGTATTCCTCTCTACAATATCGTGCAACAGGGCAATGCCTGTTAAGGGCATTCCCGAATAAGCCTCGTTCATCTGCTGCTGTTCAATATAACAATACCTACATATTCAATGAACTTGACAAGGTGAACAGTCTGAGAAACAGAATAGCGCACCATGAACCAATCTGCTTCAGACTTCATACATCGGAAATTGACACAAGTTACATTATCAATGAATATCAGAAAATTCAGACTCTATTTTCTTGGATGGGAATAGACTCTCGTGCTATGTTATATGGACTTGATCATGTGCAGAGTGTTTGTATCAAAATCAACAGTTTAAAATAACAATAGAAACAGCAATTCACTTCTCCGTAGAGTTGCAAGATAATGGCTGTTTCCTCTTTTACTTCCATAGCAGGCCGATGCCCCTTGGTGTTACTTTCAAAAACAGATATGTCATGGTTAATTTTAGTGCTATGGCATGATAGGGACGAATCCATTTCTCACCTTCATATAACGATTTCCCCAAGAAACATTACAACTCATCGACTCGCGGCCGCGAGTAGCGCTGCTCGCGGCCGAAGGTAGCGCGAACTGCGGCCGCGAGTAGCACGAACTACGGCCGAAGGTAGATAACATGTCTGGGGTTCCAGAGAAACTGTTGCTATACCTTTTTTCCAATATCCGCAAGCGGCGACCATTACGTGAATCGAAGCGGGAAACGGACAAAGAGTCACTATTGTATCGCCACGACATTCACGCCATCAGCATCTCCACTCTCCTGCCCATAGGCATCCATAGCCCGCACGATATAGGTATCGTGGAAGAGTGAAGGCAAAGAGGGGGTATAAATCCATTGTGTCGCGGAGATTTTTGAAGCGACCAGACGCGGTTCTTCCAACGATTTTTTCAGCACAAGCGTATCCTTCGGAGACCGAGGCGCACCAATAGTAAGGGGGGAAACACGGCTGACGCTTGTCGCGCTTTTGGAAATGCGATAGATATTATAGGTTACTGGAACGGCAGAGGTGACAGCCTTCCACGACAAGTGCAACGTATTTCCTTCTCTTTTGATGCTGACGTGCGGCATCTCGGGAGTTGCAACGCCCGATACCTTCATGGGCGGCGTCAGAACGGGCTGGCGATAGAAATCCTTCTGAAGAAAATCATAAAGTCCCTTGGTGTTGTCTGTCAGGAATTTGCTCCGAAAAAAGGCCGTACCTCCCATATTGAGCTGACGCGCGAAATGCATCTGCCGCGCGATGACCGACAAAGACCAATTTTTCTCGCGCGGAGAAAGGAAGTAAATTCCCAAACCAGGAACGACTGGGCGCCCTCCGCTCTGTTCTGTCCAGTCTTGTGCGAAGGGATAAAAGTGCTTACCATCGAAATACATCATGGGAAACAACACGTCCATCAGTCCCTGCTGCAACCATTGTGCGGCATCTTGATAAACGGCCTCACGCGCATTCCAGCCATAGCTACTCTGACGGGGCAAATCGGCACGTTTTCCAACTGGCGAGCAACTCAGTTTCACCCAAGGGCGCACAGACTTGACGGCGTCATGCACCTCCCGAACAACGCGCGAAACATTCTCGCGCCGCCAGTCTCCCAGGCGCTTTCCGTTGCCATATTTTCGATAGGTGGTCTGGTCTTTCCAAGCCACAGACTCTTCTGGATATCGTATGTAATCTAAATGTATGCCGTCCACATCATAGCGTTCCACAATTTCCCGACAGATGCCAGCAACGTATTGCGCCGTGGCTGGAACGCCAGGGTCCATAAACCAGGCATCACCACAGCGATGGCAGAGCTCGGGATGTTTCTTTGGCAAAGCTTCCGCCCCGAGCCGCCGCGCCAACGCCGCATTGCAGATGGGAAAGGCCACGACCCAAGCGTGCAATTCCATGCCGCGCTTATGACATTCTCTGAGCGCAAAGGCCAACGGGTCGTAGCCCGGACCGCGCCCTGGCGTTCCTGAAAAGGCGCCATCCCACGGTTCGATGTTTGAGGGATAAGCCACGGTGGCCCGGATGCGCGTTTGGAAAATCACGGTATTGATGCCAGCCTGCTGCAGGCGATCAAGTGTCTGACGGAGCGCCTGCTGTTGGCGCAGGGTGTCTGAAGGAACACTCACCGGACGCGAAGGCCAGTCAAGTCCGCTCAACGTTGTCAGCCAAACGGCACGATATTCCCGTCCCGCAAAGCGCTCGCCAAGTATCTGCGCCTGCCCCTGCGTTGCAGAAAGGAGCATAAAGACAGCGAGCACGAAAAACATCCGCAGCATTTGGCTTCTATATAGATTGTGTCTTATCATGTGATAAACTGGTAGTTATTTCTTAAGTAGGTGTTCAAAATTATTTTATAGTATCATTCAATATAAACTAATTTTGAACACCTACTTTAAAAGGGCATTCCTCCTCTCCTTCCATTATTTCTTCAACTGCTGATAATACGCATTGAGCATCCCGCGCGGGACGCCCAACGCCACAGCGGCATCCAAATCCTTTCGGGCAGCCACAAAACGTTTGAGTTGCAAATTGGCCTTGGCGCGGCCAATGAAGAGTTCTGGATTTTCCGGCGCAAGAAGAATGGCAGCATCATAGTCCTTCACTGCCAAATCTGGCACCGTCAAGCGCATTTCGAGTTCGGCTCTTGCCAAGCGTCCTTCAACGTTCTCAGGATGGGCCTCCACAAAGGCATCGAGTTTGTGGAGCGCATTTTGCGATTGTCCGAGCGCTTCGAGCGCCCCAGCTTCGAGCAAATGCGCATTCTGGTTGTCGGGGTCAAGACGTATGATTTCCTCCACGTCAGTTTTTGCCAGATGAGGCTGACGGCTTTTCATGTGAATACCAGCTTGCAGGAACAAGGCTTTCACGCGCAGATGCGTTGCCGGATTGCCATTCAGCAACACGGAACAGTCTTCAAGCGCCGCCTGCTGGTTGCCCATCTCATAATAGCTTACCGCGCGTTCGTAACGCGCCTCGCCAACTTCCGGATGCTCTTTCAGCACCTCACTGAAACGCGTGATGGCTTCCCGGTAACGTCCTTGCGCGAGATAGATTTCTCCAAGATTATGCCTAACGATATAATTCGACGGAGCTTCCGGCCGAACACGCAGTGCTTCCTTGAAAAGCTGTTCTGCTTGTGCCAAAGAATCGCGCCCCAACGCATTGAGTGCACGCGTCAGATGGTCAACGTAAGCTAAGGAATCGGCTGCCAACCGCTCCTTGACCTTGGCTTCTTCGCGATAGTCGTCAATGGTTTTGGCACGCACGACACCTCCACGCTTAAGGTCGATCACGGTTTGTGCCCTCAAGGATGTAAACGAGAGAGCAAAAAGACACAGGCCGACAAGGGCCACATTCTTAAAGACTTTCATTTTATTCTGTTTTGCAAGCAGGTGGTCTGGATTAACTGATGGCAAAAAGCCGCATCATTTGTTGATTTGAAAACGAACCGTGTCGCCATAGCTCGTCCCCACCCCGTTGCGAGCATAAGCCACGGCGTAGTAGTTTCCATTCTGCAGCGAGTCGGCGTAGGCCGAGAAAAGCAGAGAGACTTCCTCACTCTTAAGCTTCACGCGCAAGGTGTCGTTGCCATAAAGGAAACCACACTCAAGCACATCGCTGTTGGGGGAGTCTGTCACGCGGCCATTGAGAAGCACACCGTCGCCAGCCGCCTCTGCCGCCAAAGTTTCCACCGTCGGCGCAAAGGGTTGCTCGCCAGAACGGTCTACGCCGTTGCACGCTGAGAGGAGGATGAATGAGGGAAGGATATAAAGGAGGGTATGTAATTTCATTTTTATTGAGTAATACATTTTATAGGTTTCGCATTATTTCCGGCCAAACCACACTGCACGACAGTGCATTATGCCTCAAGTTTCAGGAGCAACACTCGCTTTGTGTCGGGAGAAATGGCCCCGCGCTGGTCAGGACGGTGCCCCACAAGCCAGAGTATGCCGCGCGAATCGGCCACGACAGCCGTCCATAAGCGCTGTATCTGCGAGACGTGTCTGTTTGTCAGGAAGTCGCTCACAAGTTTGCTGCCACGCAGACCGAAGGGCGTGAAGCGCTCTCCGTTTTCCGGACGGCGCAACATCAAATCTCCCACAATTTTGTCGGCGTCAAGCGCCACTTGGTCGGCGCGACGCGGAATCTCGGTCAAAGCTTCGCGGGGAAGCCATTGCACACTGATTGTCCGACCATCGGGCAAGGTGGCCCGCACGACATCGGCAAGGCTGACGGGGCGGTATTTCGCTGGACGACGGCTCACCTCCAGATGGTCGCGATAATAGGCCGCGAGAAAGTTTTCCGACTGGAAGAGGGCACGCTCGCCACAGCGTTCTGGCTGAGAGAGCAAAGACACGACGTCTTCGGCGAAACCGAAACGCCTTCCGATGGCATCGAAATTGGCGCGGAAGCGCAACATCGAAACAGGAAAGACGTAGCCCGTCGGCGTTGGGCGGGCAGGAGCGTCGAAGGTCGACGCCATGACGGCCTCATAAGCCTCTTCCGCCGATTGCAGTTTTCTCATGTCGCCAACGAGGGTCTGCTCCACCGAAGGATTCATCTCCCTCAACAAAGGCAGAAGGCGGTTGCGCACAAAATTGCGCTTATAGCTGGTGTCGGCATTCGTGCTGTCGGTGACATAATCCTGTTTCCTGCGCTGCAAAAAGCGGAGCAAGGTTTCGCGAGAGACGTTCAGGAAAGGGCGGATGATGCGGTCGCGCTCAAAAGCCATACCTGTCAGTCCGCGGATTCCCGTGCCACGCACGAGGTTGAGCAAGAGGGTTTCGATGTTGTCGTCACGGTGATGGCCAACGGCAATTTTGTCCAATTGGCGTTCCTTTCGCAACGTTTCAAACCAGGCGTAGCGCAAGCGGCGTGCGGCCATTTCGATGCTCTCGCCGTTGGCCTGCGCCTCCTTCTTTGTTTGGAAATCAACGACATGGATCGGCACCTGCAGGCGCTCGCACAGATCTCGGCAGAACATTTCGTCGCGCAGGCTCTCGCTGCCCCGCAAATGGAAGTTGCAATGCGCAGCCTCCACGCGAAAGCCCAGTGTCTGCAACACGATGAGCAACGACACCGAATCGGCGCCGCCGCTCAATGCCACCAAACAGGCATCGCCCTCGCGAAGGAGGTGCTGCCGCTTGATGGTCTGGCCCACTAACTCCAACAATTCGTCTTTCATTGGCGTCATCACAGGCTATCAATAAGAGGCGGAAGCCGGAATGCCGCATGCTTTCACGCGGGCGACAATGGCATCGAGTTCTTCATGCGTGGCTTTGAGAAGGGCCTGATCGGGGGTCTCACGGTCGATGGTGTAAACCATCACGCTCTGCGGCGCAATGGCCTTGACCGCCTCAATCCAGGGGCCGACATATTCCTCGCCGGTGTTGTCGACGCTCACGCCGTGCATGTCACGTCCTTTCATGAACATTGTTTGGATGATGACGTGACCATGATAGCTCTTCAGAGTCTCAACGACTTCACCGACATCGTAATGTCCCGTTGGGGCATTCACGCGCCGAATGTATTCCGCATTGACCGTGTCGAGTTTCAAAATATTGTTGTCCACCATAAGCAAGGCCTCTCTCACACTTGGTTTGGCGGCCAGCGTGGCATTGCTCAAAACGCTCACACGGGCCTCGGGGCAATGGCGGTTGCGCAACTGTATGGTGTCTTCAATAATGGCTTTGAAATCAGGATGCGCCGTCGGTTCACCATTGCCGGCAAATGTCAGCACATCTGGCAAACGCCCTTCGCCCGCCATCTTAATGAGCTGCTGCTCCAGTTTTTCGCGCACCTCTTCGCGCGTCGGACGATGGAGGCGTGGCCGATGGTCGGCATTAAAGCCACACTCGCAATAGATGCAATCGAATGTGCAAATCTTGCCGTCGGCAGGCATGAGGTTGATGCCCAAAGAAACTCCCAAACGGCGACTGTGGACAGGACCGAAGATGGGAGATGGATAGATAACCGTTGACATGATAGATATATTTGATGTTTGGATGGAATGAATACCCGCTTATAAACCACTGGCCTTTAAACAGGAGCATTCCAGCGCATAACTTATTACAAATGAGGGCATGTTCCATCGTCAAGAACATGCCCTTCATTAAGTAATGGTTTTGCTTCAACGACCAGAGGAAGCCTCAGGCGTTTGAAACACGATTATTTTTCTGCTTTGATTTTCTCGTTGACCGCCTTGATTTTCTCCTCGATGAGCTTGAGGTCTTCTTTCAGGCGTTCAATCTTTTTGGAAACCTCTCCCACGAGCGCATTAGCGCCCTTCGACTTCATAGAGAAGAAAGAAAGGTTCGTCTCGTAGTTCTTAATTTCCTGCTTCTTGGCTTCAAGCGCATTGTTCAAGCGGGCACGTTCGCGCGTCAGTTCGTTGCCACCCTTTTCAGCCACATTCTTGCGGAAGCTCTCCAGATTACGACGCCCTGCGCTCAGGTGCAATTCCTTATACACCTTGTCGCAAGCCTCGTGGTAACGCTTGTACATTTTTTCCTTCTTGCGGAAAGGCACGTGGCCCGTTTCGTTCCACTGTGCCTGCAAGTCGCGTACCTGCTGCTGCACGTTCTCTCCTGGATTGGTCAAAAGAGCCTCCAGCGCGGCGATGATTTCATTCTTCTTCGCCATGTTGGCCTCTTCAGCTTCGCGCTGTCCGGCAGTGGCGGCATTCTTCTGCTCGAAGAAATAGTTGCAAGCATCGTTGAAACGCTTCCAAATGGTTTCAGAAATCTTGTGAGGCACAGGACCCACCTTCTTCCATTCCTTCTGGAGTTCAACAAACTTGTTGGTCACGTTGTTCCAGTCCTTGCTATCTTTCAATGCCTCAGCCTGTTCGCAGAGCGCATTTTTCTGAGCGAGATTAGCCTGGAGCGTTTCGCGCGTGGCCTTATAGTAGTTGGTCTTAGCCGTGAAGAACGCATCGCAAGCACTGCGGAAGCGCTCAAAGATTTTCGCGTTCATCTTCTTCGGCGTGAAACCAATGGTTTTCCATTCTGCCTGAAGCGCAATCACCTCCTTGGTCTTGCCTTCCCAGTCAGCAGCATTCTTGAGCGTTTCAAACTGCGTATTGATTTCCTCAATCTTCTCGCAGAGCGCCGTCTTCTTCGCGAGGTTTTCCTCTTCGCGGTTTTTCAGTTCCTCGAAGTGCTCCTGATGGCGTTTGTTGACAACGGTTGAAGCATCCTTGAAACGCTTCCAGATTTCCTCGCGCAACTCTTTGGCAACAGGACCCGTCTCGCGAAACTCCTGGTGCAGTTTCTGCAACTGATGGAAAGCCGACACAGGGTCTTCCACCTCAGCCAACTTCTCAGCGGCCTCGCAAAGAGCGGTTTTGATTTCAAGGTTCTTTTTGAAATCGTAAGCGCGAAATTCGTGGTTCAGACGCAATTGGTCGTAGAACTGCTCAACATACAGTTGGTAGTTTTTCCACAGTTCCGTCGCACGTTCAGCTGGCACCTGTTTGATTTCCTTCCATTCAGCCTGCAAGTTCTTAAACTCATCATAATTCTTGTCGGCCTCATCCGGTGTTGCCGACATTTCCTTGATGCGTTCAATGATGGCGAGTTTTCTTTCCAGTCCGGCCTGCTTTTCCTTTTCAAGTTCCTCCATGGCCTGCGCACGCATTTCGCGAATGCGCACCATCTGCGCCTTGAAGTTTTCCTCTTCGGGATCAGGAGCCGGCATAAATTCTTCCACCTTTCCGCCGTTGGCCAAGAAAGCCTCTCTTGCGGCAAGGATTGAAGCATTGTGGAGTTTATAGTAAGTCTGCTTCAGCAGTTCTATTTCATTGCGGTCAACGTCTTGTCCTTCGGCCACGATTTCCTTCAGACGCTCGATTACGCCCTCCTTCGTGGTAGGCAATGCACGTGCAGACGTGTTTTCAGCGGCAGCAGCCACCTGCTCCACCGTTTCCTCATTAGCAATGTTTGCCGTTTGCTCCGTAGCTTCCACAGGAGCTTCTGCAGCGTTCAATTCGTTGATTTTCTCTTCGCTCATAGGAGTTTTTTTCTTCTTAAAGGTCGAGCTCTGCTTCGCGTTGTCTCTCTGCGTGGGAGACACAGCGCTGACAAGACACCACCTTCACAATAGTACAATAATGTTTCGATACTTCGCGGCCACCATCGCCTCTTTGGCGTTCTGATGCCGCACACGTTAATTCGCCGTCTGACTCAGCAAACGGCTTATTCGTTTGCAAATGAAGTTATTTTTATCGGGATAGCCAAACGTTTGCCAACAAATTTTCGTCAGCCCTGGCGCTCTGGGCCTTTTTGGCACAACTTATCCCTTGGTTATCCTCTGCGGAGGGTTAATTATTCTCTGCGAAGGACGAATTATTCTCTGCGTGAATTTATATCCAAGCCTTCTTGCGGAACACACCATAGCAGATGAAAGTCACCACGATGGTGAAGACAATGGTGATGGGGAAGCCCCACCACACTTCTTCCATGCCCGAAATCAAGTTCATACCAAAGATACTTGCCACGAGCGTCGGAATCATGAGGATGATATTGAGGCTCGTCATCTTCTTCATCAAGCCCGACATATTGTTGTTGATGACGTTGGCATAGGTTTCCATCGTCGAGTCGAGGATGTTGGTGTAGATATTCGTTGTCTCCCTCGCCTGGTTCATCTCAATGGTGACGTCTTCAATGAGGTCGGCATCGAGTTCATCGACGGGCAGTTTAAACTTCAATTTTGAGAGCAGTGTCTCATTCCCACGAATAGACGTGATGAAGTAAGTCAAACTGTCTTGCAGTCGCGAGAGCCCCACGAGGTCTTCGTTGTTGATATTGTTGTCGAGCTTATGCTTGGCTTCCTCTATGAGAATGCTGATTTGCTTGAGTCGTTTCAGATACCAAACGGCCGAAGAAAGGAAGAGGCGGAACACAAGGTCCACGGAGTCGGTGAATCCCAAATTGCGCTTCTGCTGATACGACACGAAATCAATCATCATGTTGGTTTCGTAGTTGCAGACCGTTACGCAAACCCCTTTATTGAGGATGATGCCAAGCGGCACCGTGGTGTGGGGCGTGCGCGACCTGACTTCCTTGACATAAGGGATACGCAAGATAATGAGCGACCAGCCCTCATCGTAGTCATAACGTGAGCGCTCGTCTTTATCTCGGATGTCGTCAAGAAAATAATCGGGGATGTGCAGTTCGTTGAAAAGAAAATTTTCGTCGTCCGGCGTTGGGCAAGTCACCTGCACCCAGCAATTGGGCTGCCAATTCTCAAGAGTACGCAGTGTGTGGTCGATGTTCCAGTAGGTTCGCATGTCAAGTTTCTCCCATGTTTAAAAGGACGGGGAAACCTGCCTGATGCTCTTTCCCTGTCTGTTAATCAATATTTTCCGCGTGATAGTCGTCCATTTGGATGATACAATAATGGTTTTCGGCAGCAAAAATAATAATTTATTTTTCGCAGGCAAAGCGTCCCCCCAAAAAACGGACAAAAAAAAGAAATGATTTCATGTATGGTAGATGTATGCTTGGTGGGCATACAAGTAGGTGGGCAAAATTAGTCTATAGTATGTAGATGTTCAAAATTAGTTTATAGTATCCATGCAGGGGGAAAACCAGTCTGATATTGAAATTCAATATAAACTAATTTTGAACACCTACATATCCAACGGCAAAGATAATCGTTTCCTCTTACAAATTGCTAACTTTGCAACAGATTTACAATACCAACAAGCACATGAACAAGATTTTTACGGTCAACGGTATGAGTTGCGCGGCCTGCGCAGCGCATGTAGACAAGGCCATACGACGAGTGGATGGCGTGAGAGAGGTGAACGTCAACCTGTTGATGAACCAAGCACAGGTGGATTTTGACGAACAGCAATGCTCACCAGCCGACTTGAAAAAGGCGGTGGACGACATGGGGTTTGAGCTAATCATTGACGTTCCGAAGACAGACGCGCCCTCCAGCACCGCGGCAACGGAAACGCCCTCCGACACCGCGGCAACGAAGACGGCGGACAACGAAGAAAGCCGGGAGGCGGCGGAAACGGCCAGCGAGATCAAGTCGAAACACGGCCCGATGCTGCGCCGCGCCGTCGGAGCGATTGCCGTTGCCATTCCGCTGGTGGTCTTGAGCATGGCGGAAGGACTCTTTGAGGGCCAAGGACTGGCGGTCTGGCTGCTTGCCACCATATCGCTGGCCGCGTTCGGCCGCGTGTTTTATGCCAACGCCTGGAAGCTACTGCGTCATGGCACATCAAACATGGACACACTGGTGGCACTCAGCACAGGCGTTGCCTATCTATACAGCGTTGCCAACCTGCTGTTTCCGCAATGGTTCATCAGCCACGGCCTCACGCCGCGCCTTTATTTCGACAGCGCCGGTGTCATCACGGCCTTCATTCTCTTGGGCCGCGCCCTTGAGGAGCGGGCAAAACACCGCACGACATCGGCCATCCGCGCCTTGATGGGCTTGCAGCCGACAACGGTGCAGGCCGTCGGTGCTGACGGAAGTATCGCGCCCCGCGCCATCACGCAGGTTTCTGTTGGCGACTTATTGCTGGCCCGCGCCGGCGACCGCATCGCGGTGGACGGGGAAGTGGTGTCGGGAGTGTCGCAGGTGGACGAAAGTATGCTAACGGGCGAACCCATCCCCGTGGAGAAAACCGTCGGCAGCCAAGTGAGTGCTGGCACGATTAACGGCAACGGAACGCTTTCCTACCGCGCCACTCGCGTGGCCTCCGACACCACGTTGGCCCACATCGTCCGCATGGTACAGGAGGCGCAAAGCAGCAAAGTCCCCGTGCAAGCCCTCGTCGACCGCATTGCCGCCGTCTTCGTCCCGACCATCATCGCCATCGCCCTGCTCTCTCTGGGCGTTTGGCTACTATGCTCGCCAACCGACGGACTGACCCACGGCATGGTTGCCCTGGTGTCGGTGTTGGTCATCGCCTGCCCTTGTTCGCTGGGCCTGGCCACGCCGACGGCGCTCATTGTCGGCATCGGCCACGGCGCCAAAAAGGGGATTCTGATAAAAGACGCGGCGGCGCTTGAAACGGCACGTCGCGCAGACACGATTGTGTTTGACAAAACGGGAACGCTCACCACGGGCCGTCCATCGGTGGTGGCTTCTTCCTTCACCGATATTCAGAGGGACGCCGCCGCACTCTGTGCCTTGGAGTGCCGCTCGTCGCATCCTCTGGCGCAAGCCATCGTGAGGGATTTGCAGGAAAATGACGCGCCCGACCTGCCAGTGGCAGACTTCAAGAACCTGCCGGGCAGCGGTCTGTGTGCCACGGTCAACGGCCACCGCTACGTGGCGGGGCAGCCAGAAAGGGTGGTCACGCAGGATGTCGGCATCAGCGACGAGCAGAGAACAAAGATTCGCCAATGGGAAGAACAGGCCTACACGGTTGTGGCCGTGGTGCGCGATGAGACGGTTGTGGCCGTGGTTGCCATCACCGATGCAGTGAAACCGACATCGGCCGAGGCGGTGGCGCGTCTGAAGCGTTGCGGACTGCATACAGTTATGCTGACGGGCGACAGCCAACAGGTGGCAATGCGCGTCGGGAAATCTCTGGGCATCGACGAAGTGAAGGCCCGCCTCCTTCCAGAAGACAAAGCCGCCATCGTCAAGACTCTTCAGGAAGAAGGCCACGTGGTGGCGATGGTTGGCGACGGCATCAACGACAGTGCGGCACTGGCACAGGCCGACCTCAGCATTGCGATGGGCAGCGGCAGCGACATTGCCATGCACACGGCGCAGATAACGTTGCTCTCCTCCGATCTCCTACGCCTACCGCAGGCGCTCCGCCTCTCGTCTGTCACCATGCAGACCATCCGCGAAAACCTCTTCTGGGCTTTCTTCTACAACGTCATCAGTGTGCCCGTCGCCGCAGGCATTCTCTATCCCTTCTGCGGCTTCATGCTCAATCCGATGGTGGCGGGAGCAGCGATGGCGCTAAGCAGCGTGAGCGTGGTGGCCAATTCGCTGCGGAGCGGAATGAAGGGATTGGACTAAATTATGGTACCACCATTACGAACCGAGGGGACCGCCACTTACAACGATAACTCCAACGCCCCTTTGGCCCATTCAATAAAAGTACTTATTTTTGTAGGAAGAAATCTTTGATTAAGTAGGTGTTCAGAATTAGTTTATATTGA
>OARX01000038.1_pt1 | contig 41819 bp, 24 predicted proteins | sample 1494841 | NCBI WGS metagenome assembly OARX01 (sample SAMEA3360670, study PRJEB22359) | human gut metagenome | biome: ENVO:urban biome; feature: ENVO:human-associated habitat; material: ENVO:feces | place: Bangladesh | collected 2011 | reverse complement strand
GGTTGACTTTTACTTTTGCCCTTACAGGGCGTAGGGAATGGGGACATGGCACCCAGGGCGTTGCCCTGGGCTGTGGACTTACTGGGCTTTCAGCCCGCGCCTGGCCGCAGACAAGGCTCTTTCCGCACAATCTCCACCTACTTAATATTTCAATTTTGCTCCCCTTCCTTTCACATGCGCTGCCTTCGCCGTCCTTGCCATCGTCGCGTTGCTTAGGCTTGTCCTGATTGCGCCGTCAGCCCTTGCTCTCGAAATCCACCTTCAGCGGTTTCAGCAACGCGCCGTATTTCGCTTTGAGTTTGGCAAATAGCGCCATAGTGTCTTTCGCCTGTCCCTGTCCCTTCCAGGTGCTGTTGTTCGTGATGAACACCCAGCATTGCCCATCGGGGTAACGCATGACCAGTGAGCTCGTGCCCGACAGGGTGCCCGTCCGCACCCAAGGCGTACCCTTCATCGTGCGGTTCCAGCCGATGGCGAAATGGTGGTCGTCTGGGTTTCTGGTCATGGTTTCTATTGATTCCTTCGAGAGGACGTTGGGCACGTGGTCGTCGCCGTCGATGGCAGCGACAAAGCGACACAGTTCGGCCGCAGACGCCACCCACGCCCCAGCCCCCTGCAGGCGTGGCAGGTCGTTTTCGCCGTAGCATTTCACCACCATGCGCCCGCTGTTGTTGAACTCCTCAATCGGTTCGGCATCGCTGTGCATATAATAACGCACCTCTCCAGGATGGCGGTCCTCATAATAATTGCCTGCGATGTGGAAATCGAAACAATGTGCTGGATGGAGCACGTATTTCTGTAAATACGCTTCATAGCTCATGCCCGAGCATTTCTCGATGATCATCGACAGCAGCATATAGCCGATGTTGCAATAGCGCGTGGCCGTCCCCGGGGTGTAGCCCAGTCGGCGTTTGAGCACGATGCTCAGCAGGGTGCGATGGTCTGGCGCCGTCTTCAGTCCGTTTTGCATCATGATATACCTTGTGGAAAACATCGGGTCGCCCGCGTAGTTGGTGAACCCCGCTTCATGGCGCAGCAGTTGTTCCACCGTGATGTCGAAATGCCGCTTGTCGCGAATCGTGTTGGTGTAGAGCGTGTCGTTCAATATGCCATCCGCGCCGAAGACATGGTCGGAAAGCTTCAGGCGTCCTTGTTCGCGGAGCTTCATGATGCCAACCGCCGTCAGCAGTTTGCTGACCGAAGCAATTCGCATGATGTGGCCTGGCGTCATCGCCTCGCCCCGTTCCTCATCCGCCCATCCGAAGCCTTTTGCATACACCAGCGAATCATTTCTTGATATGGCGATTTGCGCCCCACGCAGTTTCCAGCGTTTCATGTATCTCTCGATGTCTTTGTCCATCCCTTCCGTCTCCGGGCGGCTGGAAAGTTTGTTGGTCAGAAGTTTGTTGAGCCGCGGCAGATGGTCTTCTTTTTCTTCCGTCTGCGCCCCTCCGCTTTTGTTGTTGCACCCCACGCATTGATAGATGATATTGCCCGTCAGAGCAACGGCGAGGAGGCAGCAGATGATGGTTTTATGTCGTATTTTTGTCATGTCTAATGTTGAAAAAATGGGTTGAATTTCCGCATGTAAAATTACAAAAAAGCCTTCGTTTTGAGCGGATAACTGGTTTAATATTTTACAAAAAAATGCGCCATCGCTGCTCCGTTTTCCTTTTAAAATGTAAAGTCGCGTATGCAAATGCGGCGCTTAATCGCGTTTCCATTCCGCAGCGGGCTTTTCCTGTGAATTTAACATTTCAAACTCGGCCAATTATTAAATATCTTTAATAGGTCGAATATTAACACGGGTATTTGATAGTTAGATAACAAAATTCTATTAATTTTGCTGCAAATAAAGTGTGTACAAATGTGTGAATACAAACAGAAAACAAATATTAAACAAATTATTAGTGCGTATGAAAAACCGTTTTAGCAAAATGGGAAAATCATTGCTTGGTGCAATGTGCCTGCTTTCGACTTGCGGTCTGACGTACTCTTGTTCTGACGATTACGACTTGGATGAAACGATGCCAAGTTTCTTGGGCGGGAGTATTTACGACGAATTGAAGGCAAGAAACTTTACCACGGTTGTTCGGTTGGCTGATGACTTGGGTTATGCCAACGTGCTCTCTCGAACCGGTAGTAAGACGCTTTTTGTTGCTGACGACGAGGCTTATAGAAAGTTTTTCGAAACAACTGACTGGAAGGATGGTAATGGCAATCCTATTCGTAGCTATGACCAATTGTCTTTGGCGCAGAAGAAGATGCTCTTCTTTACCACCATGCTCGACAATGCTGATGTCTTGGAAATGTTGCCGTATTCAACTGGCGGCGGTTCTCTGACAATGCGTCGTACAACAGCGTATTCGGCTGCCGACTCAGTTCGTAGATGGTACTATAACGAACTTCCTGTCAATAAGAACGTAGGCGAAGTCGATGCTGATGGAAACAGCACAGGCGACAAGCGCTTCTGGGACAAGTATACAACTATGGGTCATCCGGGCATTTATATGGCCCTCGATGCCACTTCTCCGATGATGCTTACCTTCATTGAAGACCAGATGAAGGTGAAGAATATTACCCACGACGACGTTAGCTTCATCCTTAATAATAAGGAACCTTGGGTTAACGGTCCCGAGGGTGGTAAGCGTGCCTATGTATATGGTGCCAAGGTCTTGAAGCAAGACGTGACCTGCTTGAACGGTTACTTCAATATTTTGGACACTGTTTTGGTAACGCCTCCTAATATGGCTGAGGTTATCCGCACAAACGGTGCAACCGATTTGTTTAGCAAGATGCTCGACCGTTTCAGCGCACCTTATTATAACTCTACCCTGACTGCACAGTATCGTCAGATCTACGACATCGGCAACGACTCTGTGTTTGAAAAGCGCTACATTTCTGGCCGTTCAAGCACGGGCGCCATGACCACTGGTCCTGACAAGAAGTCTTTGGGTGACTTCCCTCTCTTGACTTACGATCCAGGATGGAACCAGTATGCCATCTCTTCTTCAACGCCGAAGGAGCAGGATATGGGTGCCATGTTCGTACCGACGGATGCTGCCATGATTGACTTCTTCATTGACGGCGCTGGTCGTGTAATCATGAATCGTTATGCCAAGTTGCCTATCGTTAGACCTACTCTTAAGGGTGATGGCACTTACAATGCCGAGGAACTCAAGAATTTTGAATACAATCTCTATCAGATTCCTCTTGACATTATTCAGGCTTTGATTAATAACTTGATGAAGGACTCCTTCCTTGAGAGTGTGCCGAGCAAGTACTTGACCATCATGAACGATGCTCAGGACCAGATGTTCCCGGCAACCCAAAAGGATTATGAAAATGAGGCTGCATATAAGAGATGTATCGACAAATGCTTGCTGGCCAACAACGGTGTTGTTTATGTCATGAACCGCGTGATTGCGCCGGCTGACTATTCTTCTGTGATTGCGCCCGCGCTCATTTCTTCCAATGCACAGATTATCAAGTCTATTGTTCGTGCCGACGATAAGTACATTGAAGGAAACTCATACAACAACGCTCCGTTGCAGAAGTACTACTCAACTTACTTGAAGGCCATGCAGTCTCGCTTCTCATTCTTCGTTCCGACGGATGAAGGCTTGGGCTCTTATGGTTATGTCGACCCGATGTCTTTGGCTCGCGGTAACTCTGCCGACCAGAAGAAGAACTGGAAATACTGGCGCTTCACTTATAAGAATGTGGCAAGTGCTGTGATTCCTGTTCGTGCCGAGGCCTATAAATATAACATCGAAACAGGTCAGAACCCTGAAAGCGACCAGCGTCAGACGATTGGTGGTAATGCTGCCAACGTTTCTGAACCAAACGCTCAGTTGACCATCAACGGTTCTGGTAAGATTAAGAAGGCGCTCTTGATTGATATGTTGGATCAGCACATCGTTGTTCACGACACCGATGATGAGGACAACGACAAGGGTGTCAACGGCAAGCGTACTTACTTCTTGGCTCGTACTGGTGCTCCTGTTTACGTGAAGTACAAGGGCGATGCTTCTAAGAATGGCTTAGGTATGTTGGTTGATGGTGGTTACCAGCTCCAGCTCCAGCGCGACGAGTATGCCAACGACCACGACTGCGAAGTCATCGAAGGATATGATATGTCTCCAGAGAAGAACGGTTATGGTAACGGTATGACTTACCTGATTAACCGTCCGATGCAGCCTACAACGAAATCTGTTTATGCTGTCATGAGCGAACAGGGCGACAAGTTCTCTAAGTTCTTCGAGCTTTGCAAGGCCAACTTCTCTGCCGATCAGCTGATTCTCGCTGGTTTCCAGACTGAAGAAATGAAGACCGACAAGACGCTTTGGGCTTCTGAACAGAAGAAATACCGTATCTTCACCGACGAAGGTGTCAATCCTTCAAACAACGAAATGTTGGTGCGTTTCTTTAATAACTACCGCTACACGGTTTATGTGCCTACTAATGAGGCTATTGATGCAGCCAAGGCTAAGGGCTTGATGTCTTACGACGAAATCGTTGAATGGATGGAAGCTCACCGCGAAGGTGCAACTGAGGAAACTGAAGGTACGCTTTCTCCAGAAAACCAGGCGAAGGCTAAGGCTATGATCACCATGTTGATCAATTTCTTGAAGTATCACTTCCAAGACCAGTCTCTCTTTGTTGACCACGTGACCACTAATATGGCCAATGCTGACAACGCAGATGGCATGAAATATCAGACTTCATGTATTGACAATGTCAAGAATATTTACCTTTCTTTGCATGTTAAGCAGTCTGACAATGCTATCACTGTAACGGATAACACTGGTGAAAAAGTGCATGTTATAGCTCCAAACAACCTCATGGCTCGCGATATGGATTTCGATGGTGCAACTTCAGGTGGCGCTTCATCAATCAAGAATTCTTCATACATTGTCCTCCACCAGGTAGATAAGGTGCTTAATTTCGCATCTCTTCCTAACGGACGCTACGACAGCGAATGGGCAACGGCAGCCGCAGCACGTTCTTTCGTCAAGAAGTACAGAATCAGATAATATAAAATATCATGAATAGCATAAAATATTTATTGACCCTTGCCTTGTGCTTCTGCTGTGCTGTCGCATTTGCTCAGAAGCGCATTACAGGACACGTTTGGAGCTCTGCCGACAAAGGTCCTGTCGTGATGGCGAACGTAGCTGAGATTGATAAGTCTAACCGTGCCATCTCTGCTACTCAGACTGATGCTAATGGTAACTTCTCTCTTTCAATTAAGAATCCAGGCAACACGTTGCAGATTTCTTACATTGGTTACAAGACTCAGAGAATGCCCATTGGAACGCAGTCAAATTTCCGCGTTGAGTTGGTCGACAATACAACTTTAAGCACTGCTGTTAAGGTGGTTACGCGTAAGGTGAAGTCCAATGGTATGGTCATCCCTGAGCGCGAAATCTCTATCGCTCAGCAGTCGTTGAACATGGACGAAATGCAGGGTTTGTCTTTCGAAACTGCAGGTGAAGCACTTCAGGGACAGATTGCAGGTTTGGACATTGTCTCTAACTCAGGTAACCTTGGTGCCGGTACCAGCATGCGTTTGCGTGGTGTTACCTCTATCAATGGTAATCAGGAACCTTTGATCGTTGTCGACGGATACATCCTCGAGGACTATGACACGCAAGAGTTCGACGCTAACGATATGAACGAAGAAAAGTTTGCTAACTTGTTGCAGGTCAACCCTGAAGACATCGCCAGCATCAACGTCTTGAAGGACGCTGCCGCAACGGCTATCTGGGGTTCGCGTGGTTCTAATGGTGTGATTGAAATCAAAACACGCCGTGGTTCACATGGCAAGACCAAGGTCAACTTCAGCTATCGTTTCTCTGGCGCATGGCAGCCTTCTGGTATGAAGATGCTCAATGGTGACCAGTATAAGATGATGCTTCAGCAGGCTTACCACAATCCGAACCCAGCTGCTGGTAACCCGGCAGACGAAATGGTCGAATTGCAGGATAAACCTTCATACGTTTCTTTCTATGGAAACTATAACAAGAACACTGACTGGATTGACGAGGTAACGCAGTTTGGTCAGACTCACAACTATGGTTTGAACATTTCTGGTGGTGGTGACAAGGCATCATTCCGTGTATCTGGTAGCTACGACCATGAAACTGGTACCGTTATCAAGCAGACGCTTGATCGTTTCACCACACGTTTGGCTTTGGACTACTTAGTGTCCGACCGTATCAAGTTCTCTTCTAACTTCGCGTTGACTTACACGAACCAGAACAAGAACTACGATGACGGTTTGATGGGTAATGCTTATCAGGCAATGCCTAATATGTCTGTAACTCGTTATGAGTATGACAGAACTGCCCAGAACTGGTTTGACACCGGCGAATGGTATATCATGCCGAATGTTGCTACGGAACTTGGCTTTGCCAACTCTGTAGAAAAAGGCTTGACTTCTAAATATTTGGGTGATATGGTTAATAATGGTAACCCGGTTGCCAAGGCTTATGAGGCATGGCGTAAATGGTCCACTTATACCATCACGCCGCAGTTCTCTATCGAATACAAATTGCTCGGCAAGGAAGACGAGGAAACTCAGTTGAACTATACGGGTGAAGTGTATTTGAACGCTTACACTGAAACTAAGAACGCTTACTATCCTGGTTCTTTGAGCAACGCTTCTACTTATAATAAGGACCTCACTTCAAACCAGGAGTTCAAGTCTTTGGCTTTCACGACGCGTCACTCTTTGGTCTTCCGTCCTCACTTCGAGAACGAGAACCACTCTCTCCAGGTGATGGCACGTATCGAAGCAAGCACCAGCAACTCAACTTCTCAGTCTAAGTCTTCTTCTGGTATCGGCGGCGGCTTGACCGACCCAACAGTACCTGGATGGACAACTGGTATGAGCACTTCAACGGGTAAGGGCCACAGCATGAGCGGTACAGGTTCTGTTCACTATGCTTTCGGTTCTAAATATGCTTTCGACTTCACCATCCGCGCTGACGGTAGCACGAAGTTCGGTTCTGGCCACAAGTGGGGCTTCTTCCCTGGTATCTCTGGTCGTTGGAACATTAGCGATGAAGCTTTCTTCGAACCATTGAAGAAGGTCATCAGCATGTTGGCCTTCCGTCCGGGTTGGGGTGTCACTGGTAACTCAAGCTTCGGCGAAGGTTTGATCTACAACCAGTATGCTTCTTTCGGTAGCTACAATGGTGTGACTGCAATCCGTCCGTCTAACTTGCGTCTGACTGACATCCGTTGGGAAAAGACCAAGTCTTGGAACTTAGGTTTCAACTTGAACTTCTTCGACGACTTGCTCAAGTTCGACCTCAATATCTATGACAAGAAAACAACCGACCTCTTGAACTCTGGTGTTCGTGTTCCTTCAACGAGTGGTTTCACTTCATTGAGCAGCGCCAACGTTGGTAAGATGACCAACCAGGGTTGGGAACTCTTTGTCAGCACTTCCGACGTTTTGAAGTTCGGTAAGTTCCACGCTAACTTCCGCTTCAACATCTCTCAGAATATCAATAAGGTAACTGAGATGGATGCCTCTGTGCTTAACACGGTTAACGCTGAGTTCGACTATAAGAAGGCCAACGAAAAACCGTTGGAGCGTGTTCAGGTGGGACACTCTTTGGGTGGTATCTATGGTTTCCGCTTCAAGGGCGTTTATGCTTACGACTACAAGCACAACGGTTACTTCTTGAATCCTGACGACAATGAATATTATCTGACGGAACCAGATGCCAACGGCAACCTCTACAACACGGCTAAGGCAACTGGCAAAACTGCTCCTATCGTTCGCGATGCTGAAGGCAACGTGATCTACGACAAGAACGGCAACCCGTTGCAGATGGTCTACAACTACGGTGGTGGTAGCGAATACAAGTTCGAAGGTGGTGACGTTATCTACGAAGATATCAACCACGATGGTCAGATCAACGAATTGGATATCGTTTACTTAGGTTCTTCTAATCCTAAGATGAACGGTGGTTTCGGTGTTGACCTCACTTACGGCCGTTGGACTTTGAAGACCAACTTCAACTTCCGTGTCGGCAACAAGATCATCAACTTGGCACGTATGTATGCCGAGGATATGCGTACTAACAAAAACCAGAGTGCTGCGGTTAACCACCGTTGGAGAACCAATGGTCAGGTGACTGAGATTCCTCGTGCCATGAACACCAACGTTTCTGGTGACATCTTCAACGCATTGATTAGCGACCGTTATGTTGAACCGGGTGACTATTTGCGCTTCCAGTACTTCCAGCTTGGTTATAGCTTCCCGGCTGAGAAGTTGAAGAAATATGGTTTGAGCTCGTTGCGTTTGGCTGCTTCTGGTAACAACCTTATCTTCTGGACGAAGTATAAAGGTGTAGACCCAGACCACTCAGCTTCTCGTTTCAGTCCTTGTACGGACAGTTCTCAGACTCCGCGTTCACGCTCATTTACAGTTAGTTTGAATGTTGGCTTCTAAACCATTAATATGATGAAAACAAATAAGTTTATCAATAAAATCCTTGCTGTCGGACTTTTGTTCGGCAGCATGGGATTGGCTTCTTGTGAAGATTTCTTGACTCTGTCTCCATCAAACATGATTACAGAGGATGACTTCTGGAAGTCAAAGACCGACGTGGACAACGTCCGTGCAGCGGCATACCGTCAGATGGCGTCCGACGCTGTCACCTCGAGAATCCTTTATTGGGGTGAGCTTCGTTCAGACAACTTGGCGTTGAACGATATGACCAAGACTGGTATCCAGCATCTTCAGCAGGGTATCTTGGTGCCAACCGAAGGTATCTTCGACTGGTCTTCATTCTATACGGGTATCAACTATTGCAACTTGGTGCTTTCTCAGGGTGACATCATGACTCAGCCTGGTAAGGAAGTCGACCCAAGCTTCCGCTTGAGCGACTGGAAACCAATGCGTGCCGAAGTGAAAGCTTTGCGTGCCCTCTATTATTTCTATTTGGTTCGCGCTTACCGCGACGTGCCTTACAACACGACACCAATCCGCACCGATGTTGAAGCACGTGCCAACAAGCTTCCTGCAACGAAGGGAGTCAATTTGCTCGGCACTTTGATTCGCGACCTCGATACAGAAGGCCAGGAAGAATGGCAGTATGCACCAGACAACTATGGTTCTCTGAATGAGAACGTAGGTCGTTTCACCAAGACTGGTATCCATGCCCTTTTGGCTGATATGTATCTTTGGAGAGGATGTATGCTCCTGAAGTCTAAGGCCAAGGGCGACTATGTTCTCGACGAGAATGGTGACACGATTGCTTCTGCGCAGTTAGACAACCTGAGCAAGGAATGCTTCAAGAAGTCTATCGTTCATGCCGACTCTGTTCTCAACCATGTTAGAAGAGAATATGACAAGGAAATGAAGCAGCTTGGCGGTTCAGTAGTCAAGGAACAGACCAATTTCACGGCTCTTGACAAAGAGTATCCTTACATGACCACTATTTCCAGCTATACCACTTCTGGTACTGACGTGGTGTATTTCGCAACTATGGGCAACAGCAGTTCTATGTATGAACACATCCTGCAGCTCAAGTACAACAGCACAAGTGGTGAGTCAAACGGAACGCCGGGAAGCTACTTGGCTTCTAACAGCAGCGGTTCGTTGAAGGTTGGTGCTATGGTTGGTAGCTCAACGCTGACCAGCAGCGCTGCCAGCTCATATAATGTAGACCGTGGTTTTGGCAAGTGCGACATCCGTTTGCTCGAAACTTTCGACTATAAGACTTCATCGGCTTCTCAGCCCATCTGCCACAAGTATGTGATCAACAACCTTAACATCGATGATTATGAAGATGTAACAAAGGGTGGTGATGCCTCTTATTCAACAAACGCTGATGCCAACTGGTCAATCTATCGTTTGTCAGACATCATGTTGATCAAGGCTGAAGCCATTGCCCGTTCTTTGCCTTCTTCAACGAAGGCTTCTACCACCAAGACCGATGCCGGTTACGCATTGGTTGAAGGTTTCAACTTGGTTAATGCCATCTTCGCTCGCTGCAATCCTAAGATGAAGGCTACGGACTCTTATGGCAAGGTTGCCGATTTGAGAAGTGACCGTCTGAGAGACGACTACGCAACCCACAGCGGTAACGTCAAGAGCGCCGACGACCTGTTGAAGCTCGTCTACAATGAGCGTCAGCGTGAGTTCGTTGCAGAAGGTAAGCGCTGGTTCGACATCGTGCGTCAGTGCGAAGCCACCAATGCAAACACCGATGTGCTTACCAACTACATTACGCTTTCAACAACTGTCCGCAACCGTCTGAAGGCTCTCTACTCACTCTACAATCCTATCTATAGTGAGGAAATGAAAGTCAACGGTGTTGATTACGGTGGTAAGCTCGAACAGAATCCTGTTTGGAAACGTTATTCTGACAATTGATAATTAATAGCCTATGAAATCAAGACGTTTTAAAAGTCTGTTCACGACTTCAGTTCGCGTCTTTGGATGGCTTTGTGTACTTTCATTTGGTGTGCTCCTTGCGTCCTGCAAGGAGGACATCAATGAAGGCGATTACTCTATAAAGTCAGAAGAGTCGATGTCTGAATACTTGGCCAACAACCCAGCCAAATATTCCAGCCTGAAGTACATTTTCGACAAAGTGAAACTTGGAAAGTCTGACGATGCTTCTTCCTTGACCAGCGTTCTTTCTGCCCGTGGTAACTACACGCTCTTTGCACCAAACAATGATGCCATTGATGCTTACGTCCACAAGTTAGGGCTCAACGCTGTGACAGAGCTCTCTTACGAGCAGGCTCAGTTGATTGCCTACAGTTGCTTGATCGACAATGGCGCCGATGACGCTTATGAAGAATCTGATTTCCCAACTCCGGGAACATTCGCCATTCCAAACTTCAACGACCGCTTGCTGACATGTGCACAAGACACCACAGGTGGCAACGCAAGTTATGTCATCAATGGTAACGCCCGTGTCGGTAAAACCAATGCGGAAGTTTCCAATGGTATGGTGCATGAGGTTTATTCGGTCATCGCACCTTCATCAGACAATGTGTATGAGCTGATTGCTTCTGCAGATAACATGAAAATCATCGCACACCTGATTGAAGCCACTTCTTATTCCGACACGATGGCGCTTCCTGCTATCGACAACGAATATGAAAAGGAAGACTATCCAGAGAAGTTCCAGTTGAGCGGTATCGCTGATTCCAAATACATGCAGCACCGTTATATGGGCTATACAGCGTTGGTTGAGCCAGATTCCATCTTTGAAAAAGAGTGGGGTATCACCTTGGTCAAGGACGAAGAAGGCAACGTTACCAACTGGGAGCAGATAATGCCGGTTGTCAAAGAAAAGTGTGAAGCCGTTTACGGCACAATGGCTCAGGGCGACTTGAAGAACCCCGACAATGCCATCAACCGTTTCGTTGCTTACCACTTCATGCAAGGCCGCATGGCCTACGACCGTTTTGTCCACCACTACAACGAGTATGGTTACAAATACGGCGACAACAAGAAACCTCAGACCAACAACCTTCCGGTCAATGTGTGGGACTACTACGCAACCATCGGTAAGTACAGAGGTCTCATCAAAATCACCCAGGTTGGTGATACAGGTTTCCAGCGTGACCTCAATCACAGCATTTATGCCAACCGTAAGTCCATCTACAAAGATGATGTTGATGGTGACTACACCGAAACAGGCGTTGAAGACGAAGGCGTGAAAATATCTCCAGACAACGGTGTGTTTGACAACAGCGCTGTCAATGGATATTATTTCCCGATCAACAAAGTCTTGATGTATGATTCTGGTGTTCGCAGCCGTTTAGGCAGTGAACGTATCCGTGTTGACATCACGACGATGTTACCGGAAATCGCTTCCAACAGTGTGCGTGGCAATGGTTACTTCAGATTCCCTAATGGCTATTTCGACAATATCACCAGCGAATCGAGTGGCACCATCCTGCTTTACCTCATGGATGCCTACTCTCCTGCTGGCGGTGCATGGCGTGACTATCAGGGTGACGAGGTCATGGTGGCAGGTCTTTACGACTTCGTGCTCAAATTGCCTCCAGTCCCTGTAGACGGAACATACGAAATTCGTATGGGTGCTTCCCACAACACCTTGCGTGGTATGGCCCAGATTTACTTCGGTTCAGATCCGCTCCGTCTTGTTCCTGCAGGACTGCCTTACGATATGCGCCAGTCTGTTGGAACGGCAGCCATTCCTTGGGTAGCCGACGGCGACGATGCTGCTGTCAATGCTGAAAACGACAAGAACATGCGTAACCAGGGCTACATGAAGGCGCCGAATTACTTCTGCATCACCAACGGTAAGGGCGACCCTGCCGACGTGGTACGTAATATCGGCGGTGCAAGTGCCGCTCTTCGAAGAATTGTCACCGTGAGTGAGATGAGTTCAGACAAGACATACTACTTGCGTTTCAAGTCTGCCTTGAAGAAGCTCGACTCTCAGCTCTTCCTCGACTACTTCGAAATCGTTCCAACTTCAGTTTTCAATGGTGTTAAAGCTGAAGACATTTGGTAATCAAATGTAATTGGTAATCAACGTAATACAAAAATACAATGAAAAGTATCTATCAAAATACGGTAAAAGCGGGCCTCTTGGGCGCGGCAGTGCTCCTCGGCTTCACTGCTTGTACCGATGATCATTTCGATATTCAGCCAAGCACGGTGTCGGGCTCGAACACCATTTGGCAGAACGTCGAGGCCAATGCAGACCTTGATTCTGTGGCCATGATTTTGAGACGCTGCAAAGTGATGAAGTCTCAGACGGACAAGTCTGCCAAGCAGACTTATGCTGAGCTTCTCGCCACGTCTCAGCAGCTCACTGCATGGTTGCCTAAAAACGGCACTTTCAATGCCAAGCAGTATCTTGATGAATTGGACAGCGCTGCTGTCTTGCGTGCCAAGGACGAGATGGCAGGAACGCGTGCTGAATACGACGTTGCCAACCGTTTCGCACGCAACCACATCGCCCGCTTCAACTATGAGTCGAACATGGGCGAGCAGCGTATCGCTTTGATGAACTCCAAGATCGTTAACTACAACGCAGGAGAAGGCACATTCAATGGTGTCAAGCTTGACGCAGCCAATGCCAACATCCTCTCTTCAAACGGTATGCTCCACGTTTTGGACGGCGAATCTCAGTTTGCCTATAACATTTTCGAGCGTTTGCAGGTCGACAGCCGTTTTGCAAAGATTTATGGCGATATTGACAAGTACAACGTCTACACGTTCAGCGCCTCTTCAAGCACTCAGGGTTCTATGAACCACAACGGTAGCATGGAATACGTTGACTCTGTGTGGTCGCGCACAAATTCGTTGATTTCTGATGCCAGATTGAATGACCTCACCGATGAAGACAGCCTTTTTGTTTCTGTCATCCCCACGGATGCTGCTTATGAGGCTGCTCGTCAGAAACTCCAGGGATTGTTCAAGTATGCCAAGAGCTACAACTATGCTTGGGATGCTTCCAAGCGCGATTGGACCAACAAGGGAACCAATGCTTTGAAGTTTAATACGGACTCTTTGACAACCTATAATGTCACCGATCGCATTCTCTCTGCTTCTTCATTCTCTGTTGGTTACAACTCAGAAGGTCCTGTCACGACTTCCAATCCGCAGGCTTTCTTGAACCATGTTTTGACGGCCGACTCGCTCAACACCAATGTTGGCCTTGTCATTTACAACAAAGACAAGGGAAATGTCAATCCAATTTTCGACGGACAGACTGCCGACGATGCCATCAAGGCTTCTAATGGTTACATCTTTGCGGTTGACAACTACAATTACGACCCCAGCTATTCGTTTATCCAAAAGATTAACATCAATGGTCGTAACACGGCACAGGTAACAGGTAGTACCTCTGAGCAGGCACAATACGTTACTTTGGACAATGAAAACCAGAACGCAGAAGTCAATGTTGACGCTTTGGGCGTAGACAACTTTTATTACTACTTCCCCGTCTCTGGTAACAGCCAGTTGAACATCGACTTCAAACTTAACAGAGTTATCAGCACCAAGTACAAAATTTCCATTGTTCTTTTGCCAAACCGTGTGAACATCAACAACATCCGCGCAGAGGAAGACGGTACAATCATTGAAGAAAAACCAGTGTTTGACGTGCAGATTCGCGACGACAAGGGTTCTGTGATTGGTAAGGCCGTCAAGAACGTTTCTGTTGACCAGAACAAGGTTGAGAAGAAGGTGCTCTGGGAAGCATTTGAGTTCCCGTATGCTTATTATGGCCTTCCTTCAGGCTACGAAAGCTTCCCAGTTTTGCGCATTTCCATGTCTTATGCCCAGCAGCGTAAAGGCAAATGCAAGGCTTTGAGTATTGCTAAGGTAATTCTTGAACCAGTTCGCTAATTAGCTTCTTGTTAACTTCTAAAAAAGAAAAGATGAGTAAGAACGTAAGAAACAATATGATGCAAAGTGCTTTGCGTGCAGGCGTCTGTCTCTTTATGTTGTCTGGCGCATGCGTCCTCTCTGCACAAACAGAGGGAACAGCAGCAAAGCCCTCAAAACCTGCTACGGCTCTTCACGACAAGTATGTCATGAAGGAAGTTTCCGGTTTTGTGTACGATGCAGCTACGCATGCTCCCTTGGCTGGTGTTAAAGTACAGGCTCTCAATAACAGCTTCTATACCGCTTTGACCGACGATAAAGGTGCTTACACGATTCGCATCCCCGATTTCGTCACCTCTTTGTATGTCACCATTCCTGATGACCACAGTGACTACAACGCATCCAATTATGCAATCAAGGGTCTTAAAGACCAGAATGTCTATCTGTATTCCAACGCTTTGAAGAACCTGTACTTCGATGGTACGCAGCTCTTCAACCAGCCAAAGATGGATGTCAACGCTTCGTCGGCGCTGACCATCGAAGAAGACATCGAATCAAAGTTGAACGGTGCCGTTCGCACCATCAATCGTGGCGGTAATCCAGCACAGGGCGCTGCCATGTTCATCAACGGTTTGAATTCTTTGAACTCCAACTCACAGCCTTTGGTGGTTGTCGATGGAGTGGTTTGGGATATGCAGTACGATCGTACAACGCTCCACACAGGTTTCGTCAACAACGTCTTCAACATTCTCGACCCAGAAGACATCGCCGATGTCAAGATCATTAAGAATGGTACGGCGCTCTACGGTGCCAAGGGTGGTAACGGTGTGATTGAAATCACCACCAAGCGTGGCCGCAGCATGGTAACTCGAATCAACATTCGCGCTTACGGTGGCTACGAGTTGGCCCCTTCTAAGCTGAGAATGATGGATGCCAACCAATACCGCAACTACGTTACGGAATTCTTGGGAACAACTCAGAAAGGTCAGGACTATTTCAAGAACAATACGATTGTTCCGACCTTCATGAACGAAGACCCCAACTATCTGCTTTATCCGATTTACCACAACAACACGGACTGGCAGGACGGCATGTATGACAACGCTTTCACCCAAAACTACAAGGTTAACGTAGAAGGTGGTGACGATGTCGCCATGTACAACCTCTCTTTGGGTTACTCCGCTGCTGATGCAACGGCCAAGAAAACCGACTTCAACCGTTTGAACATCCGCTTCAACAGCGACGTCGTGTTGTTCAAGGATTTGAACACGGCCATCGACATCTCTTACGTGCGTAACGCATACAACCTCCGCGACAACGGTTGGGCTTCCGACTATTCAAATAGCATCATCTCTTCACCCAATGTGTTGGGATTGATTCAGTCTCCGTTCATCAGCCCGTATGCACACTACGTATATTATGAAAACGGCGGTTTGCACGTGGGCCACACCACAACGCAGTTCTCTGGTAAGAACTATACGGATGCCAACAACCCGTACCGTTTCGCTGAGGACTTCGGCTATGCTGGTTATGTCAATCCTTATTGGATTCTCGCTAACGGCGACGGCGACAACAAGAACAACATGGAGCAAACCCAGTTTGCCATCAACGTGATGCCGCAATACAAGATTGGCAAGTACCTCAAGTTGAGCAACCGCTTCAGCTACATCATGACGCGTAACAACGAAAAGTACTATCTGCCTCACGACGGTACGCCTACGACAACTGTCGCTGGTCTTGGTGCTGTTTCTTCTACGCTCCGTTCGCAGTTCACGAAAGAGACCACGCTCTTCAACGATTTCCGCATCGATTGGAAACGTCAGTTCGGCGGTCACTTCGTCAACGTATTGGGCGGCTTCCGTATGTCTTCCTTCTCATACAACAACAGCAACATGGTCGGTTACAACAACGACCAGGACAAGATGCCAAACATGAGCATGTCGTTGCAGTATAAGGAAGCAGGCGGTACGAGCGACAAGTGGGTTAACCTCGCTTACTACCTCAATGCCGACTACAACTACCAGAACAAGTATTTCCTCAACATCGGTACAACGATGGAAGCCTCTTCACGTTTCGGTAAGGAAGCCTCTGAGGGAATCAAGTTCGCAGGTGTCAAATGGGGCCTCTTCCCATCTGTACAGCTCGGTTGGTTGATGTCTTCTGAAAAGTGGTTCAATGTCAAAGGCATTGATTATTTGAAGCTCACCGCTGGTTACGAAGAGTCTGGTAACGACAACGTGGACTACTACGCAGCACGTACCTACTTCCGCAACCTCCGCTTCATGAAGGAAGCCACAGCCTTGAAGTTGGCCAACATCCAGAACCCAACCATCCAGTGGGAAACCAACCACCGTTTCAATGTCGGTTTGCAGACCAATTTGCTGAACAACCGCTTGGCCCTTGGTGTTGAATATTTCTACGGCAAGACCACCAACCTCTTGACTCGCAAGCCTGTGAGCGACATCACTGGTCTGCCATACATGTGGGCCAACGATGGTGCGTTGAAGAACAGCGGCGTTGAAGCCAACGTTAATGCCGTTCTGGTCAACACGCGCAACTGGAAGTGGGAAGCTGGTTTCAGCGTAGGCCACTACAAGAATGAAATCACTGAGTTGCCCGACGGCTCACTCAACTACATCACCACTTACGCTTTGGATGCCAACGGCAACAAGGACCTCTCCACGGCCAAGACCATCCACGGCTACACTTCTTCCATCTACGGACAGAACAACATCCTGACTGCTGTCGGTTCTGCTGCTGGCGTCTTCTATGGTTATCAAACCGCCGGTGTCTTCGCCAGCGATGCTGAAGCCAAGGCTGCTGGTTTGAAATACCCGACTGGACTCGTACAGAATCCTTACCGCGACTTCAAGGCTGGTGACGTTCGTTTCGTAGACCAGAATGGTGACGGCTGGATTTCTGAAGCCGATATGGTTCAGATTGGTGATCCCAACCCAGATATCTATGGTAACATCTTTACCAACTTGACTTGGAAGAACTTGACGCTCTCTCTCGACTTCAAGTACTCTCTCGGAAATGATATCTACAACTACCAGCGTTCACAGCTTGAAAGTGCCAACGGCATTTACAACCAGACCGCTGCCGTTGTCAACCGTTGGAAGTATAACGGACAGGTTACGGATATGCCTCGCACCATGGCAAGCACCAGCGAAGAGTGGGTCAACAACGAACGTTTCTCAGACCGTTGGATTGAAGACGGTTCATACTTGAAGCTCAAGAAAGTTCGCCTCACTTACAAGTTCCCTGTCAACCTCAGCTGGTTGCAAGGCCTCTCTGTTTACGGAGAAGCTACCAACTTGTTCACGGTTACGAAGTACTTAGGAAACGATCCTGAAGTTTCTGCTGGCAACAGCGTTCTCTATCAGGGAATCGACACTGGCATGCTTCCGAAGAACCGAAGCTTCAATCTTGGTGTGACCATCAACTTGTAATCTGAAAACAAAAGCAGTTTGAATAACAAGCGTGCCCCAGCACAATTTGGGGCAACACCTTCAGCGTGTGGGGCATGCTTTTCTATTCATAGACAGGAAATGTCGGCAGCGCTTCCAAGTTCGCTTGATAGCCATGCAGAGCAGCTCCTGTCTTATGCAAGGATCCTGCAAAATAGAAATAAAACAATGAAAAAGAAATCGATTATAGGCGTGTTCGTATCCCTCTTGGGATTGGGCATGACGACGACTTCCTGCGAGGATATGCTCACTCCAGACATGGATCTCTACACGGAGAACTTCTCTGGACGTGATACCATCAATTTCTACTATGGTATCCTCTCCAACGTCCAGGATATGGTTGAAAACAATATTCTCTTGGGCGACCTCCGCAGCGATATGGTCGATACAACTTCCTATGTGAGCGACACGGTGGCCCGCATTTCCAATTTCGATAAAGTGGAAGACGGAGACAACGGATTGCTGAATCGTTCGGCCTACTACAAAGTCATCAACCAGTGTAACTTCTACATTGCCAAGGCTGACACGATGGCCAAGAAAAACAACAATTACTATATGCGCTGCGAGTACGCTCAGGTGCAGATGGTACGTGCTTGGACCTACATGCAGCTCGTGCAGAACTACGGCGAAGTGCCTTTCATCACGAAGCCGGTTGACAATGCCAACACAGGTTGGGAAAAGAATCCTGAAGAAGGTTTCGTCAGTGTTGACAACCTGCTCAGCAAGCTCATGAAGGCCGGCTTGATGCAGGCTTACAACTATTCCAAGAAAGGAACGCCTGCTTACCCCTCCGTCAATAATGGTGCAATGAACATCGACCCCAAGAAGTTCGTCTTCCAGCCAGACATCATCATGGGCGACCTTTATTTGATGCGCGGCGACAACCAGCAGGACTACGAGATGGCTGCTCAGTATTATTATAATTTTATTGAGGAAGAAGCTCGTCTCAAGAGTAACGTCCCGTCAGGCGATTATTGTGGTCTTAGCAAAAACACTTTCAATGGTAAGGAATCTTATGAATGGAGTAGTGCAGGTTCATATAGTTTGTTGTTTGCAGACAGGGGCTCAAAGGTTGGTAGTGATGTCATTACTTTGATGGCTTCAGCAGCCAACTCTTCGTTCGGTACGGTTCTGACACGTGCTGCCCAGATTTATGGTTTTGATGCCAACTCAACGACCTCTTCTTCTATCGAGAAGGATGATGACGGTAAAGATAAAGAAGTTGCTTCTGGTAAGATTTCAATTTCTGCCAACTTCAAGAATCGTCAGGTAAGTGCTTCAAAGAGCTACCTCAATCTGAGTGAAAGCCAGTTGGCGCACTTCAATGAAGGTTTTGACAATGTCACGGACGTGAAGTATATTGAAATCGGTGATGGCCGTATCAATGGAAATCTTGCCAAGTTCAACACAACGGTTGGCAAGATGACCTTCGTTACCAAGCGTGCCTTTGTTAATTCTGGTGCTAATTACACTGGTTCTTTCTCTATCGGAACGGGTTCATGTTCATACAACTACACTTTCCCGCTTTACCGCTTGCGTCAGATTTACTTGCGTTTCGCTGAAGCCGTCAACCGTGCCGGTTATCCGCGTTATGCTTACGCCATCTTGCGCGATGGTTTGAGCTCGAAGACCATTCCTTCAATCTTGACCGACTCTATCAACGAGAACAACCAGATTGTTCCTTACGCTTCTCGCGTGGTTGATGGTGCCAGCTACATCGACATCAATGAGTTGCGTCGTGCGAAGAACATGCCTTGGCTTGACTTCAACAGCGAGTCTTACTTCGACAAGGTTCAAGGTATCCACGAGACTGGTTGCAACGTCACCAGCGACAAAGATACGCTTTCTCTCTACCACGTCGTAGTTGGTCAGCGCATCGCAGCAGAAGAAGCCCGCTCAGCAGGCACGGCTGTTAACCCTGCAGAGGTTCTCCGCTACACCAACTTACTCCAAAAGGAAGGCACTAACGTGTCAGACGTCTATAATCCGACAGGTGCTCTCGCCGATGCTGAAACTGGCGAAACTCCAGCCGAACCGCTGCCAGCCGCAGATCCTGTTATCCCTGCCAGCATTGGTAAGCAGATCAACGCCGTTGAATCTTTGATTTGCGACGAAATGGCGCTCGAAACAGCTTTCGAAGGTTGCCGCTTCTACGACTTGACCCGTATCGCACGCCACAAGAACAAGGACACTTGGGGTTATGCCACTCCTAACTTCGGTACGAACTGGTTCGCATGGACCATTGCCCGCCGTTCTGTCAATGCTAAGCCATACGAGAACATGACCGAATTTAACGGTGCTCTCTACACGAAGCTCCAGAACCAGAGCAACTGGTATCTCAAGAACCCAGTGTATTAATCTCCACATTCTTGCCTCTCCGCCACACTGACGGGAGAGCAATGAAGTCTTTCAATAAAAAAAGCCCCGCGACTTGTTGGTCGCGGGGCTTTTTTAGTTCGTTGATGTGCTTTATTTGTTTCGGTTTTTTGTTTCGGTTTTTGTTTCGGGGCTTCGTTTTGGCGCTTCGTTTTTTTCGTTTCGGCGCTTCGTGCCAGCAAATATTTGCATTGATAAGGTCGGCTTTTTGTGAAGCCTTAGGGTAGGGTGTTTAAAATCAAGAAAAAATCATGATTGGTAGAGTGGCGAGGCATGAGGCGCAGCACTGTAGCTCACTTTACTTGCAAAGTGAGGGGGACGAATATAGTGGCGGCCAAGCACGCGCAGAAAATTCAACAAGGTCATGCCCCGGATTTTCGCCACATGTCCGTGGCTCTCACTTTGCGAGCAAAGTGAGCTACAATGAAGCCTTGTGGTAGAGTGTTCAATATCGAAATATTAAAGGTTAGCGTGTACGACATGGCTGCAAGCGGCTTTGTGCGGACATTCGGCGGAGGTCTGAGGCGCAGCACTGTAGCTCACTTTGCTTGCAAAGTGAGGGGGACGAATATTGTGGCGGCCAAGCACGCGCAGAAAATTCAACAAGGTCAAGCCCCAGATTATCGCCACATGTCCGTGGCCCTCACTTTGCGAGTAAAGTGAGCTACATTAAGCCTTGGGGTAGAGTGTTCAATATCGAAATATTAAAGGTTAGCGTGTACGACATGGTTGCAAGCGGCTTCGCGTGGACATTCGGCGGAGGTCTGAGGCGAAGCACTTGCAAAGTGAGGGGGACGAATATAGTGGCGGCCAAGCACGCGCAAAAAAAATAACAAGGTCATGCCCCAGATTTTCGCAACGTGTTCGTGGCCCTCACTTTGCGAGCAAAGTGAGCTACCATGCTGGCGCCTCAGACATTGCAACGTGTCCGTGGCCCTCACTTTGCGAGCAAAGTGAGCTACAATGCTGTCGCCCCAGATTTTCGTTATGCGTCCGTTTCCCTCATTAATTCATGCTTCAATTCCATCAAAAATCCAATCCGTTTTCATGGAAATAGCAAAATGCTTCATCCGTCATCAGAAGGACTTTATCTACTCGCGGCCGCCAGTAACGCTACTCGCGGCCGCCAGTAACGCTACTCGCGGCCGAAAGTAACGCTGCTCGCGGCCGAAGGTAACGCTGCTCGCGGCCGCGAGTAGATGACCATCTTTGCTTTTTCATCCCATAAATCATCCTTTGAGCCAGAAAAAGGGGGTACGCATAAATGAGCGTACCCCCTTTTCTGATATTTTCCTTCTCGGTAAAAAGTTGAAATTTATTCACCGATACCGCAGATGCTGACTTCAGCATTTCCTTTGCAAATCTTGGCAATCATGCCCTGCAAAGCCTTGCCCGGACCGCACTCCGTGAAGCTCGTAGCGCCGGCAGCAACCATGTTGGTCACTTCCTTCGTCCAGAGCACGCTGGCAGTCAACTGCTTGATGAGGTTGGCCTTGATTTCTTCAGGATTCGTGTGAGCCATACCGTCTACGTTCTGGTAAACAGGGCAGATGGGCTTCTGGAATTCCGTCACGGCAATGGCAGCTTCCAGTTCCTCCTTGGCAGGCTGCATCAATGGGCTGTGGAAAGCACCGCCAACAGGCAATACCAATGCACGCTTGGCACCAGCCTCTTTCAGGCGAACGCAGGCAGCGTCGATGCCGGCTTTCGTTCCGCTGATGACCAGCTGACCCGGGCAGTTGTAGTTGGCTGGAATCACGGTTTCACCAGTTTCCTCGCTCACTTCGCGGCAGATTTTCTCCACCACGTCGTCAGCCAAAGCGATGATGGCAGCCATTGTGCCAGGAGCAGCTTCACAAGCCTTCTGCATGGCGATGGCACGGGCGGCCACCAATTTCAAACCGTCTTCAAAGCTCAAGCAGCGTGTTGCGGTCAAAGCAGAGAGCTCACCCAAAGAGTGGCCTGCTGCCATTTCAGGATTGAAGTCCTGTCCCAGGCACAAAGCGCTGATCACGCTGTGCAAGAAAACGGCAGGCTGAGTAACCTTCGTCTGCTTCAGTTCCTCGTCAGTGCCGTTGAACATGATTTCGGTGATGTTGAATCCCAAAATCTTATTGGCCAAATCAAAGTGTTGTTTTGCAATGGGATGCTTCTCATACAGGGCTTTGCCCATACCTACAAACTGTGACCCTTGGCCAGGAAATACAAATGCGTTCATACGAATGTTGGTTTTATATTTGAAAGTATAAAATATTATCCTCTAAATAGGCGCTGCAAAATTACTCATTTTTATTTGATTAAGTAGGTGCTGAAAGAATAAATTGAGCAATTTTGACCTGTATTTTTGTTGGTCAACTTCTTCTTTCACCATTGCTTACCGTGTCATGAGTTCATGCCCCTCGAAGAAATGGTTCATGCTGCCATGTCCTTTTCCTGCGTTGATTTCAGCGCCGGCCGCCAGAGCGTGTTCAACATAAGCCTTTGCTTTCCCAACCGCTTCCGGCATCGACACCCCCATCGCGGCATAGGCCGCGATGGCCGATGATAGCGTACATCCCGTGCCGTGCGTGTTGCGGGTATCAACGCGACGGCCGGGGAAATCCCATGTCCTGTTGGCCGATACGAGGCAGTCGGTCGGTTGCCCTTCAAGATGCCCACCTTTCATCAGGACGAAAGCGCATTTCGTCTCTTCAATCACCTTCCGCGCCGCGGCTATACCTTCCGCGCCGCCAGAGAGCACCTCCAGCTCCGGTATGTTGGGCGTCACCAGCGTGCAGAGCGGCATCAGTTCCTCCTTCAGAACCTTTATCGCCTCTTCGTCGAGCAGGCGGTGGCCAGACGACGAAACCATGACAGGGTCAAGAATGACGGTGGCAGGATGATAGGTTTTGACGATACGCGTGATGGCGCGTATGATGCCGCTGTTCACCGTCATTCCGATTTTCAGAGCATCAACGGTGATGTCGTCGAAAACCGCTGCCGCTTGCTCGTAAACCGTCTGTGCGTCAACGGCAACAGATCTTTTGACCCCCGTGGAGTTTTGCACCGTCAGCGCCGTGATGGCCGCAGATCCATAACACCCCAAGGCCGAAAACGTTTTCAAGTCGGCTTGTATTCCCGCGCCGCCGTAGGGGTCAGAACCGGCAATGCTCAGGCAGTTGATGTATCTCTTCATGAAAAACTCAGTTTTAAGTAATGGTGAAAGAATCAGTAGGAATAGAGTGGGGCGTTGGGTAGAGGGGAAATTAGAAAAATTAAGTAGATGGAGATTGTGCGGACATTTGGCGGAGGTCTGAGGCGCAATGCTGGCGCCGCAACAGACTCCTGCCGTCTTGCCGTTTTCCTTGCTGTCGCAATCCCGCTGTGAAGCGTTCTGCAAAGTTAAGCAATCATGAGCAATGAGGCATGGTTTCGTCCGTAACTTATGTGCTACGGCACAGGCAGAGCGTTATTCTTTCCAAAATCTTCGTTTATTTCGACCATTTTGAGTAAGTTTGCATGTATTTCCGGCTTGCGTCCGGAAGAGATGCCGTGTGTGCTCTCCAAAATGAAGAATACAATTTATGAGAAAAATATTCGTGACATTTATGTGGAGTGTCTTCGTGCTGCTGGTGTTGCTGGTTGCAGGAGGATTCTATTGCATCCGTGAGGGTTGGATTGGATATATGCCCCCGTTGGATGAACTCCAAAGCCCCATCAGCAAATACGCCTCGCAGATCATCACTTCCGATGGCAAAGTCATCGGTACGTGGTCGCGCAACGAAAACCGCGTCTTTGTTGATTACGACAGTATCTCCCCCTACGTCTTTCAAGCCCTTGTGGCCACAGAAGACGTCCGTTTCTATGAACATTCTGGCATCGACGTCCGTGCCTTGGGACGTGCCATTGTGAAACGCGGACTCTTGCGCCATCACGAGGCCGGAGGTGGTAGTACCATCACCCAGCAGTTGGCCAAGCAGCTCTATTCGTCGACCACGGAGAGCACCACGCGCCGACTCATGCAGAAACCCATAGAGTGGGTCATCGCTGTCGAGCTGGAGCGCCATTACACCAAAGAGGAAATCCTTACGCTCTATCTCAATTATTTTGATTTTCTCCACAACGCGGTCGGCATCAAGACCGCAGCACAGGTCTATTTCAACAAGCAGCCTCGCGACCTAACCATCACGGAGGCTGCCACCTTGATTGGCATGTGTAAGAATCCCTCCTATTTCAATCCCGTGCGGGAACCCGAACGTTGTCGTGAACGCCGTAATGTTGTTTTGCACCAGATGCTCAAGGCCGGCTACATCACGGATGCCGAATATGCCGAACATTGCGAGAAACCATTGGCGCTGAACTTCCACCGCGTTGATCACAAAGACGGGCAGGCCGCCTATCTGCGTGAATATTTGCGCCGCATCATGATGGCCAAGGAACCCAATAAGGCCGATTACCGCGCCTGGCAGCAACAACAATATTATGCCGACTCGTTGGCGTGGGCAAAAGACCCGTTGTATGGCTGGTGTAACAAGAATTTCAAGAAAGACGGTACGCCGTATGACATCTATGTCGACGGACTAAAAGTGTATACCACCATCGATTCGCGCATGCAGCGCTATGCAGAAGAAGCCGTTCGCGGACACGTTGGGCTTTACCTCCAAAAGCAGTTTGAGAAAGAGCGTGCCTCTTCTCCCAACTTCCCGTATGCTTCCTCCCTCTCTTCGGCCGACGTGAAGCGCTCGTTGCAGCGTGCCATGCAGCAGACCGACCGCTACCGCCTCATGAAGCAGGCTGGTGCCAGCGATGAGGAAATCCAGAAGGCATTCAACACCCCAGTGCAGATGACCATCTTCACCTATCAGGGTGAGAAAGACGTGCAGATGACACCGATGGATTCCATCCGTTATTATAAATCATTCCTCCGCTCCGGACTCGTCTCCATCGATCCTTCCAACGGCTATGTGAAGGCGTATGTCGGCGGACTCGACTATACGCATTTCCAATATGACATGGCCATGGTGGGCCGCCGTCAGGTTGGTTCAACCATGAAGCCCTTTGTCTACACCATGGCAATGGAAGACGGCTATACGCCCAACTCCACCATCCTCAACGTGCAACGCACGTATGGCGGATGGACACCGCGCAACAGCAGCCGCTCAAGATATGGCGAGGCGGTGACGCTGAAGTGGGGCTTGAGCCAGTCAAACAACTGGATTACGGCTGAGCTCATGTATCAGATTGACCCCTACGGCACGCGCCTCGTTGACTATCTGCATGAATTTGGAGTGGCCAACAACCAGATTTATCCATCGTTGCCGCTTTGCTTGGGTGCCTGCGAAATCACGGTTGGCGAAATGGCCAGCGCTTACACGGCCTTTGTCAATAAAGGGATCCGTTGCGCCCCGATTCTCGTCACCAAGATTGAAGACGACCAAGGAAACATCGTTGCGGAGTTTACGCCGCGTATGAGCGAAGTGATCAGTGAGGAGACATCCTATAAGATGCTCGACATGATGCAGGCCGTCATCGACCAAGGTACTGGCCGCCGCCTCCGTTTCAAATACGACATCAAGGGGCAGATTGCAGGCAAGACTGGTACGACGAACGAAAACTCCGACGGATGGTTTATGGGCTGTGTGCCACGCCTGGTAACGGCTTGCTGGGTTGGCGGTGAAGAACGCTCCATTCATTTCGCTTCCATGGCAATGGGGCAGGGCGCTTCTTCTGCCCTCCCAATCTGGGCCTACTATATGAAGAAGATTTATCGCGACCGTTCTTTGGGATATAAAGACACTGAGGAATTTGACATTCCGAAGCCCAAGCCGAAACCCGTGAAAGATTCCGAACAGGAGGAAGAAACGCCTCCTGCCGCCACGGCTCCCAATGACAACAGCCGACAGAAGTCGGAGGCTTTGTTTGAGTGAGTCTGATGCGGGCTGAGCTTATCTTGTCGCACTTCCGTGCGTCAGAAGTTTTAACCGAAAGAAAAAAAGAAAATGAAGAAATTCTTGGCAATCATACCTGCGCGTTACGCATCAACGCGCTTCCCAGGCAAACCGTTGGCCCTCTTGGGCGGCAAGCCCATCGTTCAGTGGGTTTACGAACGTGTGAACCGGGTATTTGAACATACCGTTGTGGCAACCGACGACCAGCGCATTTTCGATTGCGTGGAGGAGTTTGGCGGTAAGGCCGTTATGACGAGCACCAACCACAAGAGCGGCACCGACCGCTGTTTTGAGGCCTTGAACAAATCGGGCGTCGAAGCCGACGTGGTTGTCAATGTTCAGGGCGACGAACCATTCATCGCCGCTTCGCAACTGGAGTCCATCAAACGGTGTTTTGAAGACGACAACACCGACATCGCCACTTTGGTGCAACCCTTTACACCCAGCGATGGTCTTGGAGCGTTGCAGAATCCAAATAGTCCGAAGGTGGTGGTCGGCGCCAACGATTATGCGCTCTATTTCAGCCGTTCGGTCATTCCTTATCTGCGTGGCGTGGAGCCTTCAGAATGGCTCAATCACCACACGTTCTACAAGCACATCGGACTCTATGCTTACCGCGTCTCTACGCTCGAGAAAATCACCTCCATGCCGCAAGGTGTGTTGGAAAAAGCGGAGTCTTTGGAGCAGTTGCGCTGGCTTGAAGCCGGTGTGCGCATCAAGGTGGGCTACACCGACGTGAAAACCATCGGCATTGACACACCGTATGATTTGAAACTGGCACAGCTGGCGTTGCGGATGAACTTGGAATAATCCGTCCGACAAGTAAATTTGTCAGATGCCATTACTTACTTGAAGAAACAGTCATAGATTTTTTTTAGACTCTTCACAGCGGGGAGGTTGTTCAGTTTATCCTTTCACTGCTGCTTGGGTCAACAACAAACAGACATGAAGCATATTATCATCACATCGTTGTTTGCAATGGCATCGGTGTTGAATCTTTCAGCCCAAAAGATAGAAGTGGGCTCATACACGTTCAAAGACGGTTCTGTCTATACTGGTAGCCTTTACAACGGAAAGCCCAATGGCACTGGCCGCACCGTTTTCAAGAACGGCGACAGCTATGAAGGCGATTACGTGAAGGGAAAACGCGACGGCTCCGGCATTTACAACTATGCTAACGGCGAACGCTACGACGGGCAGTGGTATCAAAACCAACGCCACGGCCGCGGCACGTTTTTCTCGCTGAACAACAACCGTTACGAAGGTTTGTGGTATCGCGACAGTAAGGAAGGTTCTGGCACGATGTTCTATTACAACGGCGACACTTACGTCGGCGAATGGAAAGACGACCTGCGAAATGGTAAGGGAACGTACACCTATAAGAATGGCGCTTATTACAAGGGCGACTGGGTGGACGACAAGAAAACAGGACACGGCGTTTTCGACTGGCATGACGGTTCGAAATATGAAGGCGGCATGCTCAACAACCTTCGCAACGGCAAGGGCACGTATTTCTATCCAGACGGCGACTATTATAGCGGCGACTGGAAAAACGATGTGCAGGAAGGCCGTGGCATCTATAAGTTCAGAAACGGCGACATCTATGAGGGCGACTACAAAAATGGAGAGAGAACTGGCGAGGGCGTGTTCACCTTTGCCAACGGCGATGTCTACAAAGGCTCGTTCCTGAAGGGAGAGCAGAGCGGACAAGGCACGTTCATCTGGAAAAATGTGGCCGTCTACACCGGAAGCTGGAAAAACAACAAGCGCAATGGCTTCGGTCGTTACAAATGGAAGAACGGCGACGAATATGAGGGGAACTGGAAAGACAACCTCATGGACGGAGAAGGCGTTTGGCGCCGCACCAATGGCGAAAAATACAAAGGCATGTTCAAGATGGGCCGCAAGGACGGTCGTGCCATTGAAATCTCTGCCGACGGTACGCGTTTTGACGGCTATTATAAAGACGGTGAGCGCGACGGTGCTTTCACGGAATATGACAGCAACGGCAATGTCCTCAGAAAAGGCACGTACACCAACGGCCGCTTGAATAAGTGATAAATCGAGCGGAACATCTGGGCGCTCATGGCGTTCTTTTGCTCCGCAATATTTGGGGGCAAAATCCAGGAAAAAACTGAGGCGAAGCACTGTAGCTCACTTTGCTCGCAAAGTGAGGGGGGGCGAATATTGCGGCGGCCAAGCACGAGCTGAAAATTCAACAAAGTCATGCCCCAGAGCACAGGTCATGTTCGCTACGTGTTCGTGGCCCTCACTTTGCGAGCAAAGTGAGCTACAATGCTGGCGCCGCAACAGACGATTGTGCGAGCCAGTGCAAATTTTTGCCCTCCTACCCACAATATAAATAAGCATTTCCCATCAATTAAATTCTGACAGAGAAATCGTCAGTCATAAAATTTTTTGTTTATGAAAAAGATCGTAAAGAAACCGGCTACCGCGAAAGCGAAGATGCTGAAGATCGTGAAAAACGATGCCTGGCTCGAGCCTTATAACGATGCCATCCAAGGACGGCACGATGCGGTGTTGCGCAAAATTGATGAGTTGACGGGTGGCAAGACGTCTCTCTCTGACTTTGCAGACGGCCATCTCTATTTCGGACTTCACAAAACGGCCCGTCAGTGGGTTTTCCGTGAGTGGGCGCCGAATGCCACGAAGATTTATCTTGTCGGAGATTTTAATGGATGGAAGGAGAGCGAGAAATATCGCCTCTGTCCTGTTGGCGATTCTGGCAATTGGGAATTGAAGTTGCCCCTAAAGGCTATGAAACACCTTGACCTCTATAAGATGAAGGTCTATTGGAACGGTGGCTGCGGAGAACGCATTCCTGCCTGGTGTCAGCGCGTTGTTCAAGACGAAAGCACAAAGATTTTCAGCGCCCAGGTTTGGAATCCTGAAAAACCTTATGTGTTCTCCAAGCGTACGTTCCGTCCGCACCGCGATCCGCTTCTGATTTATGAATGCCACATCGGTATGGGGCAGGATGCTGAAAAGGTTGGCTCATACAATGAATTTCGCGAGAATGTCCTGCCGCGTGTCGTTAAGGAAGGCTACAACTGCCTCCAGATAATGGCCCTTCAGGAACATCCATATTATGGTAGTTTTGGCTATCACGTGAGCAGTTTCTTTGCAGCTTCCAGCCGTTTCGGTACGCCCGACGAACTCAAACAGCTCATTGATGAAGCCCACAAGAACGGTATCGCTGTCATCATGGACTTGGTGCAGAGCCATGCCGTTAAGAATGAAGTGGAAGGCTTGGGCAATTTGGCTGGCGACCCCAACCAGTATTTCTATCCGGGCGACCGTCATGAGCATCCGGCATGGGACAGTCTTTGCTTCGACTATGGAAAGAATGAAGTGATTCATTTCCTCCTCTCCAACTGCAAGTTTTGGCTCACGGAATATCATTTAGACGGATTCCGCTTCGATGGTGTCACCTCAATGCTCTATTACAACCACGGATTGGGCGCTGCTTTCGGAGGTTACGGCGATTATTATAACGGCAGTCAGGACGACAATGCCATCTGCTATCTCACCTTGGCTAACCTCTTGATTCACGAGGTGAATCCGAAGGCCATCACCATCGCTGAGGAAGTCAGCGGTATGCCGGGTTTGGCGTCGACGTTCAAGGATGGTGGCTATGGTTTCGACTACCGCATGGCCATGAACATTCCCGACTATTGGATTAAGATCATCAAGGAGCAGCGCGACGAAGACTGGAAGCCGAGCAGCATCTTCTGGGAACTGACCAACCGTCGCGCCGACGAACACAACATCTCTTATTGCGAAAGCCACGACCAGGCACTTGTTGGCGACAAAACCATCATCTTCCGCCTGATTGACGCCGATATGTATTGGCACTTCCGCAAGGGCGACGAAAACGATGTGGCCCACCGCGGCATTGCGCTCCACAAGATGATTCGTCTCGCAACGGCTTCCACCATCAACGGCGGCTACCTCAACTTTATGGGCAACGAGTTTGGACATCCTGAATGGATTGACTTCCCACGCGAAGGCAACGGATGGAGCTATAAGTATGCTCGCCGCCAGTGGAACTTGGTTGACAACAAGGAGCTTTGCTACCATTATCTCGGCGACTTCGACCACGACATGTTGCAGGTGCTCAAGTCGGTGAAGAACATCCAGAAACTTCCTGTGCAGGAAATCTGGCACAACGATGGCGACCAGATTCTCGCCTTTAGCCGTGGAGAACTCGTGTTCGTCTTCAACTTCAGTCCGACACACAGCTACACCGACTATGGTTTCATGGTGCCAGAGGGTAAGTATGAAGTGGTGCTTAACACAGACGACAAGGCCTATGGTGGCAATGGTTTCGCCGATGACTCCGTTGCCCATTTCACCAACTACGATGCTTTGCTCAAGAAAGACGGCAAGGGTTGGTTGAAACTCTATGTGCCAGCCCGTTCAGCAGTTGTGCTCCGCAAGGTGAAAGAAGACAGTGTCGCTGAGTAAGTAATGTTGAAAAAATACCTTCCGCAATTTTGCCGTTGGCAAGTAATATTTTATTTCCGCACCTGCCTTTTCGGCTCTTTTCGAACTTATTCTCAGTCACAATGCTCGCATTGCTCCTTCGAATAAGCTCAAAAATAGCTCAAAAATGCAGGTGCAAAATTGCGGAACTTATTCTTTCAACATTACTAAAAATTCATTTTGACATTCCAGCTATATTCGGCACACCCTCTTAAATTGTATAAGTAGGTGTTCAAAACCAGATACTAAACTGGTTTTTGCCTGCATTGATATTGTAAAATAATTTTGAATACCTACTTAAGATGCCCTATACCAATAAAACATTCCAGCAAAGAGTACATGCCGTTGTGCGTGTGCTCTTTGCTGTTTTCCTCTTTTTCTATTTCCTCTATTCGCAGGCACCGCTCATCTCCCTGGCCCAGCATCAGTTGTCGAAAGGTCAGACCTACTATAGTCCGTTTGTCGGTGCCGTGGTGCTGACCCTCTTGCTCTGTGGTCTGCAGCGCCTCGTCTGCCGTTTCATCCGCTTCCGCCGCAACTATTACATCCTCACGTTCTTTCCCTCGGCCTCCATCGCTGTTTTGCTGACGGCTTTCACGCCTGAGACTAATTATGTGGTGGTCACCCTGCTGGTTGTGATGTGGCTGATATGGTTTGCCCTTGTTTGGCACGACAGTATTATGGGAGGATGGAAACAAAACAATGATGAGAATGGCGTGGTGCTCCCGCAGACCATCGGTTTCCTTGCGCTCGCAATGTTTCTGGGCTTGTGTGGAAACAGCAACGACGTTCTGACTTATGAAGTGCAGACGGCCAAGGCGCTCAATGACGGCCGTTATGCCGAAGCACTGAAAATTGGCGACCGGGCTTTGGCCACATCTGGCAAACTGACGGCTATGCGTGCCTTTGCCATGTCGCATTATGAGAACGGATTGCCGGAGACGCTCTTCAGATATCCTTTGCCAGAAGGCGGTAGCAGTATGCTCTTCTTGCAGAAAGATGACACGCTCAGCACGCTCTTCTCCCCCGATAGTCTTTACACCTTTGTCGGTTGCCGTCCCGCCAGCAGTCGCATGAAGGCTTTTGAATATTTCGAAAAATCTGTGCGCCGCCGTCCTAACGGGCCGGCCCGCGACTATTGGCTCTGTGCCTTGTTGCTCGACAAGCAGCTCAGCCGTTTCGCAGAGGAACTGCCACACTATTATACGGTGAGCGACAGCGTGGTCTTGCCCCATTATTATGCAGAGGCCATGATTCTCTATTCTCGCCTTTGCCAGAACCCCGTTGTCAGATATGCCGACCCGAATATCGCGGCAAACTATCTTGACTTTAAAGAAAAGGGGGAGAAAATTCCAGACTTTAAGGAGCGCCGCAATCTGCTTTGGCGAGAATATGGCGACACCTATTGGTGGTATTATTTCTATCATCAGTAAGTAATGGACCATTACTAAAGCTTAGCGGCAGAGCCGTTTTTACCGTCGCTCAGCCCCTTCGCCCTCATTTATTTGCCCATAACGTCTTCGTAATCTTCGAAAAAGATGTAATTTTGCACCAAATCTAAAAAATCAGTGCCAGTATGGATAGTGTTCAAGTAAAAGACAAGAATTTCCAGATATATATACAGGAGGAAAAAATCATCAGCCGCGTCAATGAAGTGGCCGCCAAAATCTCTCGCGATTTGGCAGACAAGAAACCATTGTTTCTGGCCGTGCTCAACGGCTCGTTTGTGTTCGCCGCTGATTTGATGCGCTCTGTCAGCATTCCCTGCGAAATCAGTTTCGTCAGAATGTCTTCCTATTCCGGCACCCAGTCAACGGGTAAGGTGAAAGAGCTCCTCGGACTCAAAGAAGACATTGAGGGCCGCACGGTGGTGGTGGTTGAAGATATCATCGATTCTGGTCTCACCATGAAGGAACTACTGGAAACGCTGAAGGCCAAACATCCGGCTGAATTGCATGTGGCATCGCTCCTTGTCAAGCCAAACAACCTCAAGGTGGACCTCGACATCAGCTACCGCTGCTTCGATATTCCAAACGACTTCATCGTTGGCTACGGTTTGGACTACGACGGAGAGGGACGCAACCTCCGCGATATTTATGTCGTGCAAGAATAAGACCCATATAATTACCAAATAAAAAAATACTAAGCAACTAACAATGAAGAACATTGTGATTTTCGGTGCCCCAGGTTCTGGCAAAGGCACTCAGAGCGATTTGCTCGTCAAGAAATATGGTTTCAAGCACATTTCAACGGGCGATGTTCTCCGTGCAGAAATCAAAAACGGTACGGAACTCGGCAACACCGCTAAGGGGTTCATCGACAACGGCCAGCTCATCCCCGACTCTTTGATGATTGACATCTTGGCCAGTGTTTACGATAGCTTGTGTCCTTGCGAAGGCGTCATCTTCGACGGTTTCCCTCGCACCATTCCGCAGGCTGAAGCCTTGAAGGAAATGTTGGCTAAACGCGGCACTGAGGTGTCTGGCATGCTCGAATTGGATGTGCCAAATGAAATGCTCATCGAGCGCCTCGTCAATCGTGGCAAGACTTCCGGACGTGCTGACGACAACGAAGAGACCATCCGTAAGCGCCTCGACGTTTACAACAACCAAACGGCTCCTTTGATTGAATGGTATGAGAAAGAAGGCAAGCGTCACGCTGTGAAGGGATACGGCGAGTTGGAAGAAATCAACGCCGCTCTCTGTGCTGTGATTGACCAGTTCTGATTGTCCTAAGTAATGGTAAAGCGGGTCTACTTTTCCTTTTACCATTGCTAAAATATATTGAAACAGGTGTCCAAAAAAAGAAATGTTTTTGAGCACCTGTTTCCTTTGCTTCAAGACAAGCATTTTGTGGCGGATTTTGGCTGCGCCGTCTTCCGCCGTAGGTTGGGATTGATTCTTGGCCAAAAGATTTTGACCGCTCGTGGTGAATCGTCCCACCCCCAATCCTATAACATAAACAACATCGACAGATATGCCAGAAAGCAACTTTGTAGACTACGTGAAAATCTATTGCCGCTCGGGAAAGGGCGGACGAGGCTCCATGCACTTACATCGCGCCAAATACCAGCCGAATGGCGGTCCCGACGGCGGTGATGGTGGTCGTGGAGGTAACATCTATCTGCGTGGAAACCATAACTATTGGACGTTGCTCCATCTTCGTTACGAGCGCCACGTCTTTGCCGGACATGGCGGAAACGGTTCGAAATGTTGCTCGCATGGCTCCGACGGGGAAGACCGCTATATCGACGTTCCTCTCGGCACGGTGGCCTATGATGCCGAAACTGGAAAGTATATCTGCGATGTCACTGAAGACGGACAGGTCGTGATGCTCCTTAAAGGCGGACGCGGTGGTCTCGGAAATTGGCAGTTCCGCACGTCAACCAACCAAACCCCGCGCTATGCACAGCCTGGCGAACCCATGCAAGAAATGATGGTCATCCTTGAGTTGAAGCTCTTGGCCGACGTCGGTCTCGTGGGTTTCCCCAACGCAGGAAAGTCCACACTGCTTTCGGCGCTTTCTTCAGCGCGTCCGAAAATCGCCAATTATCCCTTCACCACGCTCGAGCCTTCATTGGGCATCGTGCCTTATCGTGACAACCGCTCCTTTGTGATGGCCGACATTCCGGGTATCATCGAAGGTGCCAGTGAGGGTAAAGGCCTCGGCTTGCGTTTCCTCCGCCACATTGAGCGCAACTCGCTCCTTCTCTTTATGGTGCCGGGCGACACCGACAACATCAAGGGAGAATATGAAGTGTTGCTCAACGAACTTTCGCGCTTTAATCCAGGTATGCTCGACAAACACCGCGTGCTTGCCATCACCAAGTGTGACTTGCTCGACGACGAACTGATTGAGATGCTACACGAAGACCTTCCTGCCGACCTCCCCGTTGTCTTTATTTCTTCTGTGACAGGGCAGGGCATTCAGGAACTCAAGGACAAGCTTTGGGAAGAACTTAACAGCGAGAGCAACAAATTGCAGGCCATCAGCGAGGGAGGAAATATGGTGCACCGCGACCGCGAGGCTGCGGTGTTGGCCACTGACTTTGCCGATTGGCAAGACGACTCGTTGGAAGAAGACGATGCCGACGAGCTGGAAGAATATGACATTGAATTTTTGGAAGATAATGAGTGATAGTCTCAAACCACAACTCTTGGAATATGCCCTGGGCCCTGCGCTCAGGGCTTTCAGTACCACCCGGCAGGGAGGTGTGAGCCGCGACAATTACGCTTCGTTCAACATCAACGCCTATTGCGGCGATGAGGCCGACAGCATCCGGCAAAACAAACAGGCCCTCTGCGACGAACTGGGCATTGAACCGCAACGTCTCATCATGCCCCATCAGACGCATACGGCCTGTGTGCGTGTCGTTGATGAAGCCTTCTTTGCTTCCTCTGCGGCGGAACAACAAGCCGCCCTTGAAGGCGTTGATGCTCTCATCACCGACCAGACCCGCCTTTGCATCGGTGTTTCAACGGCCGATTGTGTGCCAGTGCTCCTTGCCGACAAAGACCAACGTGTCGTTGCTGCCATTCATGCGGGTTGGCGCGGCACACAAGCGGGCATCGCTGCCAATGCTGTGGAAACCATGTGTCGGACGTTTAATCTCCGTGCAGCCGACCTTCGTGCCGTCATCGGACCGTCTATTTCCATGCAGGCATTTGAAGTGGGGCAGGAAGTCTACGATGCTTTCGCGGCCACCGGCCAATTCCCCATGTCGCAGATAGCCCGCCGCTATCCTTCAAAAGAAGGCGCAGAGAAATGGCACATTGATCTTTGGGCTGCCAATTTCCTCACACTGGAGCAGTGTGGCCTGCCGATGGAACATATTCAAGTTTCAGGTGTTTGCACCTATACCCAGTCCGACCGCTTCTTCTCCGCCCGCCGTCTCGGCATCAATTCCGGCCGTATCTTTACGGGCATCATGAAGAAGTGAAAAGCAGGTGTGGCGAAGAGAATTTAAGTAGGTGTTCAAAATATTAAATCCCCATCATCTATGGTATCATTTGAAAGCGACTATAACAACGGCATGCTGCCGGAAATCTTGCAGCGTCTTGCCGAGACGAACAATGAGAAATGCAGCGGTTACGGCTTTGATGCCTACACCGTTTCTGCAAAAGAGAAAATCAGAAAGGCCGTGGGCATTGAAGATGCTGACGTGACTTTCCTCGTGGGCGGCACGCAGACCAATTCTGTGGTCATTGATGCCTTGCTGATGGGCTGCGAAGGCGCACTGACCGTCGACACTGGGCATATCGAAGTCCACGAAGCCGGAGCCATCGAGGCTTTCGGACATAAGGTGATTACGCTGCAAGGGAAAGACAGCAAAATGACGCCGGAAGTGCTCACGGAGTATATGGAACGCTTTCTCGGCGATGACACCTATCCTCACATGGCGCAGCCAGGACTTGTTTATATCTCCATGCCCACCGAACTTGGAATGGTGTACACACGCAACGAACTGACGGCTTTGTATGCTGCCTGCAAAAAATACAATCTCCTGCTTTACATTGACGGAGCACGCCTTGGCTATGGCCTTGCGGCTGCAACGTGCGACTATGATTTGAAATTCCTCGCCGCCCATTGCGATGTGTTTTACATCGGTGGCACCAAGGTGGGGGCTATGATGGGAGAGGCAGTGGTCTTCACCAACCGTAAGGCCCCTAAATATTTCTTCACGACCGTGAAGCGCCACGGTGCTTTACTGGCTAAAGGCAGAATGCTCGGCTTGCAGTTTGACACTCTTTTTACCGATAATCTCTATCTCCGTGTGGGCCATCACGCCATCAGCATGGCTGAACGTCTCAAGGAAATATTCATTGCGCACCACATACCATTCGCCGTCACTTCCCCCACCAACCAGCAATTCGTGGTCCTCTCCCAAAAGCAGTTCGACCATTTGAGCCGCCATCTCGCCTTCGGTATTTGGGAACGCCGCAACGCCGACGAAATCGTCTGTCGCTTCGTCACCTCCTGGGCCACCACCGACGAGGATTTGGAAGTACTGGAAAAGGCTTGCGGGGAGATGGAAGGCAACTAATATACGTGTGTTTAATCCCATCCCTGTTCATTAATTGTGGTGTGCCCTTCACACTTGAAAGGCTACTAACCCCTTAAACGGATATTTGGCTATGGATAATATTAAATTAAGCAACGGCATAGAAATGCCACAGTTGGGCTATGGCGTATACCAGGTGACGCCCGAAGAATGTGAAAATTGCGTTATGGACGCCATCAGTGTGGGCTATCGTATGATAGACACTGCACAGGCTTATCACAATGAAGAGGCTGTTGGCAGTGCCTGGAAAAAGAGCGGCGTCAGTCGCGACCAGCTCTTCCTCGTCTCAAAAGTTTGGATTTCAAACTACGGCGAAGGACAAACCATGAAGAGCATCGATGAGAGTCTGCGTAAATTGCAAACCGACTACATCGACCTCATGCTGCTTCATCAGCCTTATTGCGACCGCTATGGTGCCTACCGCGACTTGGAGAAGGCATATAAGGCCGGAAAACTGCGTGCCATCGGCGTGAGCAATTTCTTCCCCGATCATCTGATAGACCTTGCTTCAAATATGGAGATTGTGCCTATGGTAAATCAAGTGGAGACACACGTGTTCAACCAGCAGCGCGAAGCCCGAAAATATATGGACGAGTTGGGCACGCGTATCATGTCGTGGGCTCCCTTGGCTGAAGGGTGCAATGGGTTGTTCAATAATTCCCTGCTCGTGCAGATTGGCGGTAAGTATGGTAAGACAGCGGCGCAGGTGGCCCTGCGTTGGCTCTTGCAGTCTGGCGTCATCATCATTCCAAAGACCACACACAAGGAACGTATGGTGGAAAACCTGAACCTCTTCGACTTCACTCTCAGCGATGGCGATATGAAGGAAATTGCTGCGCTTGACACGCGTGGTAGCCTCTTCTTAGACCATCACAGCGGCGAAACGACGAAGCAGTTTATGGAGTGGAGAAGCGTTGTTAAGCCAACGGAGTAGCGGCGAAAGATATCCCCGCTTATTAAGAAGGTCGGTAATTTGAATCAGAAAAGAGCAGACTTTCTGCTTGCCACCCCCATCCCCACCGCTCAAGGTTTCTCCGCATTCTTCTTGATTATCAGCGAAAGGGGGGACGCAGTACACCAGATGCCCCTTGCTCCCCGTTATCTTCGGTAAAAATCTTTCACGAAATTTTCACTATTTTTGTTGCTATACTCAGTAAAAATAGCTAATTTAGCTTTCAAAAATACAGAGACAACCATGAAAGAAAAACTGATGATTTACCAAGTGCTGCCGAGGTTGTATGGCAACAAGAAAGGAGCCAATGTCCCTGCCGGCACGTTGAAGGAGAACGGATGTGGAAAAATGAATGATTTCACATCGAAGGAACTTAACCGCATACGCGATTTTGGATTTACACATATCTGGTACACTGGACTTTTGGAGCATGCCACGATGACCGATTATTCGGCCTATGGCATTGCCCGCGATCATAGCGACATTGTGAAGGGCAGGGCTGGTTCGCCGTATGCCATCAAGGATTATTATGACATTGATCCCGATTTAGCTGTCAGACCGGAGCAGCGCATGCAGGAATTTGAAGCCCTGCTGAAGCGTACACACAAGGCCGGTTTGAAAATGGTGATGGATTTTGTGCCAAATCATGTGGCGCGTCAGTATCATTCAGACGCGCGTCCTGACGGCGTGCGCGATTTGGGTGAGGATGACGACACGACGAAGGCATTTTCTCCCGAGAATAATTTCTATTACATCCAGGGACAGACGTTGCACACGGGTTTCTGTGATTATCCAACGGCCTCTGCGCCATACCGTGAATATCCTGCTAAGGCAACGGGCAACGACCGCTTCGATGCCTATCCTTCGAAGAACGACTGGTATGAGACGGTGAAGCTTAACTATGGCATTGACTATTGTGGCGGACGCGTATGTCATTTCTCTCCCGTGCCCAACACGTGGAAAAAGATGACGGCCATCCTTCTCTTCTGGGCAGCCAAGGGCGTTGACGCTTTCCGTTGCGACATGGCCGAAATGGTGCCTTGCGAGTTTTGGCATTATGCCATCGCCAAGGTGAAGGAGCAGTTTAAGAATGTAGTGTTTATTGCCGAGGTGTATAACCCTGGTGAATATCGTCGCTATATCCACGAGGGTGGTTTTGACTATCTTTACGACAAGGTGGGGCTCTATGACGCCTTGCGTGCCGTTGTATGCCGTCAGGCTTCTTCCGCCTGCATCACGGGATGCTGGCAGCAGACAGACGACATCCACGAACACATGCTCAACTTCTTGGAGAACCACGACGAGCAGCGCATCGCCTCCGACTTCTTCGCTGGAGATGCAGAACGTGCTTTGCCGGCTCTGGTGGTAAGTGCCTGCATGAACACCAATCCGTTTATGGTTTATGCCGGTCAGGAACTCGGTGAGCGCGGTATGGACGTGGAAGGTTTCAGCGGCCGTGACGGTCGGACAACGATTTTCGACTATTGGTGTGTGAAAAGTATGCAGCAGCTCGCTGCGGGCATGCAGCATTTCACGCCGGAAGAGAAGAAACTCTATACCTACTACCGCAAGGTAGTGCGTCTCTGCAACGACTCTTCCGCCATTCGTGAAGGCTTGTTCTACGACCTGATGCACGCCAATTACGACCACACCTGTTCGTTTGACCCCGGCTGTCATTATGCCTTCATCCGCAAATGCAAGCGCGAAACGCTTTTCATCGTCGCCAACTTCTCAGACGTTGAGGCCCATATCGGTGTGCGAATCCCTGCCAACGCTTTCGAGTATCTTTCGTTGCGTGGCGGTCTGCACTCAGCCATTGACCTTTTGAGCGGAGAGACGCAGACGATTGAATTTAAAGCCGACCACCACACGTTTGTTACTGTCCCTGCTAACGGTGCCATTATCTTGAAAGCCTGAGAGAGGCCGACGGAAGAATCATAAAGCGAAATCCGCCGTTGTCGTACATATCGAAGTACGGCAACGGCGGATTTTTATATAGTAACCATCCGAAAGCCCCCGTCTTGTTAAATAAAAAACTCGCAAGTTCATCACTTGCGAGTTTTTTTATAATAGAAGGGAAGCATTTGCTTCATCTCCTCTTGACCAGTGTCGTCTCTCAAATTGTCTAATACATCTTTCAACCACGCCAGAGGATCAATTCCCACAATATCACAGCTCTCAATAAGAGAATAAAAAATGGCATTGTCTATTGCACCTACATCACTTTTGCTGAAAAGATAATTCTTACGCCCAATCACAGTAGGACGCTGATTGCGTTCCACCGGGTTATTGTCTATATGATACCTGCCATCTTGCGTGTACCTGCGTAAGCGTGGCCACAACTTGTAGGCGTAGTCAAGTGCTTTTCCCATACTGTCTGATGGCGTACACTCCGTACTCACTTTTTCCATCCAAACCTCCATGGCATCCATTATCGGTATGGCCTTAGCCTGACGTTCAGAAGCAATCTCCTCGTAGGTGGCATTGCGTGCTTGCAGATTCTTTTCAAGGGTATAAAGCAGACCTATCCACCCTACAGCCTTTGCTGCCATTTGGGGATGATTTTTCTGTGCGTCGGTAAACTTCCGGCGCACATGAGCCATACAACCTAACAATGTCACATCCTTTTGTTCTTCAAAGTAATCATATGCGGCATATCCGTCAACCTGGACAGCACCGCTATAGTCGGACAATTCTGCCCGGGGAATGTGTCCTCCACGGGAGCCGCCCAAATAAAGGAAATACAATCCATGGCTGTCCGGCATGCCGTCAAAAAACTGCCAGGCGTAGCCGTTCCGGCTCTTCCCTTTTTGGTCGGCAATCCTCCATGGCACTTCGTCTATCTGGATGTATCTGCTTGAACGTATATCCTTACGAAGGACCTCGTAAAGCGGCGACAGTTTTGCTGCAGCTGCATGCACCCAGTCATTGACGGTTGACGCGGGCAGCTTGGCCCCCATTTCGGCAAATTGCTTTATCTGGCGGTATTCAGGCAAATGATAACGGTATTTGTTTATCACGATTTGTGCGAGCATGTCAGCTGCCACATGACCTCCACTTATTACTGGACTGCTCCCAGCTTGGAATATTTTAGGATTAAGAGCGTTCTTTTCCTCCTTGAGGCGGAGTTTTGGGCGTTCTATCACCTCAACCCAAAGCTTTGCCGCTTCATAATGCAGCACACGTTTGACATCCTTGCCTATAATATCGCATTTCGTAACATCCACACCTTCTGGCATGACAACCTTGACACATTCTTCCAAACCATAATATTGGTATTTGGAAGGACGATTGGCCTTCTTATTGGACTGAGAACGATATTTTTGTGCCTCTCTCTCGATAGCCTCTTTGGTTTTTCTAATCTTTTCGGCTTTTTCGTCCATGGCATCTTTGAACCAATCGTCAAAAAGGCCTGAACTATCATCGGATGGAGGCATTACTATTTTGTCTGATTTTGCACCAAACAGCATACGCTCAAGATAGGCGATACGCTCTTTTAAAATTGCGTTCTCCTGTTTCAATTCCTTATATGTAGGTGCTTTTTTCATACTTCAAAGATAGTAAAAATCAGCGAGATAGCCAAGATTTATTGCCTTTATTTTTTACATTTTTTGAACTGATTTCATAGCGATGACGACGTGCTACTTTCGGCGAAATACCCTCCATAAGAAGTACAAGTTCATCCCATCGCATCGAGCGGAAACCGACACCTTGACGTAGAAATATCCTGGGATGGAACCGGCCTTGCTCCAAACGTTTGTAATACATCACATACCCGCCACGTTCCCAATGCAGTAGTTTCATCACCTTTCGGGTCTTCCCTACAAAGATATAAACGCTGCCATCAGCAGGATTCAATCCGACACTACGTACTTGCCCGCACATGCCATTCACCCCTATCCTCATATCGCTTGGGTGTTGTGCCATAACGATGTGATTGTTTTCATTCAAATTGAACATGACTTTTTGGACACAAAGTTCGCCACATATTGGGGAACGTACAAGACGGTGGGTTTCGGATGGTTACTTTATATATTTCCCAAACGGCGTCAAGTTGGTTGCTTTATTATGGATATTATAAGGAGCATAAAAAAACACGTCCTTTAGGCTCGTGAAAGCTCAAAGGACGTGTTTTGTAGCGCCTACGGGAATCGAACCCGTATACCATGCGTGAGAGGCA
>OARX01000037.1_pt1 | contig 41943 bp, 33 predicted proteins | sample 1494841 | NCBI WGS metagenome assembly OARX01 (sample SAMEA3360670, study PRJEB22359) | human gut metagenome | biome: ENVO:urban biome; feature: ENVO:human-associated habitat; material: ENVO:feces | place: Bangladesh | collected 2011 | reverse complement strand
ACGACTCATAAATCTACCCTTAATCGTGTATTGGATGATAGTTGCGGATTTTAGGATAAACTAATTCTGAACACCTACTTAGCGCAAGGTTCATTCGTTCAAAAATTCTCCCAATTACCATGTCTTCAAATGAAAGGCAACGTACTTTGCGCCCCCATAAATAAGCCACCCTACCGCGGCATTGCAATATTTTGAAAAATAGATTTAAAAAAATAAAGGCGATACCAAATTAAAATATTACATTTGCAAATTAAAGTGTGTCCACCGATGTTTTCCTAACACAGAAATCTCAGGCACGGCACTCTTTGCGGCAAAAATATGGCTTGGAAAACGTCCAAACCATCATCGACTGAAAACGTTTTTGCAGGAAAAGACATACCTTTATTATATTGCATAGAGGCTGCAACACAAAAAGCGTATTCAAAAAGCCACACCCCGAAAACAGATAATCAAAAAGCTATTTATCAGAGAAATTAAATCAAAATGAAAAAATTCGCCTTATTCATGCTCACGACGCTTCTCCTGTTCTCATCCTGCAAAACCGGAGAAAAAGTGCTTTACCTTCAAGACGTTTCAGAAGGACAAACACTAACGACGCAAGTCTCGCAATCCCTCAAACTCCTTGCTGGAGACAAGGTTTCCATCATCGTGACAAGCAGTTCAACGCCTGCCATCGCCATGCAGTTTAACCTGCCAATCACAACGATTCAAGCTGGAGCTACAGTAAGTGCCTCGAACCAAATTACGCTATACACCATTGACGAAAACGGATGTGTTGACATGCCGAATCTTGGCCGTATCAAGATCAGCGGCCTGTCACGCGGCGAGGCGGCATCAAAAATACAATCAATGCTGCGCGCTGAACAACTTCGCGATGCCGTTGTCACTATCAATGCCTACGATCAGTATGTAACGGTTCTTGGCGAAGTGACGCGCCCAGGACGTGTAAACATTGTCCGCGACCGCCTTAACTTGCTTGACGCGCTCGGACAGGCAGGCGACCTCACCATCCAAGGACGTCGCGACAACGTGAAAGTCATTCGTGAAGAAAACGGCGAAAGCAAGGCTTATTTCGTAGACCTCCGTTCAAAAAACTTGTTCAACTCGCCCGTTTATAGTTTGCAGCAGAACGACATTATCTACGTTTCGCCCAACAACGTGCGCGTGGGCCAGTCAACCAACAACGACAACAGCGTACGATCCATCTCCACTTGGCTATCTGTCAGCTCTGTACTCATCAGTTTGGGTATCTTGATTTTCAGATAAGTAAAGAGCCACAACTAAGTCTACACAAAGGAAACAACATCTTCATACAAACCATAAAAAACTTCCACCATGGAAAATAATATCGAAAAGCCCTATGTCATCGGACTTGACATGGGCGGCACGAATTCCATCTTCGGTATCGTAGACCAAAGAGGAAACATCAAAGCGCAAACAGCCATCAAAAGCCAAGCATACCCAGAATTCAAGGATTATGTGGCCGCAGCAGTAGAAGCCCTCGGCCCTGCTCTTGACGTGGTAGGCGGCATTGACCAAATACGCGGTATGGGCATCGGCGCTCCTAACGCAAATTTCTATACTGGATGTATCGAAGGTTCTGCCAACCTCGTATGGAAAGGAAACGTGCCCTTGGCACAGGGATTTGAAGACGCACTCGGCATTCCTGTTCGCGTTACAAACGACGCCAACGCTGCCGCTATGGGCGAAATGACCTACGGCGTAGCACGCGGCATGAAGAATTTCATTATGATCACTTTGGGCACAGGTGTCGGTTCTGGCATCGTGGTTGACGGAAAGGTTGTTTACGGCAGCGACGGCTACGCTGGTGAATTGGGCCACGTCATCATCGATCATACAGGTAACGGACGCCAATGCGGTTGCGGCCGAAAGGGTTGCTTGGAAACTTATTGTTCAGCAACTGGCGTGGCACGCACTGCACGCGAATTTCTCTCCAAGAGCGATGCCGCAAGCGAATTGCGCAACATGAATCCAGAAGACATCACGTCGTATGACGTTTTCCTGGCAGCTGAAAAGGGTGACAAGATTGCTTTAGACATCTTCGACTACACGGGAACTATTCTTGGACGCTCATGTGCCGACTTCGCCACCTTCAACACACCGGAGGCTTTTGTTTTCTTCGGCGGACTGACCAAAGCTGGCGAATATCTCATGAAACCGCTCCGCAAAGCCTATGAAGAGAACGTCCTGTTTATGTATAAGAACAAAACCAAATTGCTGATTTCGGCACTCAACGGCAGCGAAGCTGCTGTACTTGGTGCCAGTGCTTTGGGTTGGGAATAATTTTCCTTCTTTATTTTCATAAGACAAAGCCTCCTGCATGCCAAGCAACATTGCTTAAAATGCAGGAGGTTTTGTTCTATAGTAACATTTTTTTTGTTTGCACCACCTGCACATTGCAAAAAACAGAACGCATTGATCCAGAAAAGAACAAAGGATTTTTTCACAGAGCACCTATAATTACCTAACAATCTCATAAAAACTTATAACATGAAAAAATATCTTATTCTACTGTTAATGGGTATTCTCCCCTATTTATCGTTAGCCCAGAACAAAGTCGAAAACAGCTACCTGTCTGTAACCGTTCCACCAGGATGGCACGTTCAAAAGCAAGACATGCCTGGAACGAAAATGGAACTGCTCAATTTCTTCAACGATGGACCCATTCTCTACAACATGGGCATCATTGTAGGTATCGAGCAGATTCAGAATCCCAAAGCCGCGCTCGAGATGCAAATGTCCATTCAAAACAACCCGCTGTTTCATAATGCCACCTTCGGAGAAATACATCCCGCGACCTTCATGGGAAAAAACACCATGTCTGTTGATTTCTCCAATACGATAGACGGAATACACTATAATGGTGCCGCCTACGCGTTTAACGAAAATGAGTGTACGCTTCTGGTCATTGGCTGTTACAAAGTGGGAAACAAATCAAACCTTCCACAGATATGGCGCTCCATCACATGGAAAAAACACCAACGCAGCGCTTCTAACTATGAAAGCCTGCACGAAGAACTGCAAGCGTATTGCAAAGCGACCAACGAGAATTTGAAGAAAAATCCCGTTATCTCAAATGGTGTGAAATCCGTGTCATTGAACGTGGCAAATGATGAAGACTGCCTTATCTACACATACCAACTGCTCAATGCAGACAAAGCGAAAACTACTCCAGAATCCTTGCAGTCTGCCGCAGATAACCTACGTCCCATATTGCTTCAAGAAATTAAAAACCAAGCAAACAACGCCGAATATGTTCGCCGCTGCATGGACTTCAACTACAGTTTCAAATACTATTATTATGACAAGGATGGTAACTTCTTGATTTCCATCACACTAAAACCGGAAGATTATCAATAAAAGCGCACTCTTCAGTAAGAAGGCCCAAACAATACCCAAACAAATTCGCCCATGGTTTCGTGCTAAAACAGCTCAAAACCATGGGCGATTTCTCTTTATTGGAAAAGAACAAGCTTCTGATCCAAAACAATTTATTCATAGCCATGAATATATTCCAAAACTACAATTTTGGAGAAGAACACGGCGTGCTTTCATTCCGCTTTGCTCGACACCATAAAGACTATATGGTTTCCCTTTTATAGAGTAGCAATACATCTTCAAATAAATGGTTGAACCGATGATAAAGCAATTCGCCAATCCATCCCCTATACCTCTTGGCGAACCACGGACGAGAGACGAGCGAACCACGGCCGAGGGACGAGCGAATCACGGCCGAGAGACGAGCGAACCACGGACGAGAGACGAGCGAATCACGGACGAGAGACGAGCGAATCACGGACGAGAGACGAACGAACCACGGACGAGAGACGAACGTTTCTCGCCCCGTGTGCGCTGACACTCTTTAGGACACGCCCATGATGACTTATTCTCTCATCGGAACTGCACAAAAGTCAAATTCCACGCTGTCGTTTCAACGTTTTTATCCTAAGCGGGATAAGAATATTTCAGGAAACGGCCACGCCATCTCTAAAGGATTTGCTTACTGCAAATGAATATCTCCCACATTGACCAGTTTGTTGACAATGGCATAAATGGTCAAACCGCTGACGGAATGGATATTGAGTTTTCGGGAGATGTTTTTGCGATGCGTCAGCACCGTGTTGACACTGATGAAAAGGTTGTCTGCAATTTCCTTGTTCGTCATGCCGCGAACAATACAACCGACTATTTCGCGTTCGCGCTCCGAAAGCATCTCTTGCTGCGCGACTGATGTTGTTTCTTTTTCCGCCTTGCCTCCTTCCACGGCGACTTTGGCCTCCAACAACTGCACAGCGGGAACAAAAAGTTCATCCTCCACCTCACAATGCTGGTGCAAATCGTTTTCACAATTGAATATATCAAAGAGCACATTATTCAGCAAGTCAACAGAGTCTGTCGACGTGTAATATTTGATAATAATATTTTTCAGCTCCTGCAATTTTTTGTCTATGCCGCTATGACTCCGCGAAAACTGTGCAATTTCAAAATCCGCACGGCGATGTCCTTCCAAGAGTTGGTTGACATAGGTGAAAATGCGCATGTTTTCGTGTTGCATGTGGCGGCGCACCTCTGCCATATATTCATCGTAGAATTTCAATATCAAATATGCCACTTCGTTCTGCTGCGAGCAATCGATGGCTTCCAACAGTTTGCGTCGGATGTTCGGCAACTGAAAGTCAAGATAGTAATTGTGTGCCTTGCCAAGATAAGTAACCAACGCGGAAACGGACACCTTTTCAACATACTGGTCCACCACATCTTTCCCATACTTCATAAAATTAGCCACAGCCAAAAATGTAACAGTGTCCACGTTGTTGGTTTCACACACTTCTTTGACCGTGCGCTCCCCAACTCCCAATGGAATGCCGAAACGACTCATCATCTGCAACAAAGAAGGTTCGTCACAGATGATATCACTCATTTTTGCGGTTTCACTATAGAAAATTGCCATACCTTATTTACCTTTCATTTCAATAGGCTCTGATAATGAAGACCAAAGCCCGCTTTGTTATGTCGCCACAAAGTTAGTAATTTTTGTTTTATTAGCACGCCACACGGGTATCACTACTTTTGGGTATTTGCAGATTTTTGTGGGTATTTGCAGTTCCGCTCACTTAGAGATTATCTAAAAATATACACAAATATAGCGATTGTGACACTTTTTAAATGTCGATAACTTTGCACCATCAAATCAAACGCAGACACAATGAGCCATACGTTACAGAAAAAAACGATCTTCACAATGCTCGCTTTCTGCGTCTGCCTGTCTCCTTTGGTGGCGACAGACGGAAGCGTGGTGAAACCGATTGTTGATGCCACAACATGCGCCACTCCGCCAGCCAAACCTGCCAAAAAGGAAAAGGTGAAGAAAAAGAAGACGAACACGAAAACTGAAAACGCAGACAAAAAAACCGGAGGCCAAAAGACCAGTACGCCGGACACGAAAAAATATAAGAAAAACAAGACACAATGAAAAAAGGAATCGCTCTTTTCACCCTGGGAAACATGATTGCCGCTGGCATAGGCTATGCCGACAATGGGGCAATGGCTTCCCGAAATGACAGTGTGAATCATGTACGCACGGCAGCGGTCAAAGAAAATCCGGTTGTCATCCAAGCAACTGACAAGACTATTACAAACAGCCCTACGGACAATGCAAATAACGCCGTTGTTGCCAACCACACTAACCAGGCCACAGCCGAGTCCAAGGCGCCAAGCATCAAAACGATTTCAGCAACCGACGGCTATGAGAAGTTCCGCTTCGGCGGCTACGGCGAAATGCTGGCTTCCTTCAAAGATTACGGAATCAACCGCTTCTACGGCGGCCGCGACGGAAACCGAAAAGACCATCGCAACACGATTTCCATCCCGCGCTTCGTTTTGGCTTTAGACTATAAATTCACACCCAAATGGATTCTCGGAGCAGAGATTGAGTTTGAGTCGGGCGGTGTAGGCACGGCCTACGAGATAGAGAATTCAGAAAACGGGGAATATGAAACCGAAGTTGAGAAAGGCGGCGAGGTGGCGCTGGAGCAATTCCACATCACTCGCTTGATCCATCCAGCCTTCAATATGCGTGCGGGACACCTCATTCTCCCTGTCGGCTTGACCAACGCACACCATGAACCGATTAATTTCTTCGGTACGACGCGACCAGAGGGAGAAACAACGATGATTCCTTCAACATGGCACGAGAATGGTTTGGAAATCTTCGGTACGTTTGGTTACGGATATGCCAACTTCAGCTATCAAGCCATGGTCACTTCCGGACTTAACGCTTGTGGCTTCGACCGCAACAACTGGGTTGCTGGAGGGAAACAGGGTATTTTCGAAGAAGACAACTTCACCTCGCCAGCCTATACATTCCGATTGGACTACAACGGTTTACCGGGATTACGCCTTGGCGCTTCTCTCTATTATTGCGCCAACACCACCGCCAATTCCGACAAACTCAGCGAATATAATTTCAAGGCGCCATTGCGCATCTACACAGTCGATGCACAATATAAGAGCAACATTCTTGCTGCCCGGGCCAATTTCATGTGGGGAAACCTAACAAACGCCGACCGCGTGAGCGCCGTCAATACGAAACTCTCAAATAGTTCGCCCTACACCCGTGTCATTCCCGTTGCCAAAAAATCTGTGAGCTACGGAGCGGAAGTGGGCCTCAACCTGGCTGGCATATTCGCAGGAACTCGCTGCCCTGCGCTCTATCCCTTTGCACGCTTCGACTATTACAACACGCAAAAGGAATGTGCCGGACTTTACACAGAGGACAAACGCAACGAAGTGCGGAAATGGACGGCAGGTATCAACTGGTATGCGCTCCCCAACTTAGTAATAAAGGCAGACTACTCTACGCGCCAAATCGGAACGAGCAAGCTCTTCGGCAAAGGGAAATACAATAGCGAGAATGAATTGTCGATCGGCGTAGCATACGTGGGCTGGTTCACCAAAAGATAACCCCGACAGTACGCAAAGCGACTATCTGTCTGGCATACGCTTCATCAGATATGCCGGACTCTCCTTCAAGGATTACATCATCCTCCATCAGATAATTCATCTTATTTACAAACAATATAACACCAATAAGCAAATGGATAAGAAATACCTTTTCGGTGCCATGTTAGCCATGACCGTGGCTTTCAGTGCTACCACGACATCTTGCAGCGACAACGATGACCCAAAGACAGAGAAAGAACAGCCGTCGGCTGACCTCGACTACACTGCGAGCAACGCCAAAGCCTGGGGCAACTACATGAAAAACGTGGCCATCCTTCTCAACAACGATGCCGAGAAATTATATAGCCAATGGGCCGAAAACTACCAGACAACGGAAGTAAACACCGGCGTTCCTTTCGCCGAGCTTTTCAAACAACACGATTCTCGCTCAGGCTACAACGACGTGAAAGCTTGCGCCCAGGAAATCGTTGAGAAAATGGCTGAGATTGCCAATGAAGTTGGCTCCGCCAAAATCGGCGACCCTTATGCCAAATGGGTGAGTGGAAAAACCACTGAGGCGCTCTATGCTGTTGAGTCTTGGTACAGCTGGCATTCGCGCGAGGATTACACCAACAATATCCGCTCCATTGCCAACGCCTACTATGGCAAACTCGATGGCAGCCCCACAAACATGGCCGAAAACTCTATGGCAAAGGCCCTTGAAGGAACAACCATCGACAAAACCATCCGCCAGCAAATCACGGACGCCGAAAACGCCATTATGGGCATCACGTCGCCTTTCCGCAATCACATCGGCAGCGTTGAAACGCAAAAAGCAATGGAGGCTTGCGCCGCTTTGCAAGCCAGTCTGAGCGAAGTGAAAAACGATGACGACGAAGTTGAAGCCGGCGCAGCAGCCGTAAATCTCCGCGACGCAGTCAACCATCTCAGCGACGAGGTGCTTCAAAACATCGTCAACAATTATGTTGACAATGTCGTTGTGCCGACTTACCGCAACTTGAAAAAAAAGAATGCCGAACTGCTTGCCGCCGTCAACGCCTTTGTGGCCAATCCGAGCAACGAAGGATTTGATGCATGCAGCAGAGCATGGCTGGAAGCCCGCCAACCGTGGGAAACGAGCGAAGCCTTCCTCTTCGGTCCTGTTGCCACATTTGGTCTCGACCCCAACATGGACTCCTGGCCTCTTGACCAAGACGCAATCGTGAACATCATGAAGTCGCAGAAATGGTCGGATCTCAAATGGGCTGAAGGCGACGACGATGCCAAGGTTGAATCGGCGCAAAACGTTCGCGGTTTCCACACACTTGAATTCCTTATTTTCAAGGACGGAAAGCCTCGCACCATCAAATAATTAGGAAGGATTAATCAATAGTGTAAAATGTATGATGTATGATGTACAGCCAACGCATCGTGCATTATACATTTTACATTAAGTAGGTGTTCAAAATTAGTTTATTATAGAACACCCCTAAAATAATTTTGAACACCTACTTATACCCCTTTTCATTTAGCATAAAGCGAATATTGATTTCATTGCCAACATCTATATGGTTACACGTTTACTGAAACACTCACTGCTTTTCAGCATCATGCTTTCGCTCAACGCCTGCAGTGACGACGACGGCATAGACATCATTGACATCAAAGTGCCGGAGGGCTATGCCTTGTCGGCCGACATTTCCACCATTTTTCTCAATTCCTCCACGGCCTACGACGTCGAGGCCAACTGGGTGGCGGGAAAATATCTCACCCGCTTCAACTCAGGAAACAAACTATACGACAACGCCATTCCAAGCGGAAAAGACGTTGAGGCTGGCGGCCTTGGTCCGCTCTATGCGGGTTTCTCCTGTCGCAGCTGCCACATGACCACTGGAAGAACGAAGCCCTCCATTTGGGCAAACTATGACGAAAGCAAATGCGACGCCGACGGATTCTGCACGGTCTCTGGCGAGACGGGCTTCACAGCCGGACTGATTTACATCACCCGAAAGAATGGTTCGTTTTTCCCCGACTACGGACGTGTGCTCCACGACCAATGTATCCAGGGCAGCTACGTTGACGCTAACGGCAAAGAATACACCATGAAGCCGGAGGGCAAACTGCAAGTGAAATGGCACAAGCAGGAGTATGCTTTCCCCGACGGAGAAAAATATGAATTGGCCTATCCAGAATACCGCATCAAAGAATGGTATACCAACGGCATGAAAAACTACGGAGAACCCATTGCCGACGCTGTCAAACCCGAGGACTTGATCATCTCCGTTCGCCAACCATTGCGACATGTCGGCATGGGACTGATGATGGCGCTCGACCCCACGGAGATTGAAGCTCTGGCCGCCAAAAGCAACTATCCAGAATATGGCATCAGCGGCCGATGCAACTACATCACGGAGAAGGGCGTACGAGGCGTCGGCCTGTCTGGCAACAAGGCGCAACATCTGGACCTCACCGTGGAACTGGGCTTCTCGAGCGACATGGGAGCCACCAACAGTCGCTTCCCTGAAGAAATCTGCCAGGGACAGACACAACAGCAATATGGAAGTATGATGGGCCTGTGCTATAGCAACCGCCTTGACGTCACCACTGAATCTATGGAAGACGTTGACCTCTATATGCAATGTCTCGGTGTCCCCGCCCGCCGCATTGGATCAACCACCACCATGGTTAACTATGGCGACCAAACGATTTCTGAGCGCGAGCTGGTGAAGATTGGCGAACAGAATTTCTACAAGGCCAAATGCCAACTCTGCCACGTTACAACATTACACACCAAGAAATCGGGCAGCACGCTGCTCAACGGCACTCACCTGCCTTGGCTCGGCGGACTAACCATCCACCCCTATTCCGACTATCTGCTCCACGACATGGGGTCTGAAATCATGGGCGTCGGCCTCAACGACAATTACGTCAGCGGATTGGCTCGCGGCAACGAATGGCGCACCACACCACTTTGGGGCGTCGGCCTGCAACAGAAGGTTGACGGACACACCTGTTTTCTCCATGACGGACGCGCACGTAATTTCGTCGAAGCGATCATGTGGCACGGAGGAGAAGGCGAAGCATCGAAAAACATATTCAAGAAGATGCCGAAGAAAGACCGTGATGCACTCGTAAAATTCCTGGAATCTCTTTAGCACATTCAAACAGAAGTACCTACACACCTACAACAAAACTGAAAACACAATGAATAAAAAAAGCTTCGCCCTGTTGGCATTGATGTCAGCGAGCGCCGTCAATATCCACGCAACAAACGTTGCAGAATTGAAGGGGAATGTCCCGGAAGAAAAAGCCACCGCCTCCGTTGCTCCTGAAGAACAGACAGGCAACGACGAGAAGAGCGACGACAAGGGCATCGGAAAAATCAACTACGAACCAATAGACCTCGACACTGACAACGGTGTGGTGTCCTTGGCTGGAAGCAAGGGGTTCACCATACAGACGAAAAAGGGCGACTTCATTTTCAAGCCTTACATGCTGGTGCAAACCAGCGCCAACTTCAATTGGTATGACGACGAGGGCCTCGACAAGGCATACAACCAAGACAACGTCTCCAACTCTGGTTTCGCCATCCCCAATGCCATTTTGGGATTCACGGGCAAGGCCTTCAATAAAGTCACGTTCAACCTCTCTCTGAATGCATCCAAAACGGGCGGCTATCTTTTGCAGCAGGCTTGGTTTGACGTCAAATTCAATAATCCCGTACAGGTGCGCGTCGGTAAATTCAAAACGCCTTTTTCACACGCTTATCTAACGACGCTTGGTGAGACGCTCTTCCCGCAACTCCCAACGTCGCTCACCACGTCGACCATCATGCCCTACGTGCTCAATGCGGTCACGCCGAGCATCTCGACGGGCTTTGATCTTGGCGTTGAACTTCATGGCGTTGTCAACAACAAATTTGGCTATGAAGTGGGACTCTTCAACGGCACAGGAGCCGCAGTCAACAGCGCCACAAAGACTTTCAGCGACGACTGGCATATCCCATCACTGCTTTACGCGGGCCGACTGACCTACATGCCCTGGGGAACGATGCCTTCAACGCAAGGCAACCCCAATATGCTCCACGAAAAGAAAATGCTCGTCGGGCTATCGGGCTCAATGAACGTGGAAAGCGAGAACGAAAGCACCAACGATGCCCGCATGGGACTTGAATTTGCAATGCTCCTCCACCGCTGGTATTTTGCAGCTGAAGCCTACTGGATGAACGTGGGATTCACCAAACGCCAGAAAATCTCTGAACACTATAATTATCTGGGCGGCTATCTGCAAGGCGGCTATTTCATCACGCCACAGGTGCAGCTCGCAGCACGCTACGATTTCATGAACCGCAACAGCACAAGCAAAGACGGTTTCCTGAATATGCCGGCAGTGGGCGTTAACTATTTCTTCAAAAACTGCAACCTCAAGCTCCAAGGTATGTATCAATACACGGGCCGAAAGGGACACGCCACACAACTCGACCGCGACAACGACAACCTCGGTCTCGCCACGCATTCTGCCACCGTGCAACTGCAATATTATTTCTAACCCCACGCCCACAACGTGCATTTAGCCATTTCAAATGAAACCAATCACTTATGTGCTGCTACTCTGTGCAACGCTTCTCTCCTCATGCGACGACGGGCGTATTGCTGAAGAAGACTTCAACCTCGAAGAAAAGGGACGTGTTGCCAAAGTGGAAGTCAAACTGGAAGGACAAAAATCATGGCCGTCTGGCTATTCAATCTCCATTGCCGGTTTCTCTGACAACAGTCCGTATGCAGAAATAACGAAGAGCATCCGAACAGACGAAAACGGGCAAGCTGATGTCACGCTCTCGGGCATCCCCGACAATGTGAAGACCTTGGAGGTCTGCGTGGTCAACAGTGTGCGCCGCCGCGTCATCTCTCTCTTCACCATCGACGCGCCCAACACGAACGACACGATTCGCATCAACACAGGCACGCTCAACGCCAGCATGTTTGCCAGCATACAGAAACAAATCTTCGACAAACAATGTTCCCACTGCCACAGCGGAAGCGCCTGGGCGGCATCGCTCAACCTGAACGAAGGCGAGAGCTATGCAAGCATGAAGAATATGCCGGCCAAACTGGTGGAAGGTCACAACCGTGTCACGCCGGGCGATGCTGCAAACAGCGTTCTTTATGAAGCGCTTGCCACAGAGGTGAGCGAAAACTGGAAGCACAACCACTCGAAAATCATGGTGACAGACCCTGTTGGACTTCAGCTCATCAAAGACTGGATAAACAACGGTGCCGAAGAATAGCGAGAAGACAAACACTGCAAAAAACATCTGCCGTATTGCCGCCTGCCTCATCACAGGAATGGCCATACGGCAGTTTCTATGTCAACAAAAAATGGGGCAAGACATCCCCACATATAGTGATTTTACATGCTGGCGAGAAAAAAAGCAGTTGTAGTTGGTTGTTTTTTCGTACCTTTGTAAACATAACAAGAAACACTAACAGAATGACTAACATACAGGAAAGAATAGCCGTTCAGTCCGAGGACTCCTTGGCTGAAATTTCTAAATTTGAGACAAAAGATGGTGTGACAGAATACCACGTGATTATTCATGCCACACATCCCGAACAAACATTCCAAGAGCAGCTCAACGCTGTTTTGAACAACTATTATTCTCTGCTCAAGACAACATTAAAAGGCGCCTCCTCTGTGATCAAGCGCTATTTTCTGAGCGATGCCGCCAACCAATACAACACACTGCTTGCAACAGTGCCAGAGGTTCCAGCATGTGCCTGTTCCGTGGTTGAACAAGCGCCGCTCGACGGTACAAAAATCGCACTCTGGGTGAATCTGCAAACAGAAATCTGCGAAGAAAACTTCTCCCACGGGCTTTATCGCGTGAAACACGGTGCATATACCCACTTATGGGGAGGTGGTGCTACGGCTGAAGCCGACACGTCGGAAGGGCAAACCAGCCTACTGCTGAAGGATTATGTCATGCAACTGCTCAACAACGGTGCCCATTTGGCCAACAATTGCATCCGCACCTGGTTTTTCGTCCAAAACGTCGACACCAACTATGCAGGAGTCGTCTCAGCACGCAACGAGGAATTCTACACGCAAAACCTCACACCAAAGACACATTTCATTGCGAGCACGGGCATCGGCGGCCGCAACGCCAACCCCAAAACACTGGTGCAACTCGACAACTATGCAGTCGTGGGCATTGACTACGATAAACAAGTGAAGCATCTTTACGCGCCAACTCATCTGAACCCCACCTATGAATATGGCGTCAGTTTCGAACGGGGCACACGCGTTGACTATGGTGACCGTCGCCAAGTCTTCATCTCTGGAACGGCAAGCATTGACAACAAAGGAAACATCCTGCACGTTGGCGACATCCGCAAGCAAACGGAGCGCATGTGGGAAAATGTCGATGCTCTGCTCAAGGAGGCCGAATGCGGATTTGATGATGTCAGCCAAATGATTGTCTATCTGAGAGACCCCGCCGACCATGCCGTTGTCTCAAAAATGTTCAACCGTCGTTTCCCCGACATTCCAAAAGTCATTGTACTCGCTCCCGTATGCCGCCCGGGATGGCTCATTGAAATGGAATGTATGGCCACCAAAGCCATCACCAACGAAGCCTTCCCGAAATTCTAACGATTTCCTGACACTTTGGGAATCTGACGTATGACACCCTTACTAATAAATGCGCGACACGAAGTTTTGTTTACCTAACTGAGAAAACAAACTTCGTGTCGCTGCTTTTCTCCATGCCACATTCATGAAACATCTGATCATCTTCACATACGTTTTTCTGCTCATTCTTCTGGCAAGCGCCACCATCATTGAACACCATCAAGGGAGTGCCTTTGTGTCAGACCACATCTATCACACGCCTTGGTTCGTTGTCCTATGGGCATTGGCCACCCTTCTAATGATATACGCCTTGGTCAAGCGTAAAATATGGCACCGTCTCCCTCTTCTTATGCTCCACCTTTCCTTTGCCGTCATCCTTGGAGGAGGCCTGCTGACCTATTTTACCTCGACAAAAGGCATACTCCATCTCTCGCAAGGCATCCCCGTCAGGAATTTCCAAAGCGAAGATCTGAGCCGCACGTTCCCCCTCCCCTTCAATGTCATGCTGGACCGCTTTGACATCAAATGCTATCCCGGAACGGAAACGCCTGCCGACTATTTTTCACACCTGACGGTCATCAGTCGCGAAGGCATCAAACAGAAATGCAGCGTCTCAATGAACAAGATTCTGGAAATCGAAGGATACAGGTTCTACCAGTCGTCCTACGATGAAGACGGACAGGGCAGCTGGCTTTCAGTCAACTACGACCCGTGGGGAACCACACTCTCCTATGTGGGCTATATTCTACTGGCCATCTCCATGCTCCTCGTCCTCATTGACCGCCGCGAAGAATTCCGACGACTTCTGCGAAACCCTCTGCTCCGGAAAGGCACACTCATCATTATGCTGGCAGCCGTGAGTCCCAGCCTCTCCGCGGCCTCCCGTTCGCTCCCGGCGTTCAACCGGGAAAAGGCCGATTCATTGGCTGCCAAGCAGGTGGTCTACAACGGACGCGTTGCCCCATTCAACACCCTGGCACACGATTTCATCCTGAAACTCTACGGGAAAGACAGCTATGGCGGCCTGTCGCCAGAACAAGTCGTCTCGGGATGGCTCCTGCGCCCCGACGTCTGGCAAAACGAACCCATGATTCTCATCAAAAACAAAGAATTGCGCCAACTGCTGGGCCTTGACGGAAAATATGCACGACTGACCGACCTCTTCCGCGGCAACGAATATATCCTTCGCCGATATTGGAACGGAAACGGCAACGCGATTGCCCCATCCGCCGATCCGCTGCAAAAGGCCATTGCGGAGACCGATGAGAAAGTGGGGCTCATCATGATGCTGCAAAACGGCACGCTCATCAAGCCGTTGCCAAAAAACGGCAGTGTGAAACCGCTGAGCCCCCAACGCGTCAAAGCTGAAATTCTTTACAACAGCATCCCCACGACGAAAATCCTCTTCATCGTGTGCTTCGTCTGCGCCCTGATTTCTTTCACGTTGATGGCATACAAAAGCATCCGAAACCTCAAGACCAACGTCCTCGACCAAAAAATTCTCCCCGCCATGCTGTTTCTCGCCACTGCAGCGTTGGGCATTGCCTTCGCGCTGCGATGGTACATTGCAGACCACATTCCCATGAGCAACGGATTTGAAACGATGCAATTCATGGCGCTCTGCACACTGGCATTTTCAAGTATCTTCCACCATCGCTTCCGCATTCTGCTTCCCTTCGGCTTCCTTCTGGGAGGCTTTGCCCTGCTGGTGTCACACCTCGGCCAGAGCAATCCGCAAATCACGAACCTCATGCCCGTTCTCGCCTCGCCCTGGTTGAGCCTGCACGTCTCCGTGATAATGATAGGCTACGCCTTGCTGGCTTTCACCATGCTCACAGGCATCCTCGGACTGTGCATTTCTCGGCAAGCCGAACCACTCATGCTTTTCGGACGCCTGCTCCTCTACCCTGCTGTCTTCTTCCTCGGCATCGGCATTTTCTTGGGCGCCGTGTGGGCCAACCAGTCTTGGGGTGCCTACTGGAGCTGGGACCCTAAAGAGACATGGGCCTTGATTACCTTCATGGTCTATGCCATCGGCTTCCACAGCCATTCTCTCCCCTGGTTGCGCAGCGCAAAACGCTTCCACGGCTTTTGCATCTTGGCATTTCTCACTGTGCTCATGACTTACTTTGGTGTCAATTTCTTCCTTTCTGGAATGCACTCTTATGCAGGATAACAGGGGCTGACACGCTTGTCACACGTGCACTTTAGTTTGAAGCAATAAAAAGAACGCCTTAACCGCTAACAGACAACGGTTAAGGCGTTATTATTTTTAATCGTAATGCACTTATAATCTGTAGATTTACTTCTTTCAGTGTACTATTCCGTACACCGCAATTAAAGAAATATCGACAGAATAAACGAGATTAATATCTCTCATTTTCATTCGGGAAATCACACGACTTCACATCGGCAACATACTGTCCGATGGCATCCGTCATTATGGTGTGCAAGTCGGCATAACGACGCAGGAATTTCGGACTGAAACCTTGGGTCATTCCCAACATGTCGTTGACGACCAAGACCTGACCATCAGCCGTTCCACCGCCAATACCTATCACTGGAATGGAGAGTTCTTTGACCAGACGCTGCGTGAGCGCTGCGGGAATTTTCTCAACGACACAAGCACAACACCCAGCCTCTTCGAGCAAATGGGCGTCGTTCACCAGCTTCGCAGCCTCAGCCTCCTGACGCGCACGCAAACCGAAACCGCCAAAGACATTGACGCTCTGAGGTGTCAGTCCTAAATGGCCAACAACAGGGATGCCAGAGGCGATGATGCGCTTCACGGCGGGAAGGATTTCCTCACCGCCTTCGAGTTTCAAGGCGTCGCAGCCTGTTTCTTTCATGATGCGAACGGCATTGCGCATGGCTTCTTCCGTTGACACCTGATAGGAACCGAAAGGCATATCGCAAACGACAAAGGCACGCTTCACAGCACGCACCACGCTGCGGGCGTGGTAAATCATCTCATCAACTGTAATGGGAAGGGTTGTCATGTTTCCAGCCATCACGTTGGAAGCACTGTCGCCAATGAGTATCGCGTCAACTCCAGCACCGTCAACAATGGAAGCCGTGGTATAGTCGTACGCCGTGAGCATGGCAATCTGCTTGCCCTCTGCTTTCATTTTACGGAGGCGCGGCGCTGTCACCTTCCGGGTATCTTCAACTAAATATGCAGACATTGTTTTTGTGTATTTTTTATGGGGCGGCTCTAATTTTCTCAGCTTTAGAACGCTCCACATTTTATATGTTCTATTATCAAGAGAGGCTGAAGCCTTCAAAATGAGGGATGACCTTATCGGACAGCGGCGCAATCATTTCCACGGGATTGGAGGTGGACAAACCGATGACAAAGGCGCCCGAATCACGCGCGGCACGCAGACCGTTGATGCTATCCTCAAAAACAACACACGAACGTATGGGACATTGCAAGCGCTCGGCGGCAATGAGATAGCAATCGGGATCGGGCTTTGAGCGCGGCGTGTCTTCTGAAGTCAGAATGGCCGTAAAGAGTTGCTTGAGTTCGGGATGCGCGGCATAGACCTGGGCCATCTTCGCCTGATTGGAACTGGTCACGACTGCTGCCGGAATGCCCTTCTCCCGCAATCCTTCCACAAAGCGGATGGCTCCAGGAATGTAGGGGTAGCTCATGTGGCGCTCAAATTCGTTCAGTCGTTCACGCAGAAAATCCTGCTGCGAGACCTCAGGAAAATAGGTGTCGAAAATATAGGTAAGGGTCTGCCCCTTCACTGCCGCGGCAAAATTAGCATCGGGCAGTTCGAACTCACGCCCCATGGCGGCCCAAAACTCCGTGTACTGCGGCTCCGTGTCAATGATTACACCGTCAAGGTCAAACAACGCCGCAGAGATATTCATTTCTTTTGGATTCATTTCTGATGTATTAGCTGGGGCTGGAAGGACATCAAGCAGCCAATAGCAAAGCTGCATGGCGAACTTCCGCAAATCGCAAATCATCACGATTGAACGCTCCGTACGCCCCCAAAGAAACTGCAAAGATACGAATTTCAGACTGAATGGCGCGATGGATTCTGAGAAAACAATGCCGTGGGGCATGGTTTGCAACAATACGGCGATGCAATATGACAATAAACGGAAAATAATTAGTAACTTTGCCCAAACGCTGAAACGGAACGGCCTTCGGGCAGAAAGCAAAGAGCGTTTGCAACAAAAACCGTTTAACTCTAAGGGGCATAAGAAGGTTGGCGTAAATTCCCTTCTCCTGACAGGCAAACCTGTCCTCCCCATAAAACATCATACAATGGAACCTCTCAAACACGAATGTGGCGTTGCCATGGTCAGACTGCTGAAGCCGTTGGATTTCTATCAGCAGAAATATGGCACGTGGATGTATGGACTGAACAAGCTCTATCTCATGATGGAGAAACAGCACAACCGCGGACAGGAAGGCGCAGGCTTGGCAAGCGTCAAGATGAACGCCGCGCCGGGAGAAGAATTCTTCTTCCGCGAGAGGGCATTGGGCACAACGGCCATTGAAGAAATCTTCAAGGCCGTTCACGGCAATTTCAAGAATTTTGAGAACAAGCAACTGGCGGATGCACAATTCGCCAGCCGTCATATTCCCTTTGCGGGAGAGATTTACATGGGCCACCTGCGGTATTCAACAACCGGCAAGAGTGGCCTTTCTTATGTACACCCGTTCATGCGAAGAAACAACTGGCGCGCCAAAAACCTATGTATCTGCGCCAACTTCAACATGACAAACGTTGAGGAAATCTTTGAGGAAATCGCTTCGAAGGGACAACACCCGCGCATGGTGTCGGACACCTACATCCTGCTCGAACAACTGGGACACCGGCTTGACCGAGAGAGCGAGCGCAATTTTGTTGAGGCGCAAAAGATGGGGCTGGAAGGCACGGAGATTACTAAATATATCGAAGACCATATCAACGTGGCCAACATTCTCAAACAGGCAGCGCCGATTTGGGACGGAGGGTACGTGCTGTGTGGCGTCACTGGCAGCGGCGAAATGTTTACGCTTCGCGACCCGTGGGGCATCCGCCCTGCTTTTTGGTATAAAGACGACGAACTGCTGGTGGTGGCTTCTGAGCGTCCGGTGATTCAGACTTCGCTTGACCTTGAAGCGGAAGAGATTCATGAACTGAAGCCGGGAGAAGGACTCATCATGAGCAAAGACGGCAAGTTCAGAACGGAGCAAATTCTCACACCAAAGAACTTGGCGGCCTGCTCGTTTGAAAGGGTATATTTCTCACGCGGTTCCGACAAAGACATCTATCAAGAAAGGAAAGCACTGGGACGCACTTTGGTGGCACCCATTCTCAAGGCGGTGGACGGCGAACTCGACCAAACGGTGTTCTCCTACATCCCCAACACGGCCGAAGCGGCTTACTACGGACTGCTGGAAGGCTTCGACAATTTCCTCAACAAGCAGAAAATGGAAGCCATTGCCGCCTTGGGGGCAAACCCCGACATCAAGACGGTGGCAAAGATTCTCGACCGACGCATCCGCTCGGAAAAAATCGCATGGAAAGACATCAAAATGCGAACGTTCATTGCTGAAGGTAACAGCAGAAACGACTTGGCGGCACACGTTTATGACATCACCTACGGAAGCGTTGAAGCTGGAAAGGACAACCTGGTGGTGATTGACGACAGCATCGTCCGCGGAACAACGCTCCGCGAGAGCATCATCAGAATCCTCGACCGCCTACACCCGAAGCGCATCGTTGTTGTCAGCTCGTCGCCGCAAGTAAGATTCCCGGACTACTACGGCATCGACATGTCGCACATGGATGAATTCATCGCCTTTAAGGCTGCCATTGCGCTCACCTTGGAACAAGGCGGGGAGACAAGACTGAAAGATATTTACAGGCGCTGCAAGGAACAGGAGAACCTGCCGAAGGAACAGATAAAGAACTTTGTGAAGGAAGTGTACGCTCCATTTTCAGACGATGACATCTCAAAGAAGATGGCGGAACTTTTGCGCCCCAACGGCGTAACAACCGAAATCCACATCGTCTATCAAAGTCTGGAGGGATTGCACAAAGCCTGTCCGACAAGTCCAGGCGACTGGTACTTCAGTGGCGATTATCCGACTCCTGGCGGCACAAAGCGAGTCAACCAGGCATTTATCGACTACTACGAGACAAACTTTCCAAACAAGAACTGATGGTTTTACGCCGATATGAAACAGGTAAGTCCATAAGAATGGAGTACGAAAGAATCGCCCGACAATCAGAAACTCATATTTAACTAATGGTGAAAGAATAAGCTGGCAATTTTGACAGGGCATAAGATATAACTCCTTATTCCTCAAAATTGCACAAGTTATTTTTTACCATTACTTACAATTGAAATAACCAAACGGCAGCTTTCAGAAGACTGCATCTCTGGGGATGCCGTACCAGAAAAAACACAAACTATATATATGCGAAACGTAACACTTATTTTAGACGATGGAACGAAGTTCCACGGTAAGTCATTTGGCTACGAAAGCCCAGTAGCGGGCGAGGTGGTGTTCAACACCGCCATGATGGGGTATCCAGAAAGCCTCACCGACCCCTCATACGCAGGACAGTTGATGACGCTTACCTATCCCTTGGTCGGCAACTATGGCGTTCCTCCTTTCACGGTTGGAGACGACAAATTGGCCACCTTTATGGAAAGCGACAAAATTTATGCCTCGGCCATCATCGTGAGTGATTACAGCGAGACATACAGCCACTGGAATGCCGTTGAAAGTCTCGGCGACTGGCTCAAGCGCGAAAAGGTGCCAGGCATCACAGGCATCGACACGCGAGAGCTGACGAAGGTACTCCGTGAACATGGCGTGATGATGGGAAAAATCATTTTCGACGATGAGCCCAACAATATCCCGACTGCAGAATACAATGGCGTGAACTATGTGGCAAAGGTTTCATGCAAGGAAATCATCCGATACAACGAGGGAGCTGAGAAAAAAGTGGTTCTCGTTGACTGCGGCGTGAAGAACAACATCATCCGCTGCCTCATCCGCCGCGGCGTAGAGGTCATCCGCGTGCCTTGGAATTATGATTTCAACGACATGGAATTCGATGGTCTGTTCCTGGCCAACGGCCCTGGCGACCCCGACACTTGCGCTGATGCCGTTGCCAACATCAAGAAGTTCCTTACAAATCCAAACGTTCGCCCCTGCATGGGCATCTGCATGGGAAACCAGCTGCTCTCAAAAGCGGCCGGAGCGTCTATCTACAAACTGAAATACGGACACCGCAGCCACAACCAGCCAGTGCGTATGGTGGGCACGAACCGCTGCTTCGTCACCAGCCAAAACCACGGCTATGCCGTTGACAACAACACGCTTCCAAGCGATTGGGAACCTTTGTTCATCAATATGAACGATGGATCAAACGAGGGCGTTCGACACAAAACGAATCCTTGGTTCTCTGCACAGTTCCATCCGGAAGCATGCAGCGGTCCTGTCGACACGGAGTTCCTCTTCGATGATTTCGTAAAACTGCTGTAAACAAATGACCATTAAGCTGGTGGGCACGACTAATATATAAGGTATAATTAAGACAAGAGAATCCGTTTCATATCCGCGAAGCAACGGAGCTTTCCAGATAGAAAAAAGATTCCTGCCACCTGCTTATCTAAATCACACCACATTAAAACAAGATAATATGTCAAACGATATAAAGAAAGTTCTCCTCTTAGGTTCTGGCGCACTTAAAATCGGTGAAGCGGGCGAATTCGACTATTCTGGCTCTCAGGCACTGAAGGCCCTCAAGGAAGAAGGCATCGAAACGGTTCTCATCAACCCGAACATCGCCACAGTACAGACGTCAGAAGGTGTTGCCGACCGCATCTACTTCCTACCTGTCACTCCCTTCTTCGTTGAAAAGGTCATCGAAAAGGAACGTCCACAAGGCATCATGCTCGCCTTCGGCGGACAGACGGCCTTGAACTGCGGCGTGGAACTTTTCCAAAGCGGCATCTTGGAGAAATATAACCTTCAGGTGCTTGGCACACCCGTTGAAGCCATCATGAACACGGAAGACCGTGAACTCTTCATCGGCAAGCTCAACGAAATCAACGTCAAAACCATCAAGAGCGAAGCCTGCGAAACCATCGAACAGGCACGTCAGGCTGCAGCAGAACTGGGCTATCCAGTGATTCTCCGCGCTGCCTACGCCCTCGGCGGTTTGGGTTCCGGCTTCTGCGACAATGAGGAAGAGCTCAACAAACTGGCTGAAAAGGCGTTCTCATTCTCTCCACAGGTGCTCGTTGAAAAGAGCTTGAAGGGATGGAAGGAAATTGAATACGAAGTGGTGCGCGACCGTTTCGACAACTGTATCACGGTCTGCAACATGGAAAACTTCGACCCGCTCGGCATCCATACAGGTGAAAGTATTGTAATCGCACCATCGCAGACTCTCACGAACTCTGAATACCACAAACTCCGCGAGCTCTCTATCCGCATCGTACGCCACGTGGGCATCGTCGGAGAATGTAACGTTCAGTATGCCTTCGACCCCAATTCTGAAGACTACCGCGTCATCGAAGTCAACGCCCGTTTGTCGCGCTCTTCAGCCTTGGCATCAAAAGCGACGGGCTATCCTTTGGCCTTCGTTGCCGCCAAATTGGGATTGGGCTACGGCCTCTTCGAGCTCAAGAACTCTGTGACGAAAACAACAAGCGCCTTCTTCGAACCAGCACTCGACTACGTTGTCTGCAAAATCCCTCGCTGGGACTTGGGAAAATTCCGTGGCGTTGACCGCGAATTAGGTTCTTCCATGAAGAGCGTCGGCGAAGTGATGGCCATCGGCCGCACCTTCGAAGAAGTGATTCAGAAAGGCCTCCGCATGATCGGCCAAGGCATGCACGGATTTGTCGACAATAAGGAAATCAAGATTGACAACGTTGACGAGGCTCTGCGCGAACCGACCGACAAACGTATTTTTGTCATAGAAAAGGCTTTCAAGGCTGGATATACCATCGACCAGATTCACGATCTAACGAAAATCGACCGCTGGTTCCTCCAGAAACTCTATAACATCCACAAAACCGACCAGGAACTCCACGCTTGCACCAGCATCAACGTGCTCGACAACGAATTGATGCGAAAAGCCAAGATTCAGGGCTTCACCGACTTCCAGATTGCACGCGCCGTTGGCATGGAGCAAGACATGGACATCGAAAAGGCCATCATGGCTGTTCGTGCACGCCGCAAACAAGCTGGCATCGTTCCCGTTGTAAAGCAGATTGACACGTTGGCAGCTGAGTATCCAGCTCAGACCAACTACCTCTATGTAACTTACAGCGGCATTGCACACGACATCCAGTTTGAACACGACAAGCGCTCGGTTGTGGTGCTCGGTTCTGGTGCATACCGCATCGGCTCGTCCGTTGAATTTGACTGGTGTGGCGTTCAGGCGCTCAACACCATCCGTCGCGAAGGCTATCGCAGCATCATGATCAACTACAACCCGGAAACGGTTTCAACGGACTATGACATGTGCGACCGCCTCTATTTCGATGAACTCACCTTCGAACGCGTGATGGACATCATCGAACTGGAAATGCCTTACGGTGTCATCGTTTCTACGGGTGGACAGATTCCTAACAACCTGGCAATGCGCCTGGATGCTGAAAACGTGAACCTGCTCGGCACGCAAGCACGCTACATCGACAACGCTGAAGACCGCGAAAAGTTCTCAGAGATGCTCAACAGAATCGGTGTTGACCAGCCGGAATGGAGCGCACTGACTTCTATGGACGACATCCAGCAGTTTATCTCGCGCGTTGGCTTCCCTGTACTTGTACGTCCTTCGTATGTCCTCTCTGGCGCTGCGATGAACGTATGTTCAAACCAGGAAGAACTCGAACGCTTCCTCAAATTGGCCGCCAACGTGTCGAAGAAGCATCCTGTGGTTGTTTCCCGCTTCATGCAGCATGCCAAGGAGGTTGAAATGGACGCCGTTGCAAAAGACGGTGAAATCATCGCCTACGCCATTTCTGAGCACATCGAATTTGCTGGTGTACACTCTGGCGACGCCACGATTCAGTTCCCACCGCAGAAACTCTATGTTGAAACGGCACGCCGCATCAAGAAGATTTCCAAGCAGATTGCCAAGGAACTTCACATCTCTGGTCCGTTCAATATCCAGTTCCTCGCCAAAGAAAACGACATCAAGGTCATCGAGTGCAACTTGCGTGCCTCACGTTCCTTCCCGTTCGTCAGCAAGGTTCTCAAAATCAACCTCATCGAATTGGCAACTCGCATCATGCTCGGCCTGCCAGTGGAGAAACCGGCCAAGAGCCTCTTCGACCTCGACTACGTCGGCATCAAAGCATCTCAATTCTCATTCAACCGCTTGCAGAAGGCCGACCCAGTCCTCGGTGTCGACATGGCTTCAACGGGCGAAGTCGGCTGTCTGGGCGAAGACTCACGAACTGCGCTCATCAAGTCTATGCTCTCCGTTGGCCACCGCATCCCGAAGAAGAACATTCTGCTTTCAACCGGCGACGGCAAGCAGAAAGCCGAAATGCTGGCTGCCTGCCAGATGCTTCAAGCTCACGGCTACACGCTCTACGCAACAGGCGGAACAAGCCGCTATCTGACAGAAAACGGCATCAAGAACAACCTCGTTTACTGGCCAAGTGAAGAGGGACATCCGCAAGCCATCGACATGCTCCACAACCATGAAATCGACATGGTGGTCAACGTGCCGAAGAACCTCTCATCTGGCGAATTGAGCAACGGATATAAGATTCGCCGTGCAGCCATCGACCTCAACGTACCACTCATCACCAACGCACGTCTGGCATCGGCCTTCATCTACGCTTTCTGCACCGTGAAGCTCGACGAACTCGACATCAAGTGCTGGCAGGAGTATTGATAAATAATACCGTAAATCAGCCAAGCAGCCGACAAGAAACAACTTGAGACATTACCCTACTATCTTGCTTGGCATGACTATAACAGGCTCCCATCTTTCACAAACTGAATAGATGGGAGCCTGTTTTTTATTCTGACAGATAATTCACAAAAATGCTGGCTTGGGAATTGGCCGACTTACAGCTGCATAACAAAAAGCGGGGCTTTGAAGGCAGTAATAATACTCATGCGGGGACAAGCAAATCAATAAGGACCCCGAAAAAATCATAAAGACATTTGCACTATACCACAGGACAGCAATAATCCGCAATCCACAGCTGAATGTTAGATTGAAGGCATCAACCAAGGAATACTTAAACCTGCCTACTAAATATTCATAATTATCTCCTACAAAATGGTCAGAATCGCCGCCAAATAGTTAACTTTGAACTTCGGATGGGCAACCTTCCAAAACGTTTTGGTTCCATGGCGCGATACCGCTTTGACGCTCAACGTTTAGGCGCTAAAAGAAGCGCATAGGGATGACAAAAAATGCAGTCAAGCATATCAAACTGGCTTTTCCCTACATGGATATTATAAATTTTGAATACCTACTTATAATTAATGGGCTTAATCATCTTATATTTTTTAGGCGCACTTTCGATGTCCTTTCTATGCTCCGTTCTTGAAGCGGTGCTTCTCTCAACCCCCATGTCTTTCATCACGATGAAGGAAAGCCAAGGCAACAAAACGGCCTCTTTGATGAAAGACTATAAAGATAATGTCGACCGTCCGGTAGGTGCAATTCTTTCGCTCAACACCATCGCACACACCATCGGTTCTGCCGGTGTCGGCGCTGAATCCATCAAACTTTTTGGCGAAGAATATTTTGGCATCGTCTCAGCCGTGCTCACATTGCTCATCCTGGTGCTCTCTGAAATCATCCCGAAAACCATCGGGGCTTCCTACTGGCGATCACTCGCAATGCCGTCCACGAAAATCATACGGATATTGATTGTTATCACTTATCCGCTTGTGCTGCTTTCCGAACTCATAACGAAGGTGTTTACGCCCAAGGGCAAACAAAGCTCTATGAGCCGCGAAGAAGTATCTGCAATGGTTGACGTTGGCACAACCGAAGGTGTTTTCCGGGAGTCTGAAAGCAAAATCATCAAGAACTGCATCCGCTTGTCGGGCATCAAGGCCAAGGAAGTAATGACACCTTTCATTGTCGTGGAATCAGCAAACATGAATCTCACGGTCAAAGACTTCTACAAACAGCAGGAATGGAATTTCTCGCGCATACCAGTATATGACAAAGACAAGGAATACATCACCGGGTATGTGCTCAAAGATATGGTGCTGAAATATCTGTCGGAAGATAAATTCCAAACAAAACTGTCTGACTTGATACGTCCCATCCTTTCTTTCGGTGAGGGAGAATCACTGTATCACATCTGGGAAAAGATGCTCGAAAAACGAGAACATATCTCCATCATCGTTGACGAATACGGCTGTCTTCGAGGTGTGGTATCAATGGAAGACATTATCGAAACGATGACTGGAGTGGAGATTGTAGACGAAGTCGATGTTGCAGTTGACATGCAGGCATTGGCCAAAGAAAAATCGGCACAATATAAGAAACGGCGCAACAGCATCGTATAAACGACGCGATTCCCGACGAGACACTATACGGGATGGAAAACATAACAGACAAGAAAACCATCCGCAATCTCAAACACAATAAAAAATCATACTTGCTTTTGACGTTTTCAAAAGGTGTATCTCGGTGCCGAAAGCCAGGGCAACATCTATATAAATCCACCACATCGCGCAAGCAACATAGCAACACCTGGTGAAACACGGTGCAACAACTCTAATAAACCCAATTCTATATTTGTTAGCGAACACTGTCCCAGATGCGACCGTTTCTCCTCCCAGACGCGGTCGTATCTCCTCCCAGATGCGACCGTATCTCGACCCAGACACGGTCGTGTCTCCTCCCAGATTCGCTAAAAAGCAAAGGCCTTGAATTACGAAGAATAATGCGGTCAACATCAACTGACGTAGCAAGGGAACGCTAACAAAGAATCCTCCAAAAAACCACCGTTAAGAAATACTACTCGGCGCGGGATTTAAGGTGGCATTGCTGCCCTCTTCTTTCGGTTGTCCTGTTGCATTGTCATTAAAAAAACGCTTTATCAGCTTTCCATTTGTAAACACACTGCTAAAATGCTGGTAAAATATTGCTTAACTAATTGGCAAACAGCACCTTTTCCATGGAGAGAAACAAAAAAAAATCCTCGCGAAGGAAATTTCCTCGCGAGGATTTTTTGTTTATTTGATTGTTCAATTATTCAGCGCGGAGCGTGAAACGCTTGAAGTCAACAACGGTCAGTTCCTTGTCGGCAGACTTCAAGTAGTCAGTTACAGACATCTTGGCATCCTGGATGTATTCCTGGTTGAGCAAGCAAGACTCCTTGAAGAACTTGTTCATACGACCATTAGCGATGTTCTGAATCATCTGTTCAGGGAGGTTGGCAGCCTTCTGTTCAGCAGTTGCCTGCTTCAAATCGCGAATCTGCTGTGCCTGTTCCTCTGTGATGTTACCCTTGCGGATACCTTCTTCGAGGTGGTCTTCGCTTTCAGCGATGTAGAGGTTGAAACCAGCCTTCTTCAAAGCAGCCTCAACAGCCTTCTTCACCTGCTCTTCCTTGGTCTTTTCGATGGCAACCTTCAATTCTTCGTCCTTAACAGCCTGAGGAACTGAAGCCTCGTCAAGAGCAACAGGGTTCATGGCAGCTACCTGCATGGCGATGTTGTGAGCCTGTTCTTCAGCAGGCTTGTTAGTCTGAACCATGGTGCAGAGCATGTGACGGCCCATGTGGTCGTAAACAGAAACATTCTCACCTTCGATGAAGCTGTAACCATCGAGTTCCATCTTCTCGCCAGTGATACCGCTACGATCCGTAACAGCGTCAGCAACAGTGTGGCCAGCCATAGGCAGAGCCTTAACTTCGTCGAGAGACTTGCACTTGTTGGCAACAGCTACGTCGAGAATATCTTGAGCCAATTTCACGAAATCAGCATTCTTGGCAACGAAGTCAGTTTCGCACTTGAGAGCGATGATAGCGGCAAAGCCGTTTTCATACTTACAAAGAACGCAACCTTCAGCTGCTTCACGGTCAGAACGCTTTGCAGCGACAGCCTGACCCTTCTTGCGGATGATTTCGATAGCGGCTTCGATGTCGCCGTTAGCTTCAGTCAAGGCCTTCTTGCAGTCGCCGAGACCAGCACCAGTCATGGTGCGAAGCTTTTTGATATCTTCTAATCCTACTGCCATAGTTATAGTAGTATTTTTATAAGAATAGGTCCTAAAATCACGTCATTGATGCAGTTTTAGAACCTACCCTATTGGTTTTAACAAAATGATTTATTATTCAGCTGGAGCTGCAGGAGTTTCTGCTTCAGGAGCAGCAACTTCCTTCTCTACGCGAGCCTTGGCAGCACGCTTGCGACCCTTTTCGCCTTCGCCAGCGGCTTCAGCGTCAACCTTTTCAGCCTTGCGTTCAGCAACGCCTTCAGCGATGGCACCGCAGCAAGCTTCGAGGATAACCTCTACGCTCTTGTTAGCGTCGTCGTTGGCAGGGATTACGAAATCGATAGGCGTAGGATCGCTGTTGGTATCAACGATACCGAACACAGGAATACCCAAACGCTGAGCTTCCTTAACAGCGATGTGCTCTTTGCATACGTCAACAACGAAGAGCGCAGCAGGGAGTTTGTTCAAGTCGGCGATAGAACCGAGGTTCTTTTCCAACTTGGCACGCTGACGAGAAATCTGGAGGATTTCGCGCTTAGAGAGGTTTGAGAAAGTGCCGTCGTTCATCAACTTGTCAATATTGGCCATTTTCTTGACAGCCTTACGGATTGTCGGGAAGTTGGTCAACATACCACCCGGCCAACGCTCCGTAACGAACGGCATATTTACAGAAGCTGCCTTTTCAGCAACAACTTCCTTGGCTTGTTTTTTAGTAGCTACGAAAAGGATCTTGCGACCAGACTTAGCAATCTGCTTCAAAGCTTCAGCAGCTTCGTCAACCTTGGCTACAGTCTTGTGAAGATCGATGATATGGATGCCGTTGCGCTCCATGAAGATGTAAGGAGCCATAGCAGGATTCCACTTACGCTTGAGGTGACCGAAATGACAGCCAGCCTCCAAAAGGGTTTCAAAATTTGTTCTTGACATTTTGAAATTTGTTTATTCGTTTACTTTCTTTTGAGTTGTTTGGGCACAAGCGTTTCGCCTGCACCCTGAGTTTTTAGTTCAACCAGCCATCGGGTAGTTCTCCACCAAGGGAAGTCCCAATGGTTTAGATGCTAAACGTAATCCAGCAGTAAATGGCCGAATATTAACGTTTACTGAACTGGAAGCGGCGACGTGCTTTTGGACGACCTGGTTTCTTACGTTCAACAGAACGAGAGTCGCGGGTCATGAAGCCTTCAGCGCGAAGAGCCTTCTTGTCGTCGGCGTTAACCTTAACCAAAGCGCGAGCGATGGCGAGGCGGAGAGCCTGGCTCTGACCAGTGAAACCACCACCAACGAGGTTAGCCTTGATGTCGTACTTTTCAGCAACATCCAACAAAGTCAATGGTTGCTTAACCACGAACTGGAGGATAGTTGAAGGGAAGTATTCTGTCAAGTCTCTCTTGTTAATCGTAATCTTACCAGTACCTTCAGTGAGATATACACGAGCGACGGAGCTCTTACGACGACCTAATGCGTTGATAATTTCCATGTCTGCTTTAATTATTTATACAAGTTAATATCAATTGCCTTGGGGTTCTGAGCCTCATGCTTGTGTTCAGCGCCTTCGTAAACATAGAGGTTGCTGAGCAACTTAGCACCCAAACGGTTTTTGGGAAGCATACCTTTCACTACGCGATGGAGCAAACGATCTGCACCATTTTCCTTAGCCATGATGCTTGAAGGAGTGTGTTCGCGCTGACCACCAGGATAACCGGTATAGGTATAGTAAACACGATCTGTCCACTTTTTACCAGTCAGTCTTACCTTGTCGGCATTGATAATGATAACATTGTCACCGCAGTCTACGTGAGGAGTAAAGTTTGGTTTGTACTTACCACGCAACAGCTTGGCAACCTTGGTGCAAAGACGACCCAAAACCTGGTCAGTAGCATCAACTACGACCCATTCTTTCTGGGCAGTTTCTTTGTTAGCAGAAATGGTCTTGTAACTTAAAGTATCCACTCTTCTTTTGTTTTTAAAATGTGTAACTACTAATATTTATCTTTTCCGCAAGCCTTGAAACGGCCTTCTCACTCGGCCAATGAGCAAGATTGCCAACTCATGCGGACGCAGGCCTAAGGAGCCCACTTGATAATAATCGGCGTGCAAAGGTACTTCTTTTTTATTTCATGGCAAATATTTTGACGTTTTTTCTTTGCGAACACCCTATAAATTAAGTATAAAGGACCGCATCCCCGCCTCTCTGCCTGCATTTTAAGAAGCGAGAATGGCAGATGCGAAACTGCCAGTTCTCTTTTCAAAAAAATGACGGCAAGATATGAAGGCATCTTTTCCCTTCAGATTTATCTTTATCTCACCAGCGTTTCCCATACCACCGCCCCATCCCGCAACCCAGGCTTGCAAAAACGCCCTTATTTGCCGCTCCTATTCTGTCGCGGAATTATTTTGTAACGCCATGCCATCCTTTTTTCAAATGAAATCTTGTAATTTTGCACCCGCAAAACATATATATCCCATAAAATGCAAGCATTCTACACTGTTTTTCTTCTGCTTCTCTCAAACGTATTCATGACTTTCGCTTGGTACGGCCACCTCAAATTACAACAAACGGGAACGAGTTCCCATTGGCCGCTAATTGCAGTCATCCTGTTCTCTTGGGGTATCGCCCTCTTTGAGTATTGCTGCCAAGTACCAGCCAACCGCATCGGCTTCGTTGACAATGGTGGTCCGTTTTCGCTCATACAGCTTAAGGTGATTCAGGAAGTGGTGTCGCTGATTGTCTTCACCATAATCGTCACGACGCTCTTCCGCGGAGAATCGCTCCATTGGAACCACATGGTGGCCTTCTGTTGTTTGGTGGCCGCCGTTTATTTCGTTTTCAAATAACACTTCCCTCGCAAGCTATCAACACGCAAAGGGATAGAAAGACAAAACGTTTCCCCCTTGAAGGTTTTCCCCCTTGAAAGAAACACACTAAAACTATGTTCACACAAAACCCTTATGAAACGACTGACACACAGACCAATGCCTTGACGCCATCCAGCATCTCCGAAAAGCACAAACTTGCTGACGGAGGCACGCTACACATCAAGACTTTCGACCAGCTCACGACATCAGAACTCTACAACCTGCTGCACGTGCGCTCATCGGTCTTTATCGTTGAGCAAAACTGTGTCTACCAAGACATTGACTATAACGACCAGACTGCTATCCATCTTTGGATCACGCAAGACGGCAAGACCGTAGCCATTTGCCGTATATGCCCTGCTGGGACGAAGTTGGGAGATGTGAGCATCGGAAGAGTTATCTCCACTGAGCGCGGCAAGGGATATGGAAAGGTAATTTTCCAAGCTGCCATTGACGCTGCCAAACGTTTCCTCAAAGACTTCGATACAATCAAAATCGAATCGCAGCTCACGAAGCAGCATTTCTATGAAAAGTTTGGCTTTCAAGCCACGTCAGAACCTTTCATGATGGAAGGGTTGCTGCATCTTAACATGATACTAAAAATCGAATAAAAAGCAGGCATGACGGGCCGCCACTCTTAGTGGGCAGTTCGTCATGCCTGTTTTTCTTCCACAGCGTCAAAAGAAAGCGGAGATAACTTGTGCAATCCAGAAAATCGAACTATTTTTGCAGATAAAACACGCTACATTTACACACCACATTTAAAAGATATGGCAAAAGCAAAAAACCTCATAGCAGCCGCTGCTCTTGGCCTTGGACTCTGTTTTCCAAACGTCATGACGGCAGGCGATATCAACATCATCCCGACGCCCATGGAAATGACCGAGGGCACTGGAGTTTTTAGGATCGACAACAACACGAGAATTGCGAGCAAAGGGAAAGAGGCCAGCACCGTGGCCAAATTGTTTGCCGCAAAATTCAAACGCGCATCCAAGATAACGCTCAAAGGCGGCAAGGCGGGCAGCAAAAATGCCATCACTTTCGCCATCGACAAGAATATCAAGGGAAAGGAAGCATACCGATTGGAAGTCACTCCGGAAAAGGTGGTGGCAACGGCTTCTACGGAAACCGGACTTTACTATGCCATGCAATCTGTCTTACAGCTGTTGCCAGCGGAAATAGAGCAGACTTTCAACGGTTTAAACCAAGTTTCATGGGAAATGCCCACCGTCAGCATCAACGACGCGCCACGCTTCACCTATCGTGGCGTAATGCTCGACCCATGCCGTCATTTTCTGCCCGTCAGCGCCGTGAAAGAAGAAATTGAGCGGTTGTCGGCCTATAAAATCAACCGTGTACACTGGCACTTGACCGACGACCAAGGATGGCGCATTGAAATCAAGAAATATCCCAAACTGACCACCATCGGTTCGCAGCGCGTAGAAGGAGACGGCAGCATACACCGCGGTTTCTACACGCAAGAGGAAGTGCGCGAAGTGGTGGCCTTCGCCAAAGCCCACCACATGGAAATCGTTCCCGAACTGGAAATGCCCGGACACGGCATGGCCGCCATTGCCGCCTATCCTTGGCTCTCATGCCAGGGCGAGCAAATGACGCCGCGCATTATCTGGGGCGTTGAAGACGTGGTGTTCTGCCCCGGAAAGGAAACGACCTTCCGTTTCTTGGAAGATGTCATCGACGAAATGGTGCCGCTCTTCCCTGGCAAACTGTTCCACATCGGCGGCGACGAGTCTCCGCGCGGAGAATGGGCAAAATGCGACAGTTGCCAAACGCGCATGAAGACGCAGGGCTATAAAAAGGAAGCGCAACTGCAAAGCTACCTCATTGCTCGCATAAGCAAACACCTGGCCAAGAAGGGCAAGCAGCTCATCGGATGGGACGAGATATTGGAAGGCGGCGACCTCGACACGACGGCCGTTGTGATGTCATGGCGCGGCGAAGACGGCGGCATTGCCGCTGCCCGCATGGGCCACCACGTATTGATGACGCCCTCCAACAAAGGATATTATTTCGACACCTTCCAAAGCGACCCAGCAACGGAACCTGTTGCCATCGGCGGCTACACCACCCTAAAAAAGGTTTACGACTATGACCCGATTCCGGCCACCTTGCGCCAGAACCACCAGGAGAACTATGTGCTCGGCGTGCAGGCGAACTGCTGGAGCGAGTATATCTACAACGCTGCCAACTTGGAATACAGACTGTTTCCACGTGCATTGGCCTTGGCAGAAGTGGCATGGTCGCCCGTGGAGCGGAAGAACTATGCCGACTTTGTGCGCCGCGCAGACAACGACGCCTCTAAGCGTTTGAAGGCATGGAATGTCAACTATCACATTCCCGTTCCGGCACAAGTTGGTGGAAGCCTAAACCACCTCGCATTTGTCGACCAAAAACATGTGAGCCTCACCACGCCACGCCCATTGCGCATTGTCTACACCACTGACGGAACAACGCCCACTCTGGAATCGCCCACATACACGGCTCCCCTCACGCTGACGCAAAGCACCCGATTGCGCGTTGCCTCTGTCCTGCCTTCCGGCGACATGAGCCCCGTCCGCGACATCGAGGTCAAGAAAAGCAACTATCTCCCCGCACAGGAAGTAGGCCGCACGTTGCTCAGCGGACTAAACCTCTCTGTATATAAAGGTACGTATCTGAGCCCCTACCAATTGCCGCAAACGCCAGACTATACAAAAGAAATTGCCGATTTGCGCCCCATCCGCACGCAGACACGTGTTCCTGGCAACGTTCGCAACGTTGAGAACTACGCAGCCATAGCCGAAGGGTTTGTCAACATCGACCAAGACGGCGTTTACGAATTTTCAAGCAACAACAGTCAGGTTTGGATTGACGGTCAACTGCTCATCGACAATTCGCAAATGCCTTGCCCACGCTATTCGCCCAACAACGCCGAAATAGCCTTGGCCAAGGGCCTGCACCGCTTCAAGGTCACTTTTATCGGCGGCATTTTCGAAGGATGGCCCACCTACTGGGACGACGCTTCTGTCAAACTGCGTCCCGCTGGAGGCTCCTGGAAAGCCGTTGACGGCAATATGCTTTTCCGATAAACAGACAGCATACCAAGTTGGTAAGTAATTCACCATTACTAAAAAGTTTTCCCGACTATGGCAAAAATCAACCGACCAGACTATAAAGACGTCGCATCCGATGTTCGTTACCTTAAACTGTTGGCACGTGATTTCCCAACCATCTCTAAGGTGACGACTGAAATCATCAACCTGGAGGCCATTCTTCATCTTCCGAAGTCGACGGAACATTTCCTCGCCGACCTGCACGGAGAGAACGAGGCTTTCCAGCATGTGCTCCGAAATGCCTCTGGAAACATCAAGCGAAAGGTGAACGAACTTTTCGGAAACACCCTGCGCGAACAGGAGAAGAAGGACCTCTGTACCTTAATTTATTATCCTGAGCAGAAACTGGAACTGGTCAAGCAAAATGACAAGAATCTGGCCGACTATTACCAAACGACGCTCAACCAGCTAATCACCGTCTGCCGCAATGTATCCTCCAAATACACACGTTCAAAGGTGCGCAAGAGCCTGCCAGAAGAATTTGCATACATCATTGAGGAATTGCTGCACGAGTCGACGGAGGACCACAACAAGCAGGCTTACTTCAACGTCATCATCCAAACCATCATCGGCACGCGCCGCGCCGACCATTTCATCATAGCCATCTGCTACCTCATCCAGCGCCTGGCCATCGACCGTCTGCACATCCTCGGCGACATTTATGACCGCGGACCAGGTGCCCACCTGATTATGGACACGCTCTGCAACTACCATCATCTGGACATCCAATGGGGCAACCACGACATTCTGTGGATGGGAGCCGCCGCTGGAAACGAAACCTGTATTGCAAGCGTGTTGCGCCTTTCGTTGCGCTACGCCAACACGCAAACGCTTGAGGAGGGCTACGGTATCAACATGGTGCCTCTGGCAACCTTTGCCATGGAGACGTACAAAGACGGCGCCAACACGCCGTTTATCCCCAAGATAGAAAACGGGACTGACGCACACAACGAGAAGACGATACGCCTCATCACTCAGATGCACAAGGCAATGGCCATCATCCAGTTTAAACTGGAGGGGCAACTTTACGGAGCACATCCTGAATGGGGGATGAACGACCGTCGTCTGCTGGAACACATCAACCACGAAGAAGGCACCATCAGCCTGTATGGCAAAACGCATCCGCTGCTCGAAAACGACTTCCCGACCATCAACCCGAAGGATCCTTACAAGCTGACGCACGAGGAAGCCGAACTTATGGAAAGGCTGAAACACTCCTTCCTCATCAGCGACCGCCTGCAACGACACGTCAACTGCCTGCTCTATCATGGTAGCATGTACGGCATCTACAATTCCAACCTGCTCTTCCACGCTTCTGTCCCTGTCAATGAAGACGGCAGCCTGCGCGAAGTGCTCGTTGGCAACGTGAAAGCCAAAGGACAGGCACTCATGGAGCGCATCGACCAAATGGTGCGCACAGCCTTCGACACTGAGGCAGACGCTGACGAACGCTCACAAGCACGCGATTACTTTTGGTATCTATGGTGCGGTCCGGATTCTCCGTTGTTCGACAAATCCAAGATGTCTACATTCGAGCGCTACTTCGTTGCCGACAAGGAAACGCACAACGAGAAAAAGGGCTGGTATTACACGCTACGCGACAACCCCGACGTGTGCGATCATATCATGGACGAATTTGGCGTCAAAGGTCAGCACCGGCACATCATCAACGGCCACGTGCCTGTTCGCGTCGGAAAGGGCGAGAACCCGATTAAGGCGGGCGGCAAACTGATGGTGATTGACGGCGGCTTTGCAAAAGCTTATCACGACACAACGGGCATTGCCGGATACACCTTGGTTTATCACAGCCGCGGTTTCCAGTTGGTGCAGCACGAACCCTTCTCGTCAACAGAAGAAGCCATCCTGAACGGCACGGACATCCGTAGCACCACGCAAATCGTTGAACTGACTGGACACCGCGCCATGGTGGCCGACACCGACATAGGCCGCGAACTGCGCGAACAGATCGTTGACCTCGAAAAACTATTGTTTGCCTACCGCCGCGGCATCATCAAAGAACATGCCTAAACACCAATCGGGGCAAACGCCCTGAACTGTTTGCCCATACATCAGAAACTCCTGCGAAGGAGGTTTTTCACAACACATACGAAATGAAGAGTTTAAAAGAGTTATACAGAATAGGTCAAGGTCCTTCAAGCAGCCATACGATGGGACCACGCACGGCTGCCGAACAATACCTCAAACGCCATCCCGGCGCCAAGCGTTTCCAAGTGACGCTCTACGGCAGTTTGGCGGCAACAGGCAAAGGCCACTTGACAGATTGGGCCATCTACAACATATTGGGAAAAGACCGGACGGAATTTATCTGGCATCCAGAAATCGTTCTTCCCTTCCACCCCAACGGAATGAAATACGCCGTTGTGGACGACAACGGGCAACTGCACGATGAATGGACGGTTTACAGTATCGGCGGAGGCGCACTGGCAGAAGAAGGTGTCAACACGTTTGAGACTCCCGACCTTTATGAGCTCGACCATCTGGAAGACATCAAGCAATGGTGTGAATATCGCGGAAAGAGCTACTGGGAATACGTTGAAGAATGCGAAGGCCCAGACATTTGGGAATATCTCGCGGAAGTATGGCAGGTGATGCGCGAAGCCGTTGAGCGCGGCCTTGACAACGAAGGCGTTCTCCCAGGTTGCCTCAAGCTACGACGCAAAGCCCCCGACTATTACATCAAAGCAATGGGCTACGGTGCCAACCTGCAAACGCGTGGATTGGTATTTTCATACGCTCTGGCAGTCAGTGAAGAAAACGCTTCTGGCGGACGCATCGTCACGGCCCCGACCTGCGGTGCCTGCGGCGTTGTCCCCGCTGTGCTCTATCACATCCAAAAGAGCCGCAAATTCAGCGACAAACGCATTCTGCACGCCTTGGCAACAGCTGGACTGATTGGCAACATCGCCAAGAGCCTGGCCTCCATCTCTGGTGCCGAAGCGGGATGCCAGGCAGAAGTCGGCGTGGCCTGCGCCATGGCCGCTGCCGCAGCCAACTACATCTTCGGCGGAAGTCTCGCAACAATTGAATATTCTGCTGAAATGGGCTTGGAACACCATTTCGGAATGACTTGCGACCCCATCTGCGGACTGGTGCAAATCCCCTGCATCGAGCGCAACGCCCATGCCGCCGCCCGAGCTCTCGACGCCAACATCTATGCCACATACGCAGAAGGCATCCACCGCATCTCCTACGACAAAGCGGTGGAAGTCATGAAGCAAACAGGACACGACCTGCCTTCTCTCTACCGCGAAACGAGCGAAGGCGGACTGGCGAAGGAATACAACAACTAAGTATATTTGATCATACACGCTGAACATTAAAGACAGCATATATCGTATATACATTATCCAATTATCCCATCTGCCTATCACACGATTTAGAAACATAGCACGCATTGTTGCAGGCATTCTCTTAGGAGGATACCTGCTTCTGCTGTTTGTCGTGAACTTCACGCCCATCCAGCATCTTCTTGCCGACATGGTGGAGAATGCGCTTAAAGAGAAGTTGGGCACCGAAGTAAAGATTAGCCGCGTGGAAATCGGCTTGTTCAACCGTGTGATTCTGCACGACGTGTACATCGAAGACAGGCAACGCACCCCGATGCTTACCAGCAATTTGATGTCTGCCAAGATAGAATATCGCGCACTGCTTGACGGACGGGTGTCTCTCCGCTCTGTTTCTCTGCTCGACGGAAAAATCAATCTCTATAAGACAAAAGCCGACAGCGCGGCCAACTACCAGTTCGTGCTCGATGCCTTCAAGTCTGACTCAAAAGAACCGTCACACCTCAACCTGACGCTCAATTCGCTCATCATCCGCCGCTTGGATTTCGGATATGAGGAGTACTACAAGCCCCAAACACCTGGGCGCCTAAACGCTTCACACCTCCGTGTGAACCGTCTGAACGCCAACATCAGTCTCAAGACGCTGACGCAAGACAGCATCAACCTGCGCGTCCGCAGTCTTGATTTCAAGGAGCAGTCGGGCCTCGATGTCCAGTCTTTCTCATTCCGCCTGGCCGCCAACAAACGCCACATGGCCGTCACGCAGTTTGAGCTCCGCCTGCCCCACTCCCAATTTACGGAAGACGAATTGCAAGCAGACTACGACCTGACAAAGCCCGGCGCCTTCTTGAAGACCATCACGGTGCACGGACAGATTGAGCAGGCAAGAATCTCGCTCAACGACCTTTCCTGCTTCGTCCCCGTCTTCAAAAAAACGCCCTACGCCCTCAACCTCTCCGCAAGGTTTGACATCAAACCCGAGGCGGTGAAAATCAACACCATCCGCCTGGAAGAAGAAAACAAACGCATGAGCATGCAGGCCCACGCTTTCATGCAACGGAAAAAAGGCGTCATCAACAGGGTCAACGGAAGCATTGACAAGCTGCATTTGGAAAGCGAACTTGCCGCCGACCTCCTTTCGGCATTCAGCCGCCAGAAGGAAGCCGACATTGCCAAACGCCTCGGCTCCGTCGACCTCAAGGCCAACGGATTTTTCGAGAGCGACGGCGTCAAATGGGTCAATGCCGATGCGACATCGCCCCTTGGCAACCTCTATGCCTCGCTCCATTGGCGCGGCGAAGCCTACATGGCGCAAATTTCATCCTCTCAACTGCAAGTCGCCGACATTCTCGGTCAGAGCAATCTACCAAAGAATGTCACGTTTCACGCCGACGTGCATGCCAAGACCCAAGAGAAGCAGTTCACAAGCCTTTCGGCCACCGCCCTGGTCGACCATGCTGAATACCAGGGATATACCTATCAAGGCATCAGTCTGAACGGAGAATGGAATGGTCGGGAAGCCGTGGCACGCATGGCCCTCAAGGACCTAAATGCCGACTTCAAAGCCGAGCTCCAAGGGGCTTTCAACGGCAAAAAACTCTCCTCGCTCCAGGCCGACATCAATGTGAAACGCCTCAACACGCCAGCGCTCCACCTCAACCATCTGTTGGGAAGCGCCATCTATATGGGCCACGTGCAAATGTCGCTGCCCTCCGTGTCTGGCCAACTGAAAGAGGGGAAATTGTCGTTGTCGCAATTCTTCAAACTCCCCTTCTCCCCTGAAGCGAGCCCCTACCACCTGAAGCAGCTTGAAATAAAACTCACGCCTTCTTCACGTGGAACGCATGCTTGCCTGACAAGTGATTTCGCTAATGTTGATATCGACGGACCTTTGTCGTTGCCAGCACTGAAAGACAACCTCAACAATCTGCTCTCCTGTGCGCTCCCCACGCTTTCAAGCAAACAGCGCTTGGAACCTTCCCGCTCCCAATCTCCCGATTGCGAGTGGAGCATTTCCGCACAACTTCTTCAGCCCGACTTTTTCCAGGCCGTTCTCAACCTCCCCATTGACTTCGACGAAACGGTCAACATCAACGGCTACCTGTCGCCCTGTGGCGAACGCTCTGCCCTATTGATGAACACGCCGAGACTCGACTACGGCAGCCTCTCGTTTAAAGACTTCCGCTGCTATCTCCAAGGCGACAACGGCGATCTGAGCGCACTGATTCAGGGAAAGAAAAGAGTGGGCGAAACCGACCTCAAGGTGGCGCTCAACGCGGAAACGAAGGCGGGAAAACTGCACACCACCTTCCGTTGGGACGACGGCACGACCCACAGATACCAAGGAGCGCTCAACGCCGTTTCCGATTTCTCCAAGTCGCTGCAAGGCAAAACGTGTGTCAACACGGAGTTCATCCCTTCGCAATTCGTCATGGCCGACACCCTATGGCAAATCGCGCCGAGCCGCGTCACCATCGATGAGCGCGGACTGCAAGTCAGCAATTTCTCGCTCAGCCACAACGACCAATCGCTGAACATCAACGGCCTCCTCTCTTCCAACACGACAGACAGTCTGCGAGTACACCTGAACAAAATCGAGGTGTCTTACATCCTGAGCCTAATCGACCTCAAGCCAGTGTCTTTCTCTGGAAAGGCAACGGGTCTGGCCCGTCTCACACCCAATTCCGCTGGAAACATCTGCATCAAAGCCAACCTGCATTTGCCAGAGTTCCGATTCAACGATGCCCTGATGGGCGACGCCCACATCCGTGGAGATTTCTCAACGGCCGACAAGCGCCTACACCTAAAAGCCAACATCAACGAGGCCGGCGTGGGCAGTACCATGGTCAATGGCTACGTGGGCATCGGAGAAAAAGGCCTCGACCTCCACGTGGCGAGCAAAAACACAACGCTGCTCTTCCTGCGCCGCTATCTGCCCGACATCTTCAGCAACCTCAACGGGCGAACAACGGGCAACTGCCGCATCCACGGCCCCTTCAAAGAAATCGACTTTGAGGGAACAGAGCAAGCCAACATCTATGCCACAGTCAACCCCATAGGCACCAGCTACCACCTGGCCGATGGCACCGTCAACATCAGTTCGGGGACGTTCTCGTTTGAAAACTACGACATCACCGACGACCAAGGCGGCCGAGGACGCGTTCGCGGCACACTGCTCCACGACCATCTGAAGAACTTCAGATATGATTTCACGGCAGACTCCAAGCAACTGCGCATCTACGACCGCCCGCGAAGCATTGACATGCCGTTTTACGCCACGGCCAACGGCACGGGGCGCATTCATCTATATGGCAAGCCTGGAGCCTTCAGCGCCGACATCGACATGCGCCCAGACAAAGGCACCCTGCTGGTCTACACCGTTGACAACCCAGAAACAAGCACCGATGGGGCCTTGCTGCAATTCCGCGACAAAGCCGACGTCCTGCAACGCATTGATTCCATCAGCCATCAGTTGCGCCTGCAACCAACGGAACATGAAGCGATGTCCGCCGACTCGCTCTTCCTGCAAGCATCAGCAACAAAGCCCGCAGCAAAAACCGTTGCCAACAAGGACGACGACGATTTGGAATCCTCCACCGACATACGCCTCAACTTCCGCTTTGACATGGCGCCAGAAGCAAAGCTCCGCGTAGTAATCGACGCCAAGACGGGCGACAATATCACGCTTTCGGGAACAGGGTCCATCCGTGCCACCTACTACAACAAAGGCAACTTCCAGATGTTTGGCACCTACACCGTGCAACAAGGACTCTTCAAGATGGTCATCCAAGACGTCATCCACAAAGACTTCCAGATGCAACAAGGCGGAACAATCAACTTCGCCGGCGACCCCTATGAGGCCGACCTCGACTTGAAAGCCGTCTACACCGTGCCGTCCGTATCATTGGCCGACCTTGGCTTCAACTTCGCCGACAAATCCGTACGGGCCGACTGCATCCTCAACCTGGGCGGCAAGGCGGGAGCACCACAGGTGACCTTTGGCCTCAACCTCCCAACCGTTAGCGACGACGTCAAGCAGATGGTGCGCCAGCTCATTGCCACCGACGAAGACATGAACCGCCAAATTCTCTATCTGCTGGGAGTCGGCAGGTTCTATAATTACAACTATGCCGCCACCGATGCCGCCGCCGACGGACAGTCGCAAAGCAGTGTGGCCATGAAGTCTTTCCTCTCCAACACACTGAGCGGGCAGCTCAACAACATCATTTCAAACGCCATCGGCGCTTCAAACTGGACCTTCGGCGCCAACCTGTCGACAGGCCAAGTGGGATGGAGCGACATGGAAGTGGGAGGACTGCTCAGCGGACGCCTACTCAACAACCGCCTGCAAGTCAACGGTATGTTCGGCTACCGCGAACGCCCCACTTCAACAACGAACTTCGTGGGCGACTTCGACATCAATTATCTCCTAACACCCTCAGGAAACATCAGTCTGAAGGCCTACAGCGAAACCAACGACCGCTATTTCTCCAAGTCGTCGATGACCACACAGGGCGTCGGCATCTTGCTGAAACGCGACTTCAAAAATTTCAAATCGCTGTTCCGAAGGAAAAAGAAGGGAACAATTTCTGGCAGAAAAAAACATTGAAAAACAAGGTGGACAAGCAAACCAACGCTTCATGCGTGGCATTGCTTGTCCACCTTTTATATTGGGACTGACCAAAAGATTCATTAAACCGCAAGGAGATTTGCACTGGCTCGCATAATCGTCTGTTGCAGCGCCAGCATTGTAGCTCACTTTGCTCGCAAAGTGAGGGCCACGAACACGTAGCGAACATGACCAGCGCTTTTGGGCATGACTTTGTTGGATTTTCAGTTCGTGCTTGGCCGCCACAATATTCGCCCCCCTCACTTTGCGAGCAAAGTGAGCTA
>OARX01000036.1_pt1 | contig 45392 bp, 51 predicted proteins | sample 1494841 | NCBI WGS metagenome assembly OARX01 (sample SAMEA3360670, study PRJEB22359) | human gut metagenome | biome: ENVO:urban biome; feature: ENVO:human-associated habitat; material: ENVO:feces | place: Bangladesh | collected 2011 | reverse complement strand
CACACATAACAAACGCCTCAAGAGGGACTGTCAACGCGCGGCGTTTCCAGTCCCATTGAGCCGAAGTGGTTGCAGTTGTTGCGTTTGAGTTTAGTGTTATGCGTTGCCAGCCCCTTAGGCGGGCGTTATGTGTCCTCAGTGGAAATAAGACGAAACTATGTTCATAGAATCATTAAAAATCAGGCTTCGTTCACTTGAAGTGGAGGATGCAGAATCCTTTTATCAGTGGTCTGGTGATAGGGAAGTGACACAATTCAGCTTATCTGCTTATGCCTATCCCCAATCTCGCTCAGATATCGCTAAGTGGCTGTCAGAGATTAACTCAAGTTCAAAGACGATTTCTTTTGGTATCGAGTGTAAAGAAAGCCAAAAGCTGATTGGTTATGCTGGTATTTCGGGGATTAGCTCACTTAACCGAAGTGGTGAGTATTTTATCCTCATTGGTGATAAAGCATTTTGGGGCAAGGGGCTAGGAACAGAAGTTACGCGTTTAGTCACTAATTATGGATTCCGAGAGCTTGGCTTACATCGAATAGAATTGACCGCATATTGTGACAACGTAGCGGCAGTCAAAGCGTATGAAAATGCAGGCTATCAGCATGAAGGTATCAAAAGAGAATCGGGCTATCGCAATGGCCGATTCATGGACAAAGTCCAAATGTCCGTTTTATCGCGAGAGTGGCCGGCCACATAACAAACGCCTCAAGAGGGACTGTCAACGCGCGGCGTTTCCAGTCCCAATGAGCCGCGGTGGTTTCGGTTGTTGAGGTTGAGTTTGGTGTTAATGCGTTGCCAGCCCCTTAGGCGGGCGTTAGGTATTTGGAGACATCATGAGAGCTATCTTTTTGATTCTTTGCGCTGTTTTATTGAATGGCTGCTTGGGCATGCCCGAATCAGTAAAACCGGTGTCGGATTTTGAACTGAACAACTATTTAGGCAAATGGTACGAGGTTGCTCGACTCGATCACTCCTTTGAAAGAGGTTTAAGTCAGGTTACTGCGGAATACCGTGTTCGAAATGATGGTGGTATTTCGGTTCTTAATCGTGGTTATTCTGAAGAGAAAGGTGAGTGGAAGGAAGCGGAGGGCAAAGCTTACTTTGTGAATGGCTCAACAGACGGCTATCTGAAGGTTTCATTTTTTGGTCCGTTTTATGGCTCCTACGTAGTGTTTGAGTTAGACCGTGAAAACTACAGTTATGCTTTTGTGTCAGGGCCGAATACAGAATATCTGTGGTTACTTTCAAGAACGCCGACTGTAGAACGAGGCATTCTGGACAAGTTCATAGAAATGTCGAAAGAGCGTGGTTTTGATACAAATCGGCTCATTTACGTTCAGCAGCAATAAATACCTAACAAACGCCTCAAGAGGGACTGTCAACGCGTGGCGTTTCCAGTCCCATTGAGCCGCAGTGGTTACGGTTGTTGTGTTTGAGTTTAGTGTTATGCGTTGCCAGCCCCTTAGGCGGGCGTTAGTTTGCTAAAGGTAGTGGATAACTAGCCTAAGCTTGCTCTGATATCAGCAATGGTGATGAAGAGTTTGTTTTCGGCATCTTGAAACGCTTGAAACCCATAGCGCTCATAGAAATGTTTTGCACCATCTTTGGCATCAACAATGACAACAGGGAACGCTACACTGTCACTGGCTGCGAGTAGCTTTCTGAGAGCGTCAATGAGTAGCCACTCACCAAAACCTTTTCCTTTGTATCTATCGTCGACAGCTAAACGAGCAATGAGCCCTCCAGAGGTTGAGGATTGGTGCTTCTTTTGTAACTTGTCGGGCAAGGCTTTCAAATCAATGGGCGTCATAGTCAGAGTGTAAAAGCCGATGATATAAGCACTGTTATTGTCATCTTCCAAAACGAAGGTTCTGGTGTTGTCTTTTTTGGCTTGCTGACTCGCCATTACTTTTAAGTAATTGTTGAGTGCTTCAGTGCCACAATTGAAACGGTTCCTATCGTGCTTATCTTTATCGAGAAGTACCGTATTCATCATTGAGTTTTGCTCTCATAACGTTCGGATGCCAATTTGAGCTTTGCATTTACTACAGCTGGATTATCAAGAGCTTCCATCAGCAATACGGCATCAGCTTGGCTAAGCTTTAGAGCTTGCTCACGTTCAATGACTTGTTTTGCTTTTTCGATTGCTGCATTCAAAACAAATGAGTTAATACTAGACATACCAGCAAGAGCAGCAGCCTTAGCGAGTAAATCTTGAGTATCGACATCAACTCTAGCGGTGATGCGAGGCAAAGTCGTTGCCATAGTTTTATCTCCTGTTGTGTCAAACTGTCACATGGGCATTATGGCGTTAAAGTGTTCAACAAGCAATCTTTGTGTCACTTTGGCACGCAAACTAACAAGCGCCTCAAGAGGGACTGTCAACGCGCGGCGTTTCCAGTCCCAATGAGCCGCGGTGGTTGCAGTTGTTGTGTTTGAGTTTAGTGGTATGCGTTGTCAGCCCCTTAGGCGGGCGTTATATGAATAGGAAACATATGAGTAAACAGTACGATAAAGAAGAATACATAAAGAAATTTGAGACAGATAAATCGCACTCTATTTTATTACAGTCGGCATTTGCTCAAGCTTCAGATATACGAAAGTTTGAAATCGAGCTTTACTGGAAAAGAGCGACGTATTTTTGGGCATTGATAGCGGTTGCCTTTGCCGGCTTCTTTGCCGTAGCTTCAGGAGATTTTAAAGGTGGTGGTCAGTCGCTGTTCCTAACAATAATTGCTTCAACTGGTTTTGTTTTTACTTTCGCTTGGTTTTCTGCGAATAAAGGTAGCAAGTATTGGCAGGAAAACTGGGAAAATCATCTAGATCTTCTAGAAGATAGCGTTACAGGGCCATTATACAAATCCTTTTTGGAACGACCGCCTGAAAGTGAGTTCTGTAAAAAATATATAACAGGCCCTCAACGATACTCTGTTTCTAAAATTAACCAATGGGTTGCTGTCTTTACGTTGTTTATCTGGTGTGTGTTAGTGATCTTTTCACTATCGACATACAAAGAAAATTGTTCAGTTGGGTTTGTTTTTCATGTGTTAATTCCTATTACTGCGTTAGCACTGTGCCGAATAATGATCTCAAAAGGCAAAACTCATGATGGCTCGCATAACCCTAAGTTTTGGTTGCGAGAAGTTAACGTGACGAAAGATTAAATTCATATAACAAACGCCTCAAGAGGGACTGTCAACGCGTGGCGTTTCCAGTCCCAATGAGCCGCGGTGGTTACAGTTATTGTGTTTGAGTTTAGTGGTAATGCGTTGTCAGCCCCTTAGGCGGGCGTTAGTTTTAGAAAGGAGTTAATCTTTGGAAAATGCATTAAATGCCATAGCGGAAGCCATAATATGTACTAATGCAGATTCTGTTGCTTATATATCTGCGGGATCTGGCGTGATTGTAGAGTTTATCTCTGGTGTATTCTTCTGGCTCTATAGTAAAACAACACAACAATTGAAAGGCTATCACGATAGCTTAGTTGATATTCAGAATGTATTACTCTCATTCAAAGTTGTTGAGGATACTGCTGATAAAGAAACAAAGCTTGAGATGGCTAAAATAATGATAACGTCATTAAATAGTGCAAAAAATGCATAACAAACGCCTCAAGAGGGACTGTCAACGCGTGGCGTTTCCAGTCCCAATGAGCCGCAGTGGTTATGGTTGTTGTGGTTGAGTTCAGTGGTATTGCGTTGCCAGCCCCTTAGGCGGGCGTTATGTGTTTTGTGGGAAGTTAAATGCAACATCTTGATAAATTGCTTGAAGTAGCCAAACGAAAATCTGAATTCGACAAGAATAATTCTTGGTATTTAGGCTCATCTACTTATCTGGCTGAGATTAAACAAGAAGTCGATGAAGTTGTCGAAGAAATCCCTAAGAATCGACTCTGTTACCTCGAAGATGAATTAGGTGATGTGCTGTGGGACTACCTAAATACGATCCTGTCTCTCGAAAAAGAGGCAGGAGTTAAGATTGAGTCTGTAGTCCAAAGAGCATGTCGGAAATATGAAGAACGTGTATCTGCAATCGAGAATGGTATTTCTTGGGATGAGGTGAAACTCAAGCAGAAAAAAGAGCTAGAACAAGAGCAATCATCAGCACACACATAACAAACGCCTCAAGAGGGACTGTCAACGCGTGGCGTTTCCAGTCCCATTGAGCCGCGATGGTTACAGTTGTTGTGTTTGAGTTTAGTGGTCATGCGTTGTCAGCCCCTTAGACGGGCGTTATATTCTCCCTCGCCCCGTAAACTTTCCGTACGAATTGAATGTGCTTTAAGTTTGGCCTATAATCGCTCAACTGACGGAATGTATCCGTACGCAGGAGGGGTTATGGCAACGGCACGTTTAGATATCCGCCTTGATGAAGAGATCAAGGCAAAAGCTGAAAAGGCATCGGCTTTACTTGGTTTAAAAAGTCTCACTGAATATGTGGTGAGACTTATGGACGAAGATGCGACTCATGTTATTGAGGAGCATGAAAGTATTATGGTTAAAGACAGTGTTTTTGACGAGTTTATGGCTGCGTGTAATAAAGTAAAAGCACCGAATCAAGCTTTGCTTGAAGCTGTTAAATTTACAGAGAAGAGCGGTATCAAGTGAGTTGGGGCAAAGAGTTTGTAGAACTTAGTAAATCAAAGCATGACCGCGACTCATTTGACTGTGGTGAGCAAGAGCTAAACACATTTATCAAAACTCAAGCTGCAAAGCACATGCAAGCAGGTATTAGCCGAACAATGGTTTTACCTAGTGCTCACCCACTGTTAAATCAAAAATTCGCTATTTGTGCCTTTTATAGTGTTGCACCGAGCTCAATCAGCCGAGAAACATTACCGGCACAATTAGCAAAGAAACTACCGAGGTATCCAATCCCTGTTTTTCTGTTGGCTCAGTTAGCTGTGCACAAAGAATTTCACGGTTCTGGACTTGGAAAGGTCAGTCTAATCCGTGCGCTGAAGTACTTGTGGGAAGTGAATCATCACATGAGAGCATACGCAATAGTTGTGGATTGTCTGACAGATTCCGCTCAAGCGTTCTATACGAAGTTCGGCTTTGAAGTATTGTGCGAACATAATGAGCGTATTCGTATGTTCTTACCGATGAAAACGGTAGAACAACTTTTTAATCAATAGGCTACGAATATAACAAACGCTTCAAGAGGGACAGCCAACGCGCGGCATTTTTACTATGCGTTGGTTTTTGTGATTACGGTGTTATACGGTAAGTTAGTAGTGGCGTTGGCTGCCCCTTAAGCGGGCGTTAGCCGTTTGAAAGCTTGCTATGCTTAGAGTGATAGAATAGTATCACTTTAGTATTTCTTTGGAGCAGCTCAAATGAAAGTAGAACTTGTGACGTCACTAAAACGTCAGGCCACTAAGATCCTTGCCGATCTTCATGATACGAAAGAGCCAGTATTGATAACTGAGCACGGAAAACCGTCAGCTTACCTTATTGATGTAGACGACTATGAATTTATGCAAAATCGTTTAGCGATCCTGGAAGGTATTGCTCGCGGAGAGCGAGCTTTAGCGGATGGTAAAGTGGTCAGCCATCAAGATGCTAAGGACAGAATGTCAAAATGGTTGAAATAATTTGGACGGAGCTGGCTCTATCCGACTTGAATGATATTGCTGAATACATCGCGCTTGAAAATGTCGTGGCTGCTAAACAACTGGTGCAAACCGTTTTTACAAAAGTTGAACGTTTGGCCGATTTTCCAGAGTCTGGGCGCGTCCCTCCAGAACTAGAACACCTCAATTATCGTGAAGTCGTTGTAAGTCCGTGTCGTGTTTTCTACAAGTATGATGATGCAAAGGTTCGTATTCTTTTTGTTATGCGTGCGGAGCGAGATTTGCGTCGGTTAATGCTTACGAAACAGTAGGTTTGAAAAAAACGGCTAACAAACGCCTCAAGAGGGACTGTCAACGCGTGGCGTTTCCAGTCCAATGAGCCGCGGTGGTTGCAGTTGTTGTATTTGAGTTTAGTGGTAGTGCGTTGCCAGCCCCTTAGGCGGGCGTTATGTTTAATCAGTATCACAAATTGCCACTGTTTTTATATACAGTTTTATGTGTTCGGCTATCATCTCGAGCTTTGAACACATTCGAAGAATTAAATATGACCAACTATCTAGAGCGTGGCATTAAAGAACTCGTTGAAGAGTTCATTTCTAGTGGAAAACCCTGTCCATCAAAACAAACTATTTCTGAGCGTCGGGCAGGTTATCTCTCAAGTACGGTTTTGGCTGGCTCAAGTCCTGAAATGGCCGATGAGTTTGTTGATGAGCTGGATGGCATACAAGTCAAAGTTTATAAGCCAAGCGATAAAATTGATTTGCCAATTACAATTTATTTTCATGGCGGTTGTTTCATTAGCGGTGGTTTTGAAACACATGAAGCACAACTAAGGCAGTTAGCTCATTTATCAGAGACTATAGTAGTTTGCATTAAGTACCGCTTAGCACCAGAGCATGCATACCCATCAGCTCATGATGATGTATTTCAGGCCGCATTAGGTATCAAAGAACATGGTCATAAATATGGCGGCGATACTGAACATGTATTCTTTGTCGGTGATAGTGCAGGTGCACAATTAGCTCTTGCTACAGCACTTCGTTTGAAAAATAAAAAGCTGTGGCTACCTGAGAAACAAATCCTAATATATCCCATGGTTGACCCCTTGGGGGTGTCTGATAGTTATCAGAAAAACGGTACAGATTTCATTATTACTGCACAAATGTTGTTGTCCGGTTTCCAGCTTTATGCGGGTGAGTCAGAGCGGTTGGCCAGTGAAAAAGAACTGAATCTATTGGCACGAAAGGATCTTCAAGGTTTACCTCCAACCTTGATTATCACTGCTGAGTATGACCCACTGCGAGATGAAGGAGAGCAGTTGTACAGGTTGCTTCTTTCCCAAGGTGTTGACGCTTATTGTGAACGTTACCTAGGTGTAATACATGGTTTCTATCAACTGTCGGGTGTAAGTGAGTCTGCAAGGCGTTGTATTAGAAATATTGCAAATGCAATCAAAAATTAAACATAACAAACGCCTCAAGAGGGACTGTCAACGCGCGGCGTTTCCAGTCCCATTGAGCCGCGGTGGTTACGGTTGTTGTGTTTGAGTTTAGTGGTAATGCGTTGTCAGCCCCTTAGGCGGGCGTTAAATGCACAAGTGAACAGTTTGGATTTACGGATGAACAGAAATATAGAGTTTAGAACTAAGAAATTGCACTCGAAAATAGTGTTGTCCATGGTGGCGAGTTATGTGGTTTTTACTCTTGTTTTTAACTGGTTCACCGAAACTGAATTTCAACTATGGTCATTCCTTGTTGGAGTGACAACTATGGTTGTTATCTATTTATTTTTAGCCCTATTCCTATTTAAGAAGGCACATTTGTCCGTTACGGGAGGAGACGTTTTTCTCCATGGTCTAAAAGCCGAGTTGATAGCCAAAAGAGGTATATTTGGAACGCAGTATATTCAAATTACCTCAAATACAGAGAAGGGCTATCATCGGCTTAAAGTTACTAAGGATCAGATTGCTCTTGCAGACTGGAATCTTTTATTAGGAAAGTGCATTTAACAAACGCCTCAAGAGGGACTGTCAACGCGCGGCGTTTCCAGTCCCAATGAGCCGCGGTGGTTGCAGTTGTTGTGCTTGAGTTTGGTGGTAATGCGTTGCCAGCCCCTTAGGCGGGCGTTAGGTTTAAGGTTGCTCATGGAAATCAAAGAGTTTAGTGCCTGTAATCTCGAATCGTTGAGAAAGCTCTACTTGGACTCTAGACGAGATAGTTTCCCATGGCTCAAGGCGGATAGTTTTCGGATAGAAGACTTCGACCGCGATAGTCAAGGTGAACGAATTTGGTTGTCTGAGGTTTTAGGGAATGTTGCCGGCTTCATTTCCATTTGGGAGCCTGACAATTTTATTGTCATCCCTAAACCACCGCTTTTAGCGGTGGTAATTGTCCCTAGGGGCTTTTGCCCGAAAATGCGCCCATGTTAGAAGACAAACTCTTATTCACCATAAGTAAGAGGATTCAAATAACATGGGCGACTACAGAAGTTCATCACACGTCTATTGGCGTTGCAAATATCATATCGTTTGGACACCAAAATTTCGTTTTAAGATCTTAAAAGGTAATGTTGCCAAAGAGCTAAATCGTTCGATCTACATTCTTTGTAATATGAAAGATTGTGAAGTTTTGGAACTCAATGTTCAGCCAGATCATGTCCACTTAGTTGCGATAATTCCGCCCAAAGTATCGATTTCGACGTTGATGGGAGTTTTAAAGGGTAGGAGTGCAATTAGGCTATTCAACAAGTTTCCACATATCAGGAAAAAGTTATGGGGAAATCATTTTTGGGCGCGAGGCTATTTTGTGGATACGGTAGGTGTAAATGAAGAAATCATTAGACGGTATGTACGGCATCAAGACAAAAAAGAGCTTGAGCAAGAGCAGCAGTTAGAGTTATTGAGAGACTAACAGCGTCGTGGCCCCCTTTTAGGGGGCTTATATTAAAACCGCCTTCTAAGAAGGCGGATTTTTATTTTTTCAGCCCCGATTTGAAAGGGCGCTTTGCGATAACCGTTGATTTAGCGGAATTGGCCGACTTGCGGTAAAAATTCAAAACCAGCGCTCGCTAACTTAGCTTCTAACGCGCTGCGATCAATATCGAAATAGTTAACCAATTTATCCAAATCGCCACCAAAGTCGTCACGCAGTTTCATGTTAATGATGCTCATCAGCATGATCGGATCCATAGTGGCAAAATTCGCGAGATTCATGGTGATTAATCCTCAAAATCGGAAATCAGTAAATTCGCTGCCGCAAACGCCGCTTTTTCTCGTGCCGCCAGTGGCAGGGCGGTATCAGCCGCAATCTCGTTTAATGCACGTACAGCGCAGCTGATAGCTTGCGGAATATAGCCTTGATCACCACTACCAATTTGCGCATAAAGCTCGCGTACCAGTTCACAACAGTCATAAACTTTCATCAGGGTGTCCTCAAATGATAACTGCTCTCAATATACCTTGAGAGCAGAGAAATACCAAACCTACTACTTGCGCTGGCTCAATGAAGCCTCATGAGTGGTGAATTATTGGCCAGTGACTTGTAAATTCAGCTGTGCGACCAATTGATCATCCAAGCCTAGTTGTTTAGCAAGTTCATTGAGATAAGCTTTTTCCATAAAGTTCTGTTCATCGGCAATCAGCAATGACGCCAGATACAGCTCAGATGCTTGAGCTGGGTTTTGCGCAAACCGAGCGATTTCAGAAGGATCCAATGGCTTGCGCAGTTCTTGTTCAACCAATTGTTGTACTTGGTTATCTGCGCCTAGCTCTTCAATCGCTTGTTGGATTCGCGCCATCTCTTGCTCATCCACATGCCCATCGGCTTTCGCGGCGGCAATCATGGCTTTTAAAATGATCAGCTCATGACGAGGATTGCTTTCATCAAACGGAGTCGGTGCGGATTGACCATTTTGTTTGGCGTTCCAATCGTTGTAGACCTTATACGCCAGTGCGCCAAGTGCAGCAGCACCGCCGACTTTTAGCGCGCTTTTGCCCCATTTGGCACTTTTCTTTGAGCCAAGCAGCATGCCCAATAAGCCGCCACCTAACGCGCCAGCCCCCAAAGCACCGAGCTGGCTTTTATCTTGACCTAGGTTTTTAAGCTGTTCACTGCCTTTTTTCACTAAGTCAGAACTCAGTGCTTGGTTAAGTAATGATTTTAGATCCATGGGCTATCTCCTCTGGTTTTGACTCAGTGTAGATGATGAAAAATGAATCTAATATTAATATCTCCTTCCTTCTTGAAGTTGCAGCGGTGTTGGCCGCGTTCGTTCACCCCAATCACATAGCCTCTCTATGCTCATGGGATGAACTCACTTGCCGCCTACCTGCAAATCCAAGTCGTTTGGGGAAAACTGGTAATAAAAAGGCTGCTCGATGGCAGCCTTTTTAAGTGAATGTGACCGAAAATTAGGCCAGTTTGGCTTGGATAAAGTCGATGATTGACTCCATTGCCACGGCTTCTTTCTCACCTTGACGGCGATTTTTGTATTCGAAGTGGCCTTCATCCATGCTGCGATCACCAATGATGATGGTGTGTGGCACGCCGATCAGCTCCATATCTGAGAACATGACGCCCGGACGCTCTTTACGATCATCAAACAGCACTTCGATGCCTGCAGCTGTCAATTCTGCATACAATTTTTCAGCGGCTTGCTGAACACGCTCAGATTTGTGCATGTTCATCGGCACAATAGCCACTTGGAAAGGTGCAATCGCATCAGGCCAAATGATGCCGTAATCGTCATGGTTTTGTTCGATGGCTGCCGCGACGACGCGAGAGACGCCGATACCGTAGCAACCCATCTCAAGAATGACGTTTTTACCGTTCGAATCGAGTACGCCACAGTTCATCTTTTCAGAGTAGTTGGTACCCAATTGGAAGATGTGACCCACTTCGATACCGCGCTTGAGCATCAGTGTGCCTTTGCCACATGGGCTTGGATCGCCTTCAACCACATTACGCAGATCTTCGACTTTACCCAGTTCAACATCACGACCCCAGTTGATACCGAAGTAGTGTTTACCATCGATGTTTGCGCCAGCGCCGAAATCGTTCATCACAGCAACGGTGCGGTCAACAATAAATGGCAGTTTCAGGCCGACAGGGCCTAATGAGCCAGGGCCTGCACCGATCAGCGCGCGAATCTCTTCTTCGCTGGCCATTTCCAGCGGCGAGGCCACTTCGGCCAGTTTCTCGGCTTTGATTTCGTTCAGTTCATGGTCACCACGGATGATCAGCGCAACGATAGGCGCATCGATTTCATCTGAGGCTTTGACAAATAAGGTTTTCACCGTTTTTTCGATAGGCAGACCGTGCTGCTCAACCAATTCTGCGATGGTTTTTGCGTTAGGGGTATCAACCAAGGTCATCGCTTGCGTAGGCGCTGGGCGCTCAATCGCCGGTGCAACCGCTTCGGCTTTTTCGATGTTGGCTGCGTAATCCGATTCGGTTGAGAAGGCGATCAGATCTTCGCCACTTTCTGCCAGTACGTGGAATTCGTGTGAGCCGTTACCACCGATAGCACCAGTATCCGCTAGCACTGGGCGGTAATCGAGGCCCATACGGTCAAACGCTTTGCAATACGCAACGTGCATGGCTTCGTAGGATTTTTCTAGGCCCGCTTTGTCGATATCAAAGCTGTACGCATCCATCATGCAGAATTCACGGGCACGCATCACACCAAAACGTGGACGGCGTTCATCACGGAATTTGGTTTGAATTTGATACAAGTTCAGTGGCAACTGCTTGTAAGAGCTCACCTCATTACGCACCAGCGCCGTGATCACTTCTTCCGCAGTTGGGCTTAAAACAAACGGACGCTCATGGCGGTCAGTAAAGCGCAGTAGCTCTGGGCCCATTTTTTCAGAGCGACCAGTCTCTTCCCACAATTCAAACGGCTGCACCACCGGCATCAAGGTTTCGATTGCACCGGCATTATCGATCTCTTGGCGAACGATGTTTTCGACTTTACGCAGTACACGCAGACCAGTAGGCAGCCAAGTATAGAGACCTGAAGCCAGCTTACGGATCATACCTGCACGGAGCATGAGCTTATGGCTCACAACTTCTGCGTCGTTTGGAGTCTCCTTCAGAGTGGAAAGAAGATAGTTACTGGTACGCATTCTATGGTATCCGTTTCATCAAAGTTTAAAGGATCGCTTTAACAGGAGTGACGTCATTCCCTTCTTACTGCAAGCGGCAGGCGTGTTGGCTAAGTGGGTGCAGCCCAATCACATAGTCTCTCTATGCTTATGGTGATTCACTCACTTGTCATCTATCTGCCACTGGAAGTGGTTTGGGGATCTAAAGCGAATTTGGGCGCTAATAATATCAGCCAAATGGTTTTGTCAAAAGGGTTCAATTGCGTTGACAACGATTGCTTCAGCGTTAACCGTAAATTTCACGTTCCAATCGTACAAATTCACCGCATATAACTTATCGTCAGCGCGATGTTTTTTGTAAGCTGGGCGCGGATCTTGCGCTAACACTTCACGGATCACTGCTTGGCGAATCTTACCTTCAGGATGTGCCTGGAGCATTTGCCGCGCTGCATCACTGAAGGTAACCGCCATGCGTTGTGGCTCTTGCTCGGCATAGCCACCTTGCGCGTCGGTAATGGAATCGGAGTAGGGGATATAAGGCTTGATATCAATGATCGGTGTGCCATTGACCAAGTCGACGCTTCCGAGCTCTAAATAATATTGATCGCCTTCTTTGCTTACCCCTTTTAACTCGACCGCTGACATGCCAATTCCATTAGGGCGAAAAGTTGCTCGTGAAGCGAAAACACCCACTCGTTCATTACCACCAAGACGAGGTGGACGTACGGTCGGTTTCCAACCTGCGGCGAGGTTTTGGTCGAACAAAAATAGCAGCCAGACATGGCTAAATTGCTCTATGCCACGAATGGATTCCGCGCAGTTGCACTCACCGAGCAATTTGACTCTTGCGGTCGCGCTTGGCACCAAACGTGGTTGACGAGGTACGGCAAATTTTTCTTGGTATGGGCTTTCAATAATTGCAATAGGTTCAATGGGATACATGTTTTTTATCGATATTCACACGATGTTGAGGAAAAAAATAGCATAGCTAGACGTAAAAATCGCTTGCAAATCACCTTGAGAATAATTATTAATTAAAATGTTATAACATAACAATTTGAGGTTTTGAGTTTAAGATGAAAGCAGGCATTCATCCCGATTACCGTAAAGTGGTGTTCCACGATACCACGGTTGATCACTATTTTGTGGTTGGTTCTACTTTGCAAACCGATCGCACTATTGAGTGGGAAGGCAAAACTTACCCCTACATTACCATCGAGGTTTCGTCAGAATCTCACCCGTTCTATACCGGTAAACAACGTGTGGTACAAAAAGAAGGTCGCGTTGCGAACTTCACTCGTCGTTTCGGTCAGTTTGCTAAGGAGTCAAAATGAAAGTGCTCAGCTCGCTAAAAAGCGCTAAAAATCGTCACCCAGATTGTCAAATCGTCAAACGCCGTGGCCGTTTGTATGTGATCTGCAAATCAAATCCTCGCTTTAAAGCCGTTCAGCGCTAGTAGCAAGATTTTTATCTAACCAGATGGTTATTCATGCTCATGATCATCTGGTTATTTTTTATTTTCAGGTTAGAAGTTATTCATTTGGATAAATTTTGTAACATTTTTGCTTTTTAATTTACCTTTTTTGTCGAGTACTCTGCGCGCGCTTTTGACATTTCTGTCACAAATGCATAGGAATCATGACAAGGAGGGAACAGATGAGTTCATCTGCTTCAATAAATCAAAACGCACCTAAGAAACCTTTAATTACCCGTTTTCTTGATGGTGTGGAATATTTGGGGAACCTATTACCCCATCCCATCACATTATTTGCCATTTTCTGTGTTGTACTACTGGTTGCTTCGGGTATCGCTGGGTACTTCGAGCTGTCAGTTGTGGACCCTCGTCCTGAAGGCGCGAAAGGTCGTGCTGCAGATGGCATGATCCATGTTGTCAGCTTACTCAATGCCGATGGATTAGAGCTTATCGTAACCAACTTAGTGAAAAACTTTGTCGGCTTTGCTCCTTTAGGCACCGTGTTGGTGGCCATGCTGGGTGTCGCCATTGCGGAGCACTCTGGGTTGCTCTCTGCGGCAATGCGTGGTCTGGTGATGGGCGCTTCAAAGCGCATGGTCACTTTCACTGTCGTGTTTGCCGGTATTATTTCTAACACGGCATCTGAATTAGGCTACGTGGTTCTTATTCCACTGGCAGCCATGCTGTTCCATTCGCTAGGTCGTCACCCGCTCGCGGGACTCGCTGCGGCGTTTGCAGGTGTTTCTGGTGGTTATTCGGCAAACCTGTTAATTGGCACCGTCGATCCTTTGCTTTCAGGGATTACCGAAACCGCCGCTCGTATGATTGATCCTACTTACAGCGTTGGTCCTGAAGTCAACTGGTACTTTATGGCGGCTTCTACCTTTGTGATTGCGATTTTAGGTGCATTCGTGACCGAGAAAATCGTTGAGCCCAAACTGGGCAAATATGATGTATCAGAAGCCAGCGATGACTTAAGCCAAGACAAAATGGGTTCTCTGACGGCGCTAGAGAAAAAAGCGCTGGCCTATGCTGGATTAGCGGTTGTTGTGGTGAGCGCATTATTGGCTTGGACAATTGTACCGGCGGATGGCGTGCTGCGTGGAGAGGATGGCCTCGTTTCTGGTTCGCCATTTTTAAAGAGCATCGTCGCCTTTATCTTTATCTTTTTTGCTATTCCCGGCTATGTCTATGGCCGTGTGGTTGGCACGATGAAAACCGATCGTGATGTGATTAATGCGATGGCGAAATCGATGTCTTCTATGGGCATGTACATTGTGCTGGTATTTTTTGCGGCGCAGTTCGTTGCCTTCTTTAGTTGGACAAAGTTTGGTCAAGTATTGGCGGTACTCGGCGCGGATTTCCTGAAAGACATCGGACTGACGGGACCCATGCTGTTCTTCGCCTTCATTTTGATGTGTGGTTACATCAACCTGATGATTGGCTCTGCCTCTGCGCAATGGGCAGTCACCGCGCCGATTTTCGTGCCTATGCTGATGTTGGTGGGCTATGCTCCAGAAGTGATTCAAGCGGCCTATCGTATCGGTGACTCGGTCACTAACATCATCACCCCGATGATGAGCTACTTTGGCTTGATTCTGGCGGTGGCGACGCGTTATATGAAAAACCTCGGTATCGGTACTTTGATCGCAACCATGTTGCCGTATTCGGTGGTGTTTATGGTGGGTTGGAGCTTACTGTTCTACGTGTGGGTATTTGTGTTAGGTCTGCCGGTTGGCCCTGGCGCCGCCACTTACTACACGCCATAGTGTTTGTTCTGCATACGAAAAAGCCTGCGCATATCGCAGGCTTTTTTACACATCAGAAAATCTCATTACCCAGTGCGCTTAGCCAAAATTCTGTCCAGATGATTGGCAAACTCGCGCCGTTCGGTCTGCGAAAGGGCGGCAGGGCCACCGGTTTGAATGCCGCTGGCGCGCATGGTATCCATAAAATCGCGAATATTCAGGCGCGCTTTGATGGTCTCTTTGGTGTAGAGCTCACCGCGTGGATTGAGCGCCAAACCACCTTTGCTGATCACTTCATCCGCGAGGGGGATATCTGCCGTTATGACCAAATCGCCCGCTTCGGTGCGTCTGACTATCTCATTGTCGGCAATATCAAACCCTGAAGAGACTTGTAGCGCGCGAATATTGTCGCGTTTGGGCAGTGGGATCAGATGGTTGGCGACAAAGGTACATTCAACGCCTGTACGCTCAGCGGCGCGGATCAGCGTTTCACGGATCACTTTCGGACACGCATCGGCGTCTACCCAAATCTTCATGCTTGCCCTCCTTTGTTTGTGCTTTCGAGCGCTTCAATACGCGCTGTAAGCTGTAAAATCGTCTGTTCTAATTGTTCAATGCGCTGCTCAAGGCTCGGGGCAGTATTTGTCGTGGCGACCTCGACTTTGGGGATGCGTTGGGTACTTTTCCAACTTTTTATCGTGGCAATAATCGCAGGCATTGGCACTGGCGTTTTTAAACGCGCTTTGACCAGTGCGACAGAAGGCTCTTTGCCTTGCTGCTGCAGGCTATTGAGGATCTCTTCCAGCTCTTGAGACACGTCTTTGGTCAGCATAATCTTTCCTTATTCGGGTTTGCCGCCATCTTACTGAGAAACACTCGCGAGCAAAAGGGGCAATCGTTTGTGAGAGATCGCTTACACCTTGTGTAAGCAAAAACAGTGAATTGATGCAGGAATAACGAGGGGGCTTACTTATCTGTTTGATTTTTAATGTCTATTTTATTGGTTGGGTTTGGGGGCTTAGCCTGTAGGCCAGCAGCCGCTTGTACGAAAAAGCAAAACGGGTAAATTATCTCTTGTCGAAGGAAATGACCTAGGAACGGTGATTCTCAGGATGAGAAGTGGTGAGGATGACCACAAGCAGGAAGCCGGACACGCATAAGGAATGCGTCAGCGCACAGTGAGGTGAGCTGCAAGGATGATTCAGGATACTCTAGGGATGTGAGAGGGAACCCCATCAGGACGATGGCAAGGACACCGCTCAAGGAACAAGTGATGAAGGCTGAATAGGATTATTCGGCATCAGGATAAATAGGACACCGCTAGGATGGCGATGCTCGGAGTTCGCTGAAAGGATCAGCCCGTTAAGGATGATGCATGGAGCACATTCAAGTAGCCGGATGCTGCGACTAAGATTAAGCCCCGACACCTGTGTCGGGGCTTTCCTTAATCTCCCTTTCGAGCAAAAGAACCTGCGTTAATCAGGCCAAATTGGTCACAATATTGGCTAACAAAAAAATAAGCGCATATCAGGTTCTTGATAAACCATAAAAATAACAACGTCAGCAGGCTTTACCTCGTGTCATTCGATCCTTGATATGGACGAGGTCATTGTTAATAAAAATAGCGCCTTTCTATCTGGGAAGGCGCTATTTCCGTTTGATTTTTCTGCTATACAAGGAATGTCCGTGACCATAGCGACCCGAAGAACGCTACTTATCCCTTACACTGAGGCGTTTGAGTCAGATTTTCTGGTGCTCAATTATTGTGCGAAAAACCGTGCCCTGATGAACGGGCCGACGACCGTAGCGGCAGCGAAACAGCTTTTTCAGCGGGTATTGCATGATTCTTCACTGTACGCGATGGCCGTGCTGGATAACTATAACCGTGAGTACATGGGGCATGTCTTCATCGAATTTGAGAGTGAAGGGCGCGCTGAGTTGGGCTTTCTATTTGATAAAGCCTACTGGGGACAAGGATTCGCCAGTGAAGCGTTGAATGCCTTTTTCCCCAATATGTGTCAGCGTTTTGGTTTACAGCGTGTGGTCGCAACTATTAAAGCGCAACATGAAGCTGCGCGTACTATTTTGCAAAAGCTCGGTTTTATCCACGCCATGGATGTGGATGAATTTTATGGCCCATGTAGCCAATTTGTCTGGACGGCTGAAGCGGATAGGCTTAGCCCATCCGGTGCGGTGGCAGAGCAAAACCTACCGTTCTAAATCCTCGCATTTCTAACTGACCTTGGTAACAATCGTCGCCAAGTGAGGAAAACTCAAACAAATAAATGGTGTGCCAACGCCACTGGCCAGAGGGCGTTTTGAATTTATGCTGGCCAAAAGCGACGTTGAGCAGTTGCAAATCAAGCTTGTCACAGTGGCGTTGAATCGCTTGTTTGGCGATTTCCGCTTGATGGCGCTGCTGCCAAAACAGAAATCCCGCAAAACAGAGCGCCAGTATCAAGAGCAAATCGCCAATCATGAATTATCCTCGTGTCATCTGCTGTAACTGCTCTAGAGCCTGCGCCAACTCTGGTGATGGGCTGGCGTGCAATAGAGGCAGCATCACTCCCCGTAGTGCGGGCAGCATGACCACGTCCGCGAACAATTGATTAAATAAGGGTTGATTTTGAGTTTGCGCTAAGCGGATCAAAAAGCGTTGCGCACGGCCGCTATTTTCTAAGCTCATCCAACTGCGTCCTGCAAGCGCAATCAGCACTTCTGGATGGCAAATTGCGGGAGAGGCGAGAATCGCATCGCAAGTCGCATCAAGGATATTGGCAGGCGCTCCGGCCAAGGCTCTCACTAGAGCCGCGAGCAAAAACAGATCTGGATCGCTGGCTTTGACTTCCGCCTCCGCAAGCTCACTTAAGCGTTTCGCCAGTTTTTCCGGTAAGGTGACATGCTCTAATGCCCCGAGCACAGCGTAAAGTGGCTGGGCAGGCAAATGAGTCAGGGCTTTACGGAGCAATACGCCGTTTTGTTCTTGCTCTAAACGGGCACAAAGATCGGTAATCCCTTGCAAACCCACCGTATGCCACTTATCCCAGCCTAAACCGCCTGAAAAATAGTGCTGAGCGTGTTCGTAGTATTGGCTGCAGGCTAGACCAAGCTGCATGCGAATATGGCTATGCAGCATCGCGAGTTTGTCTTCACTGGGTTTGAAAGTGTAAGGATTATTGGCGAGCTTCTGTTGCTGCTCTTCCGTCAAAGATTGATGGAGTCGGCTGCCCATTGCTTCGAGCAGATATTGAATAAATTGCCCAACATCGGCTTGTTGCAGTAAGCCACGTTCATCAAGTGCAAATTTGAGCATCCAGATCCAAGGTTGACGCTGTTCATTCCAATACACGATAGCGAATTGTGCATGACGTTGTAGCGGAAACGGGTAAGCTTGTTGACCTAACTCCACTTGAGCAAATTGGCGGTTATCCATCGCTTGCACGCGGCGTCCGAGATCAAAAATTTGGTACTGGCAGCCGCTATTTTGCAGCAGAGCCGTGAGGGTACGAATAGTGTCCATGCGGAAATTGATCCTAACTTTCTTTCTCCAATAAATGGTACTCTATGGCACTTTTTCAAGGTCATCATAGAAATAAACCGGACGAATTATGCAGTTCAACGCCGTATTGGTGAAGTTACTCGATGAGTTGGAAGTCAGATTGCGTGCTGCGCAATTGTGGCAAGCGACACCGCCTTCTTCACAAGCTCTCGTCAGCCAAGAGCCCTTTGCAGTGGATACTCTGTTGCCCCATGAGTGGCTGCAGTGGATTTTTCTGCCCAAAATGCAACAGGCGATCGCCCAAAATGCGGTACCGCGTGGTTTCGCGCTGGAGCCGTATTTCTCAGAAGTGTGGCAAGGTGAGGCCCGTTATCAAGCGGTGCTTGCGGTCATTCAACAAATCGACAAGGTGTGCCAATAGATGCTCGAGATTGTTTATCAAGATGAATATTTGGTGGCGGTCAATAAACCGGCTGGCATGTTGGTGCACCGTTCATGGCTCGACAAGCATGAAACCGAGTTTGTGATGCAGACCCTGCGCGATCAAATTGGTCAGCACGTTTTCCCGCTACACCGTCTGGATCGCCCGACATCCGGTGTGTTGGTGTTTGCGCTTTCGAGTCAGATTGCCTCTGAAGTGATGCCGATGTTTGCCAATCATGAGATGGAGAAAACCTACCACGCCATTGTGCGCGGCTGGATTGAAGAGGCAAATGTGCTCGATTATCCACTCAAAGAAGAGCTCGACAAAATTGCCGATAAATTTGCCAAGCAAGATAAAGAAGCGCAGTCGGCGGTGACAGCTTATCGGCCACTCGCCAAAGTGGAACTGCCCATTGCTACGGGAAAGTTTGCCACTACCCGCTATTGCTTGATGGAGATGCAACCGAAGACCGGGCGCAAACATCAGCTGCGTCGTCATATGGCACATCTGCGTCATCCGATAGTGGGTGATACCACCCATGGCGATGGAGTTCATAACCGACTGTTTCGTGAACACTTTTCCGCGCAACGTTTGATGCTGCATGCCAGCGAGTTACGTTTTATGCATCCTTATACCCAGCAGCCGTTAGTGATTCGCGCTGGACTAGATGAAGTGTGGCAAGGCTTGCTTAGTGAGTTTGGTTGGCAAGAGTCGCTGTTAATCAACGCTTGATGATTTTCTCAATCAGCCCAATAAAAAAGCCTTCATCATGAAGGCTTTTCTCTTTCTGATTTCTACCTCAGCGACGTTAAGCGGCGGGTGGAAAGGACTATTTGGCCAGATAGTCGCGAATTGCTCGCTCAATGCCTGCACCATCAAGTCCAAGTTCTGCATGCATCTCTTCTTGCGTGCCTTGCACGATGAACTGATCTGGTAGGCCGAGATTGAGAACCGGCTTGAGCTGCTTCTCTTTCATCAGAAACTCAATCACGCCAGCCCCTGCGCCACCGGCAATCGCATTTTCTTCCAATGTCACGAGGACATCATGAGTTTGGGCGAGTTGCTTGATGAGGGCTTCATCCAGTGGTTTAACAAAGCGCATGTCAGCCACTGTCGCGTTGAGTTTTTCAGCGGCTTGTAAAGCGTTAGGCAGCAGAGTACCGAAACTCAAAATCGCGACTTTCTCACCTTCGCATGCCGTGCTTTCACGCATTAAGCGGCCTTTGCCGATTTCCAACGCGGTAAAGCTGCTCTCTAGCTCAACGCCCATGCCATTACCGCGTGGGTAACGCACGGCACTTGGCCCTTGATGTTGATGACCCGTGTAGAGCATTTGGCGACATTCATTTTCATCCGCCGGAGCCATGATCAGCATGTTGGGAATGCAGCGCATGTAGCTTAAATCAAACGCACCTTGGTGAGTTTGACCATCGGCTCCGACAATCCCCGCGCGGTCGATGGCAAACATCACCGGCAAGTTCATGATCGCCACATCGTGGATCAGTTGATCGTAACCACGCTGTAAGAAGGTGGAGTAAATCGCCACAATCGGGTGATACCCCGCAATAGCCATACCGGTCGCCAGCGTGACTGCGTGCTGTTCGGCAATCGCCACATCAAAGTATTGGCTTGGGTACTCTTTGGAGAAACGTACCATGCCAGAGCCTTCACGCATGGCTGGGGTAATCGCCATCAACTTGGGATCTTGCGCCGCCATATCACACAGAAAATCGCCAAAGATTTTCGAAAAGGTGGGCTTAGTATTGCTGCTTTTGGGCAAGCTGTGGTGGCTTGGATCAAACTTAGGCACGCCGTGATAGCCAATCGGATCTTTTTCCGCAGGCGCATAGCCTTTGCCTTTTTTGGTCATCACGTGGAGGAACTGTGGCCCTTTTAGCTCACGCATGTTTTTCAGGGTTTTGATCAGTTCCAGTACGTCATGGCCATCCACAGGGCCAATGTAGTTAAAGCCGAGCTCTTCAAATAGCGTTCCGGGAACCACCATGCCTTTGAGATGCTCTTCGGTGCGACGAACCAGCTCTTTGATTGGCGGAATGCCAGACAGCACTTTCTTGCCACCTTCGCGAATAGAGGTGTAGAGACTGCCAGACAGCACTTGCGCCAAATGGTTGTTCAGTGCGCCGACATTCTCTGAAATCGACATTTCATTGTCATTGAGTACGACCAGCATATCAGGGTGCACATCCCCCGCGTGGTTCATCGCTTCAAACGCCATACCGGCGGTGATCGCGCCATCGCCAATCACACTGACCACTTTACGGTCTTTACCTTCTTTACCAGCACAGATTGCCATGCCGAGTGCGGCACTGATCGAGGTGGAGGAGTGACCCACCGAGAGGGTGTCGTATTCACTCTCTTCACGCCATGGGAAAGGGTGTAATCCATCTTTCTGGCGAATGGTGGGCATCTGATCACGACGACCAGTCAAAATTTTATGTGGGTAAGCCTGATGACCCACATCCCAGATCAGATGATCAAATGGGGTGTGGTAGACGTAATGCAGCGCAACCGTCAGCTCAACGGTGCCTAATCCTGAGGCCAAATGACCGCTGGATTGGCTCACCGAGTTGAGCAAATAGGTACGTAACTCGTCACACAGCTTAGGCAGTACTTCTTTTGGAAGGCTGCGCAGTTCGTCTGGCGTATTCGCCAGAGCCAGTGTTGGGTATTTTGAGATATCAAGAGTCATAAGTATGCGCGCTTATTGTTTAGTTCTTGCGCTCGACGACATATCGGGCGAACTCTTCCAGATGCTCCGTATTGTAGGGAATTGCTTCTAAAGCCAGAAGCGCTTCTTGTAACAGAGTGTGTGCTTTTTGTTGTGCTCCTTCTAAGCCTAAAAGAGCAGGGTAGGTACTTTTATTTAATTCTTGGTCAGAACCCTGTGGTTTACCAAGGGTTTCGGTATCGCTAATGATATCGAGAATGTCATCTTGAACCTGAAACGCGAGGCCAACCGCTTCTGCATAGCGATCAAGATGCGGTAGCATGGCGCGGCCTTTTTCACCTGCGGCTAAAGCACCTAAACGGATCGCGCAGCGCATTAAAGCGCCGGTTTTATTGCGATGAATGGTTTCCAATTCCTCTAGCGAAATTAAGCGATTTTCCGCCGCCAGATCTAACGCTTGACCAAGGCACATGCCTTGTGCGCCAGAAGCTTCGGCAAGAGCTTGGAGCATGGCGACGCGCTGTGTTTCGCCTGCAGCAGAAAGATCGCCTTCCGCCAAAATAGTAAACGCCAAGGTTTGCAGGGCGTCGCCGGTCAAAATGGCGGTGGCCTCATCAAACTGGATATGGCAAGTGGGCTTGCCGCGGCGCAGCTCATCATCATCCATGGCGGGCAAATCATCATGGATCAGCGAATAGGCGTGAATACACTCCACGGCTGAGGCAGGAGTGTCTAAGTCGCTAAGCTCACAGCCGAGCATTTGCCCCGTGATGTACACCAAATATGGCCGTGCCCGTTTGCCGCCGAGCAGTAGCCCGTAACGCATCGCCTCGATTAAAGGCAAGGTTTGAAAGGGAATACGGTTCAGCCACTGATCCAGTTGCTGGTTATTTCGCTGTTGGTATGAGGATAACGCCTCAATCATAGGACACTCATCTTTGTCGGTTGTTCTGGCTGTGGAGCGAGTTACTCTGCTACATCGCTAAAATCGCTGAGCGGGGCATCATCACTGTTACTGAGCAAAATCCGCACACGCTGCTCAGCATCGTCTAGTTTGAGCTGGCCAGCTCTGGCTAAAGAGATGCCACGCTCGAATTTGCGCAGTGCTTCGTCCAGTGCCAGATCGCCACTTTCTAGCTGTTCGACCAACTGTTCCAGCTCTTCGATGGTTGACTCGAAGGACATGTTTTCCGGTTTCTTGCTCGCCATATTTTTTATGCCTTACTTAAGATGCACGAAAGTTACCTCAGGGGGCTTGGCTGGTCAAATTTAACCAAGCGATTTTGTCAGAAATAGAAGGCTTTTTTACCGCGCCAGATAACGAAATGGAAAAAAGTCCACAAAGTCATAATTCGAAGGCTAAAAACTCTGCGCGTGACAGGTGCATCTCTGCCAGTTTTACGTATACACTTGACTAAGGTTTTCACCGTCTATTCTGACAATTTCGTTAAAGAATTTATTCTGTTGCCGATAATGAAGGTAAGATTTTCATTATCGCGAATGTGTAGCCTGAGGAGTGCTTCGTGGATTTAGCAACACTGGTTGGTCTTATTGGTGGCATGGCTTTCGTTATCATGGCGATGGTGCTAGGCGGCAGCATCATGATGTTCGTTGACGTGGTATCAGTTCTTATCGTGGTCGGCGGTTCGGTCTTCGTCGTACTCATGAAGTTCGAGATGGGACAGTTTTTTGGTGCGGCCAAAATCGCTGGTAAAGCCTTTATGTTTAAAGCTGATGCTCCCGAAGATCTGATTGCCAAAATCGTCGAGATGGCGGATGCCGCACGTAAAGGTGGCTTTTTAGCGTTGGAAGAGATGGAGATCCCCAATCCTTTCATGCAAAAAGGGATCGACCTTTTGGTGGACGGCCATGATGCGGATGTGGTGCGTGCCACCTTGCAAAAAGATATTGTCTTGACCGATGAGCGCCACAGCAAAGGAACCCAAGTTTTTCGCGCCTTTGGTGACGTTGCACCCGCGATGGGGATGATCGGGACACTGGTTGGTCTGGTTGCCATGTTATCTAACATGGACGACCCCAAGTCAATCGGTCCTGCAATGGCGGTTGCTTTGCTGACGACTCTGTACGGTGCGGTACTTTCCAATATGATTTTCTTCCCGATTGCCGATAAGCTCGCGCTGCGTCGTGATCAGGAAACCCTCAACCGTCGTCTGATCATGGACGGTGTTTTAGCGATTCAAGATGGGCAGAACCCAAGGGTTATCGATAGTTATTTGAAGAACTACCTCAACGCAAGTAAACGTATTCTTGATGTTGATAAAGAGTAGCGGAGCCGACTATGGATGACGAACAACAATGTAAATGTCCCCCTCCCGGTTTGCCCGCATGGCTGGGGACGTTTGCGGACTTGATGTCACTGCTGATGTGCTTCTTCGTACTCTTGCTCTCGTTTTCGGAGATGGACGTACTGAAATTTAAGCAGATCGCTGGCTCAATGAAGTTTGCCTTTGGTGTGCAAAACCGTTTGGAAGTGAAAGATATTCCCAAAGGGACCAGTATTATTGCCCAAGAATTTCGTCCCGGTCGCCCAGAGCCGACGCCGATTGATGTGATCATGCAGCAAACCATCGATATCACCCAACAAACCTTGGAATTCCAAGAGGGTGAATCAGACCGAGCAGGCGGTAATCAACGTGATTCCGGTCAGCTTACTGGCGGTCAATCGGCAGAAACTTCGGTGCAAGATAACCAAAACACTCAATCTGAAATGCAACAGCAGCAAGCACAAGCGATGTCAGAGCAGATGGAAACCGTGGCGGAAAGCATCAAAAAAGCGCTGTCTAGAGAGATTGAGCAAGGAGCCATTGAAGTAGAAAACTTGGGGCAGCAGATTGACATTCGGATCCGCGAAAAAGGCGCGTTCCCTGAAGGTTCGGCATTCTTACAACCTAAGTTCCGCCCTCTGGTACGCCAAATTGCTGAGTTGGTCAAAGACATTCCCGGTAAAGTGCGGGTGACAGGGCACACTGATAACCAGAAATTGGACTCTGAACTGTATCGCTCGAACTGGGATCTCTCTGCACAGCGCGCAGTTTCGGTGGCGCAAGAGATGGAAAAGGTCAAAGATTTTGACCATCTACGACTGCAAGTGCGTGGATTGGCTGATACCCAACCGTTAGGGCCCAATGATACCGAAGCGCAACGGGCAACCAACCGCCGCGTTGAGATCAGTATCTTGCAAGGCGATCCAGTCTACAGTGACGAGGTTCCTTCACTAGGCGGTGGACAACAATAACCGAAGGTATACCCTTCCTACTTGAAGCTGCAGCGGTGTTGGCTACGTTCGTTCACCCCAATCACATAGTCTATCTATGCTCATGGGGACTCACTCACTTGCCGCCTACCTGCAACTCCAAGTAGTTTGGGTATATACACACCGTCTGTAAACTAAAAAAGGCAAGCCATTGGGCTTGTCTTTTTTATGGGCTTTTCTCAATAAAGTGTGATCGTGTATAATCGCGCCCCTTTAGCGGTAAGCGCCTTGCCAAGGTTTACCTGCTGCTCGCCAGATTGTCTAACTCAGATTGCGAATAACTGTATGAAATTTATCGTTAAACCCCATCCGGAAATTTTTGTGAAAAGTGAATCGGTACGTAAGCGTTTCACAAAGATCCTTGAGAGCAATATTCGAATTATTGTGAAAGCCCGCACACAAGGGGTGGCGGTATTCAATCGTCGTGATCATATTGAAGTGACGTCAAACAGCGATACTTATTACGCTGAAGTGTTGGAGATTCTGACGACCACACCGGGTATCCAGCAAGTGTTGGAAGTGCAGCAATCAAGCTTTACCGATCTGCACAACATCTACGAGCAAGTGCTGGAGCTAAATCGCGCTAACCTCGAAAACAAAACCTTTGTCGTGCGCGCGAAACGCCGTGGTAAGCATGATTTTACCTCTATTGAACTCGAACGTTATGTTGGGGGTGGCCTCAATCAAGCCATCGCCAGTGCCAAGGTAAAATTGATTAACCCTGACGTGACCGTGCAAGTGGAAGTGGTCGATGAGCTGCTCAACCAAGTGATTGCGCGTCATAAAGGTTTAGGTGGTTTCCCTCTGGGTACCCAAGAAGATGTATTGAGCCTGATTTCTGGTGGCTTCGACTCCGGTGTGTCGAGCTATCTGCACATTAAACGTGGTTCAAAAGTGCATTACTGCTTCTTTAATCTGGGGGGACCCGCCCACGAAATTGGTGTGAAGCAAACCGCTTACTACCTGTGGCAAAAATACGGTTCATCGGCCAAAGTGCGATTTATCGCGATCGATTTTGCTCCTGTGGTGGCTGAGATCCTCGAGAAGATCGATGATGGTCAAATGGGCGTGGTGCTCAAGCGTATGTTTATGCGCACCGCCGGTATGGTGGCTGAGAAGTTTGGCATTCAAGCTTTGGTTACGGGTGAAGCGCTAGGCCAGGTTTCTAGCCAAACCCTGACTAACCTGCGCCATATCGATAACGTGACCGATACTTTGATTCTGCGTCCGCTCATCAACTGGGATAAAGAAGACATCATCCGTCTGGCGCGTGAAATTGGTACGGAAGATTTCGCCAAAACCATGCCTGAATTCTGCGGGGTGATTTCAAAAAGCCCAACCGTAAAAGCGGTAAAAGAGAAATTGGAAGAAGAAGAAGCCAAATTCGATTTTGCTCTGCTTGATCAAGTGGTGTACAACGCGCGCCAAATCGACATTCGTGATATTGGTAAAGAGTCGCTGGAAAAAGCCCCTGAAGTGGAGTTGGTTAACAGCGCAGAAGAGGGTAACGCCGTCGTACTGGATATTCGTAGCCCAGACGAAGAGGACGAAAGCCCGCTAGAGATTGTGGGGGTGGAAGTGAAGCATCTGCCTTTCTATAAGCTTGCGACTCAATTTGGTGACCTCGATCAGTCAAAAACCTACTTGCTGTACTGCTCACGTGGCGTGATGAGCCGCTTACAAGCGCTGTACCTGCAAGAGCAAGGGTTTAACAATGTGAAAGTTTATCGCCCATAGTTCATGGTCGATAGTTCATTGCCCATAACGCGATCATGAATGGATAAAACGCAGAGTTTGCTCAGCAGGCTCTGCTTTTTTTCGCTTTATCCCCTTCCTACTTTAAGCTGCAGCGATGTTGGCTACGCTCGTTCACCCCAATCACATAGTTTGCCTATGCTCATGGGGATTATGAGAGCCATCCTTGGCTCTCACCAAAGGCCAGCCGATGGCTGTGCAAATTTGTTCCAGACAAATTTGTCACTCTCTTGCCGCCTACCTGCAATTCCAAGCTGTTAGGGTATATAAGCTCAGTATTTACTGGTTGGAGCTAAAAATGCAGATAAAAAAACACCGCCCAAAGGCGGTGCTAAAAATTTGACAGACAGGTCAAAAATAAATACAGGAAGTATTTGTTTTGTGGCAGGGATAACTGCACAAAACGGGTGGTAGAAACTACCTAACTCGAATTTCGAGTTTGCAAACACAACATCGCAACAACTAAGCCTATTGATTTACAAGGAAATCAAGCCGTTCAGGCCGCCGTTGCGCGGTGAAATATAGATTTTCTCTGGTCGGTTAGCAACGGACAATTTATAATGTTTCAGATTAAAAAAACTAATCTTTAACCGAGTACCGCTATGTCCAGAAGATTGCCTCCCCTTAATTCGTTAAAAGTGTTTGAAGCGGCCGCTCGCCACTTGAGTTTTACCCGAGCTGCTGAAGAATTATTTGTGACACAGGCCGCAGTTAGCCACCAAATCAAAGCATTAGAAGAGTTTTTAGGCTTGAAACTCTTTCGTCGTCGTAATCGCTCTTTATTGCTGACCGAAGAAGGGCAAAGTTACTTCCTCGACATAAAAGATATTTTTAGTTCATTAGCTGAAGCGACCGATAAATTACTTGAGCGCAGTGAAAAAGGGGCGCTGACCATTAGTTTGCCGCCGAGTTTTGCGATTCAATGGTTAGTGCCACGTTTGGCGGATTTTAACCAGCAAGAGCCGGATATTGACGTGCGCATTAAGGCCGTCGATATGGATGAAGGTTCGCTGACTGATGATGTGGATGTGGCGATTTATTATGGCCGAGGTAGTTGGCCGGGCTTGCGTGCCGATAAATTGTATCAGGAGTTTTTGATCCCACTCTGTTCTCCGGCGTTGTTGCTGGGTAACAAGCCAATGGAGAAGTTAAGCGATTTGGCTTATCACACCTTGTTGCACGATACCTCGCGTAAAGACTGGAAACAATTTGCCAAAGAGAACGGCCTTGATAACGTTAATGTTAACCATGGGCCGATCTTCAGTCACTCAACCATGGTGTTGCAAGCGGCTGCGCATGGGCAAGGTGTTGCGTTAGGCAATAACGTGTTAGCGCAACCAGAAATTGATGCTGGTCGCTTGATTGCCCCTTTTGATGAGGTATTGATGACCAATAACGCCTTCTATGTGGTGTGCCATGAAAAGCAGGCGGATATGGGACGGATCGCCACTTTCCGCGATTGGATGCTGAAAAAGGCGCGCAGTGAGCAAGTGGATATTTTGCAACATAAGCACAACCAGTAAATTCGGGTTATGAGGTAAAGGATGAACAGTAAGTATTTACTCGCTCTCGGGGGCTTGCTATCGGGTGTTGCGGTGGGTTTAGGCGCCTTTGCGGCGCACGGTTTAAAAAAGATGTTAAGCCCGTATTTACTCGATGTGTTTGAGACGGGGGTGCAGTATCAATTTATCCATGCATTGGCTCTGCTCGTGTGCGGCGTATTATTGTTGCTGCCTCTCCATGAAGCCGCGCATAAAGGCTTTCGCCGCGCGGCACAGTTTTTCTTGGTCGGGATCGTCTGTTTTAGCGGTAGCTTGTATGCGCTCGCACTCACGGGTGTGAAGTGGTTTGGTCCTATCACGCCTTTTGGTGGCGTGATGTTCATCTTAGGCTGGATCTGGTTTAGTTACGCGGCGTGGAAAAGTCAGTAGTCTGTGTTGTGATGCTAATCAGAGGGGATTTAGTCCGCGGAGGATGAGTTAAAACGGATATCTTGCAAGTTAAACCCAAGCTCGATGTCCGTTTTCAAGGCACTGACTTGTTTACAGATGCGCGCCATTTCAATGTGAGGATCGAGTTTTTTGCGATACTTTGCCGGTAGTTCAGGGCTGGCATACGCCTCTTCAATGCTCGAGAACTGGTTTAAAATCTCTTTCGCCGCTTTCGGGCCAATACCGGCCACGCCGGGAATTTGGCTTGAGCTGACCCCCGTTAATCCCCAATAGTCGGTTAATTGTGCGGGAGTAACGCCAAACTCCTGAGCGATAAAAGGCTCATCTAACCAACGTTGCTGAAAGTAGTCGCGGATTTGTAAGGTCGGAGAAAGTAACTGACAGTAGCCCTTATCGGTCGAGATAATCGTCACTTTTTCTTGATGAGCCGCCACTTTACAAGCCAGTGTTGCAACCAGATCGTCCGCTTCATCGCCTTCCGATAACAGCGAATCAATCCCCAGTTGCCACCACGCATCTTGAATGGCGTCTATCCCTTGCTGCAAAACGTCTGGCATGGGTTTGCGATTGGCTTTGTAAGTTGGGAGTAACTCAGCGCGCCAGCCACGATCAGATAAATGATGATCAAACACCGCAATCATATGACTGGGCTGCGCTTCATTAATGATGCGCTGCAGAGTGCGTGTTGTGGTTTCCGCGGTTCTGGTGATGTCGTTGGGATCGGGCTGCGCGGAGTGAACGCGGCGGATCAAATTAAGCGCATCAATAATGACAAGATGAAGAGACATAACCAAAAACCATAAAAAATAAGGGCTTGTGAGGCCCTTATTGTAATCAAATCCGTCAAGATTACTACCCAAGCGACGAGTTCATGCTTGAGCAGACATTGGCTTTAGGTTTAAGTCACTATCTTATAGCAAGGCTCGTATGCGCTGCCGCCTGGAAGTTTCATCCGGTTTTGGGCGACGAAATCATTGAGTAGCTGATCCATTTTTTTCATTAACACTGGGTCACCATGCATTTCAAAGGGACCGTGGCGTTCAATTTCACGGATCCCTTCCGCTTTGACGTTGCCTGCCACAACGCCAGAGAAGGCTCGACGCAGATTGGCGGCAAGCACTTCTGGGCGTTGGTTTAAGTGCAAATCAAGGTTCGCCATACTCTCGTGGTTAGGCTCAAACGGCAGTTGGAATTCCGGCTCAATTTTGAGTGACCAGTTAAAACTGTACGCATCTTCTTTATCTTTACGATGTTGACGCACCAGTGGCATAGCATTACTCATAATACGTGCCGCTTCCGCTGGATTATCGATGGCGATGCTGTAATGCTTACGAGCGGCTTCACCCAAGGTATCGGTAATGAATTTATCCAAAGAGCGGAAATACGCTTCACTCTGTTTTGGCCCTGTCAGCACAATAGGCATTGGCTGATCGGCGTTTTCTGGGTGCATCATAATGCCCAAGATATACAGTAGCTCTTCTGCCGTACCTGGACCTCCGGGGAAAATGATGATGCCATGTGCCATACGCACGAACGCTTCCAAACGTTTTTCGATATCTGGCATGATCACCAGCTCATTAACGATAGGGTTGGGCGGCTCGGCGGCAATAATCGAAGGTTCGGTCAATCCGAGGTAGCGGTATTCCGAATAACGCTGTTTGGCGTGGCCGACCGCCGCACCTTTCATTGGGCCTTCCATCGCACCGGGGCCACAACCAGTACAGATGTTCAGTTCACGTAAACCGAGCTCATGGCCGACTTCACGAGTGTATTGGTACTCAACTTCATTAATCGAGTGTCCACCCCAGCACACAACGAGATTGGGTGTCGCTCCGGGAATCAGTGCTCCGGCATTGCGCAAAATACCAAACACGAGGTTAGTAATGTGCGTCGCGTTAGTCAGGTTAAGGCGCTGGCTATCGGCTAAATGCATATTGACGTAAACAATATCGCGCAGCACAGAAAAGAGGTGTTCTTGGATCCCTTTAATGATCTGTCCATCGACAAAGGCATGTTCGGGGGGATTCGCCAGCTCAAGTTTGATGCCGCGTTCACGGCGCATGACGGTGATATCGAAATTCTTATATTTATCGAGCAACTCTTTCGAGTTATCCGTGTGGCTACCTGAGTTCAACACGGCAAGGCTGCAATTGCGATAAAGTTGGTAGAGATCACTCGAGGCGGTCTTTTTCAGACGTTCGACTTCGAGTTGTGACAGTAGATCCATACTGCCGGCTGGGCTGACTTGAATAATCATAGTGTCCTCCTTCAACCTGAGGTTGAGGCCATGCTAGAGCATGATGTTGAGCATTTGTTATAAAACAAGAGTAGCAGAGATACCCAGAGAAGGGGGGGATAACCTCTTGATATATCTGGCTTCAATCTAGAGGTATCTAGTTAGGTAAGAAAATAGAGTGAGGGGGTAATTGTGAAATTGAGCACAAATTAATAGTTAATTAGCTTAAATATTAATCAGTTATTTCCAAACTAACTGACTTGGACCGATATGTTTGGCTTCACTTAGCGTCAGATTTAAACGATCAAGAACCGTTTCGGGGGTATCTGAATCCATGAAGCGGATACTCGCCGCAGACAGCGTGATGGTTAGGCTCTTATCGCGGAACTTGAACGGTAGTTTCGACACGTTGAGCTGGATCTGGTGAATAATCTGGTAACTCTCATTATCGGAGCGTTCAGGCAGTAACAGAATGAACTCTTCACCAGAGAAGCGAGCCACGGTGTCACTGTCTCGTAATTCTTTTTTGATGGTGCGAGCAATGATACTTAAGGCCTTATCGCCTGCGGTGTAGCCAAAGCTGTCGTTGATCGATTTGAATTTATCAATATCAAACAGCACTACCCGCAAATTGTGTTGCGTACGGATCCAGCGGCGATACTCATGTTCAAGTCGCTCAGTAAAGCTGCTGCGGTTGTACACTTTGGTCAGAGGATCGAGTTGTGCGCGCAATGCTTGATCTTCAAGGCGGCGACGATAATCTTGTGCCAAATCAGACAGGGCTTCCATCTGATCTTTGCTATAGCGCATACGCTCAAGTAGGGCTTGCTCACGTTGCTCCGCTAAGAGTAAGCGTTCAGAAAGTGAAGACATCTCGCGCAGTAAAGGCGCCATTTTCAGCTTGAGCTGTTCTAGCTCCGTCTGTTCTTTGAGCGCGGTCTGGCTACGAGCCACTAAACTGCTCAGCTCGCCATTCATCTCTTGGCGGTGTGCCATGTAACTCTGGCTTTGCTCAAGATTTTGAGTCGCGCTTTTTAGGTTATTGCCAATCGAGAGATTCACTTGCTCGAGAAAGGCTTCGGCTGCTTTGCGCTCAGCATGGCTTCCATCGACGACTAAACGCAGTACTTCAAGGGTGAGCTCAAGCAGGGTATGGGTATTGACGCCAAGCAGAAGCTTGGTTCGGATATCGGTCAGTTGATCACCCGATTCACCATTGAAATCCAACTCAGTAATCAAGTGTTGTAAATCAACGGCAAGTCGATGCAGCAGTTCTCGATCCGCTTGTTGAGTAAGCTCATTGAGCGCCAAATTGGGATTGGCACATTGAATTTTGACCGCGCGTTCATAAATTTCCAGCAAACGCAAAGCTTGCTGAGTTTTTTCCAGCGGCTGTGCGGCGCTAAAACTCAGCAGATCTCGAAGATCGCGTTTGATCTTGGCGGGTAAGCCGGGGACGCGCAGTAGCGTTTCACCACTGTGCTGTAGCTGGCTATCCAGATGACTCGTTTGTTTGTCCATGGCCAATGACTGTTGTTTCAACATGCGTTCCAGTACGGCTAATTTCGGGATCAGCGTACTGATGTCTTTTTGTTGTTCTAATGCAAAACAGAGTTCTTCTAAACTTTGGTTTAGTCGAGAGCTACTGCCGCGGCAAGTCGTAGCCAAGGAAGTGACCATTCGTTTAAGAACTTGCTGCTCTCGGTTAAATTTGAACGAAGTATCCCTTTGTGTCAAACGTACTTGTTCTAACTGAGATTTCAGTTTTTGAAGCTCTGCTTGGATATCTTGTTCTAGAACGCCCATGTACAACAAACTGGATAGTTGAGGATCAATCCTGATCCTATTTATTGATTTGTCGATAATAACAAATATTTTGCTGGCGTCACTCAGTGTTTATGCCGACTGGGCAGCATTTATCCATCTTTTAAGAGTTTTTTGATGTTGTCCTCATTCTTATAAGAAGAGTGAACTTTGATCAGCCCTTGATTTATTGCTTGTTTACAAGAAAGTCGAATATTTTCCGAAGCAAAGCTGGCGGCTGGGGCATTATCAATCGCTTTAAAATAGACCCAATGACTTTGGCCTTCACTCAAGCTTAACTCTCTGGCGATATTGGTTGCCATCAACAAAATATCCAACAATTCTTTATCATTGATGGCGGTATAAGCCCGCGGTAAAAATGGGTAATCGGCAATACCAATTCGAACTATTCGGTTTATTTTTCTTTCTGGTGCAAAATCATTCAGCCAAGATTGAATCTGGTTGAATAATATTTCTGGTTCACTTCGCTCGCTGCCATTTTTTTCGATATACAACAAGCTTGCATCTGAAAAATGGTACAACCGATCGGGTTCTTTTATTTTAGTTTTAAGAAATTTACCAAAAGCGCGCTCTAATTCTAAACCGGCGGTATAACCATTTTGCAGATACATGTTGCGCATGAAAGGAATGTCGATCAGCACAAAACGCAGTCTATCGTTGAGCGGTTGACGAATGAGCTCCCCTAGCTGCCACTGTTCATAGTTACGGTTACTGTTTTCTAATGAACTGGGTAACTTCGCATTCAGCATGCGTAGATTGCTTAGGCGCGATCTTGAGTGAGTAAATAAAGTGTCATGTAACTCAGAGATTTGATCTTGAAAGCCTTGAATAAGATAACCGCGTCGCAAAGTAATCAGAAAAAGTACTAAGCTAATGCTCAGTAAAAACAAAGCCACTTTACGTAATTGGCTGAATTGATTGTTGGTCTCTTGCAGCTGTTTTTCTTGTCCAACTAAATGCAAGGTCTGTTCAATAAACTCCCGTTGCTGACGAAATGCATCTTCACTGATTTGGTTAAGCTTATTTTGTCGTTTTTGGGCGAGAACCTGACTCTTTTTAAAATTGTCTAGCGCTTTGGCGGCTGAGCCGGTTCTTTCATAACCGAGAGAAAGTAAACGGTAAGCTTGCTCTTGAAGTTCGTCATCTTGAATCGATTGACCAATATGCAGTGCCATTTCTGCATAACGAACGATATCCTGATTTATTTCTTGATAATAAGCCAACCCTGAATGCAGTAAGGCGGCGTGCCCATTTAAACGAGGAATATCAGCCATTCCTAATAGCTCTTCAGCGCTGGTTAAATACTGCTCAGCAACGGGGTAGTTGTAGAGTTGTAAATAGGTAGCGGAGAGATTGATGCGAATTTCAATTTCATCACTGAGTGACGATTGATTATTTTGATGGTCAATCACATTGAAATAATGCACTAACGCTAAGTTATATTTGCCTTGCTGGTAGTAGACATCACCCATTTGTTTGAGAACAGCAGATAAAAATGGCGATTGTTCGTAGCGGCCATAAAAGTCTGCCGCTTGTGAGAAGTGATCGAGTGCTTTATCTAACACTTGGCGATTGAAAAACAGTTTGCCTAGCAGTGTGTTTGCTTGCGCTAACAGCACGCCGGCGTTGTTCTCAATAGCACTCCAGTAGGCGATCAGCAATTCGGAAAGCGCCAGGTTATAACGTCCATGGCTAAGATTGTGCTCACCTAAGGTTAGGTGATACTCAATGGCCGGTTTTTCGTTTTGTAAGGTGTCAAGATAGGGTTTGGCCTTGGCAAACAGCTTATCGGCCAATTCAAGCTCATTGGCTTTTGAGGCGATTTCGGCACTGAGTAACGTAAGTTTGTAATCAATGCCTTTGGCGATTTGATCGGCATTTTCGATCACCTGATACTGCTCATTGATCTTCTGTATTCTTTCGCGCGCGGCCTGTGCATCACCCTCTTTCTGCCAAATAAGACGAGTGCTAAGGATTTGCACATCGAGGTGTAGATAGGGGAGTTGGTATTGTTCAGTCAGTGCATTGGCATCGCGCAAAATCTGTTGCGCTTGTTCATGTTCACCAAGATTATCCAAGGCGAGCGCCAAAATCATCAAGGCATCGACCGTACTGCCGGGTGTGCGTGTTCGGCTGTCGGCTTCATCTCGAGCAATTGTGGCGGGGTGTTTTTCCTGTTTCTCGGCTAAATGGCGCTCATTAAGGTACTGCTGCGCCATTTTTTTTGCTTGTAAGGGTGAGACCTCGACCAAGCCGCTAGCTTCATTGAGCATAGGTGAAGAGTAAATCGTGGCCTGAGCCCAACTTGAAGCCAGAAGTAAGGTCGCTATGGTTATCCAGCGCAGAAATCTCATCCTAAGTCTTATCCTTATTGTCGCGCCATGCGTTGATTATGGTTCGGTGCTGACTGGTGGCTGGAGCGGAATGGGTTAATGTCTAAGCCACCGCGTCGAGTATAACGCGCATACACGGTCAAACTCTGTGGCTGGCAGTAGCGCATAATGTCGGTGAAAATACGCTCAACACACTGCTCATGAAACTCATTATGCTCACGGAAAGAGACAAGATAACGCAGTAAGGCTTCACGATTCATCTTAGCGCCGTGATACGCAATTTCGACGCTCCCCCAGTCGGGTTGATTGGTGATTAGGCAGTTGGATTTTAGCAAATGGCTGTGCAGTACTTCGCTGACTTCTTCACCCTGTGCTGCACCTTGCAGCAAGGCATCGTCAAACTCGTAGTTAGCGATTTCAATATCTTGATCATCAATGCACTCGCCTTGCATGGTCACTATCGGCTCTGCGGTGTATTCGTTCAGAGACTTTACGTTAACGGTGACGGTTTCACCGGCGCAGGCCGAAAGATCGTGCACTAAGCGCGTTTGCACTTCATCCCAAGACGCAAAACGAGTCTGATTGTAGCTGTTGAGATAGAGCTTGAACGATTTGGATTCGATCAAATTGGCACTTGTCGCTGGAATCGACACTTCTCCGATCGCCACTTGGGGCAGGCCTTTCTGATTGAGCCAAGAGAGCTCATACAGCGTCCAAATATCGCAGCCTTGAAAAGGCAGAGTCGCGCTAAGATGCAGATCATTGCGGTTCAAGCTGCGTGGCACAGGTTGCAGTAAGCTTGGGTCATACTGGTTGGCATACTCGGTTTTTTTACCCAGAGTTAAGCTTGCCAGCTCTTTGGCATCGGAATATTTGCTCATGTTTTTCAGTCGATTCAATTAGAATGTGCAGAATTTTACGCAATCCCAGTGCCAGTGTCATTAACGAGGCGGCGCAAACTCAACATGGAGATGATTATGACGCAAAGCGTAGTGCAAGCCTTGAGTGCATTCAGTCAGCGTTTTCTACAACATTGTGCCCAGCAAACCGGCCAATTACCGGAAAATGATGAATTATTGGGACTGGCTTCGCCTTGTGTGGTCGAAGAGCTGACCGATGTGGTGCGCTGGCGTCCCGTCAATCGTGAGGTTTGGGCGGATTTCAGTAATGTCGAGCGGGCGATTGAGCTCACGCTGCACGAGGATATTAAAGCATTTTACGCCAGCCAGTTTAGTGCTGATATGCCTGCGCAGTGGCGAGGCCGAGAGCTGACTTTGCTGCAAGTATGGAGTGAAGACGATTTCACCCGCCTGCAGGAAAACATCTTGGGGCATTTGGTGATGCAGCGCCGCTTAAAGCAAAAGCCAACCGTATTTATCGCCACAACCGAGGATGAAATGGCAGTGGTTTCAGTGTGTAACCTGAGTGGTAATGTGATCCTCGAGAAATTAGGGACAGCGCAGCGTGAAGTATTGACTGCCGATCTTGAGACGTTTTTAGAACAGCTTGAACCAAAGGTGAATTGAGATGTACGTGGTTGAGTTGGAGTTTGAGTGTTTTGATAACACCACCATCAGCGCCGTGGATAAAGCCATCAACGGCTTGATGGATGCGCTGCGCTATAACGGACAAGTATTGGGGCGTGAGTTCCCGATTGTGCTGGGTGATGGGGTATTTTACGTGCGCGCCGTCTGCCCTGAAAAAGAGAGCTTGCACCCGAAATTTCATTCCGAATACGTTGAAGCTTGTGTGAGCCGTTTAAGTGAGGCCAGTTTGCTCGCGCCGAAAGTTCGCATTCTGGGGTTAGACATCAACTCAGAACAAGCCGCGGAAGAGGAAATGCCGAGCTGGCAGGTGCTGTACACCACCTATGTGCATACGTGTTCACCATTGCGCAGCGGTGAAAGTCTGTTGCCTATTCCTCTGTATCGTAATCCGCCGACCTTTAATGGTGACCACAAAGCGGTGATCAAATGGCAAACTGAATGGCAAGCGTGTGATGAATTGCAAATGGCCGGAGCGTGCAAAGCTGAGCATGCCGCACTGCATGAGATTTGTGATGTGGACAGTGATTTGTTCCGCCGAGGTTGGGATTTACGTGGTCGGATTGAATTTTTGACTCAAGTGCCAACCTATTACTATCAGTATCGGGTCGGTGGCAGTAGCCTTGCGCAAGAAAAAGCGCGCCCTTGCCCTAAGTGCGGCGGAGAGTGGTTATTGGATGAGCCACTGCACGACATCTTCCATTTCCGTTGTGAGCCGTGCCGAATTGTCTCCAATATCTCTTGGGATCACTTGAAATAGAGTGCTGGATGCACCTTCATTCCCCCGCATTCATCTTTTCTCTATTCGTATTCAAAGCACTCAGTAATAAAAAAGGTTGGCGTAGTGCCAACCTTTTCTGTTTTAAAGCGGGAAGACCATTAGAAATGGCGATTACCAACCTTTTACTGCGCCACCTTGGAAGATTTCAGACGCGGCTTTAGCGACTTCATCGGTTTGGTAGGCTTTCTTGAAGTTTTGTACGTTTTCGGCGTTCACGTTTGCTTCACGGGCAACCAAAATATTGACGTAAGGTGACTCTTTGTTTTCAACGAAGATGCCATCTTTTTCTGGGGTCAGGTTGATTGAGCTCGCGTAAGTGGTATTGATGATAGACAGAGCCACATCATCCAGTGAGCGTGGTAGCTGGGCTGCATCTAACTCGAGGATCTCAAGTTTCTTTGGATTTTCAACGATGTCACGTACGGTTGCCAATAGACCGACGTCTTCACGCAGTTTGAGCAGACCTTGTTGTTGCAACAGCAGCAGTGAGCGACCTAGGTTAGTTGGATCGTTTGGAACCGCAATGCGCGCGCCATCTTGTAGTTCATCAACCGATTTGATCTGTTTTGAGTAGCCCGCGATCGGGTAAACAAAGGTGTTACCGACGATCGCTAGCTTGTAACCACGATCGGCGATTTGCTTATCCAGATAAGGTTTGTGTTGGAATGCGTTCGCATCGATAGAACCGTCATCCAATGCTGCGTTTGGTGTTACGTAATCGGTAAAAGTCACCAGTTCGACATCCAGATTGTATTTTTCTTTAGCCACTTTGGCCGCCACTTCCGCCACTTGTGCTTCCGCACCCGCCATAACACCAATTTTCACTTTGTTGTTATCTACGGCTTTTTCACCGCAGCCGGCCAAAATTAGGGTTGAGGCTGCAGCAGCGATAGTCAGTAAACTTTTCAGGCTAAACTTCATGATGAACTCCTTGTTCAAAAAAGGCTTTTGTTTTGCTTATCGATGATCGACGCGGCGTACCAACGCATCGCCGATGGATTGAATAATTTGTACCAGCACAATCAGCATGACCACAGTGACCGCCATGATGGTGATGTCGTAACGGTGGAATCCATAGCGGATCGCCACATCGCCCAGACCACCACCGCCAACGGTACCTGCCATGGCTGAGTAGCTGACCAGTGTCACGAGAGTAATCGTGACTGAGTTTAAAATCGTCGGCAGCGCTTCAGGGAGCAGTACCTTACGAATGATTTGCAGTGGCGTCGCACCCATAGATTGCGCCGCTTCCACTAAGCCGGTTGGCACTTCAAGCAGCGCACTCTCAATCAGGCGCGCTACAAACGGAATCGCCCCAATCGTGAGTGGCACAATGGCCGCAGTGGTACCGATAAAAGTGCCGACAATCAGTTTGGTGACAGGAATGATGGCGACCATCAACACCAAAAAGGGCACCGAGCGACCGATGTTAACCACGGCGCCGAGCGCACGGTTCAGCGGTAGGTTTTCCAGTAAGCCCTCTTTTTTGGTGGTATGGAGAATCACACCTAGCGGAATCCCGAGCGCAAAACCCACCGCACCGGCAATCGCGACCATATACAGTGTTTGCCATGTGGCGGTTAACAGTAGGTCGCTATTGAGTGCAAACCATTGTGCAATCGTATTAAAGGACATAACCCAGCACCTCTACTTTTACGTTGTTTTCGCGCAGATAACGAATCGCGGCTTCATCATCGTCGGCATTACCAAAAATTTCAGCGACCATCATGCCAAACTTCACGCCGCCGGCGTAATCCAGATCTGAGCTAAGAATGCTGACATCAATGTTGTATTTGCGAGCAATTTGCGTCATCAATGGCGCATCCACGGTGGCGCCGGTAAATTCCAAACGCACCAGTGGGTAGCTGCCTGCCACGCGAGTTGGCTGTAAGCGCACTTGGTAATCTTCAGGAATCGATAAATCCAACGTTGAGCGGATGAATTGATGTGCCAGCTCGGTTTTCGGGTGGGCAAAAATATCGCCGACCGTGCCTTTCTCAACCAGCTCACCGCCACCAATGATCGCCACTTCATGACAGATGCTTTTCACCACATCCATTTCATGGGTAATCAGCAAAATGGTCAGGTTAAGCTGACGGTTAATCTCTTTAAGCAGTTCTAAAATCGACTGCGTTGTTGCTGGATCCAGCGCGCTGGTGGCTTCATCGCACAGCAAGACTTTGGGATCGCTTGCCAAAGCGCGGGCAATCGCGACACGTTGCTTCTGGCCGCCAGAAAGATTCGCCGGGTAGCTCTCTCTTTTCTCAGAGAGACCAACCAGGGCCAGCAATTCAGTCACTTTCGTTTCGATATGCTGTTGTGATTGGCCCGCTAACTCAAGTGGCAGAGCTACGTTTTCAAACACAGTGCGTGATGAAAGCAGATTAAAATGCTGGAAAATCATACCTATGTTACGGCGAGCCGCGCACAGTTGTGGATTACTGAGCGTGGTGAGATCCACACCATCGACAATCACTTGGCCGCTGGTCGGTTTTTCTAGCATGTTGACACAACGGATCAGCGTACTTTTTCCGGCACCGGATGAGCCAATCACCCCAAAAATCGTACCCTGTGGAATGAATAAATTGATGTCTTTCAGGGCGTGGATTTGTTTATCCCCCTGATAGAACACCTTATTTACGCTTTTAATCTCAATCATGTGCAACCCTGTACTGCTAGAGGCAGAATAATCTGTTGGCCTCTTCCTCAATTGGTAGTCGATGCTATGGGCTTGCTGAGTTTAAGTCAATAGATATTTTTACGTCTAGACGTCTAAATGGTTGCAGGTAATTAGAAGAGAAAGTTATTAGATAGTGACGAAAAAAATATAGATAGTGATGAAAAAAATAAAGCGTGCAATAATTCGCGCAAAGTGACTTGAAAGAGACAGCATTTTGGCCAAACCCGCCGTATTTCTTGATCGTGATGGCGTGATCAACGTCGATCATGGTTACGTGCATGATGAGCACGATTTCCAATTTATTGAAGGTGTATTTGAAGCGACTGCGGCTTTGCAGCGTATGGGGTATTTGTTGGTGCTGGTTACCAACCAATCCGGTATTGCGCGTGGCAAATTTAGCGAAGAGCGTTTCATTTCTCTCACCCAGTGGATGGACTGGAACTTTGCCGATAATGGCGTTGAGTTTGATGGTATCTATTATTGTCCGCACCATGCTGAACATGGCATTGGGCAATACAAAGAAGAGTGTGATTGCCGCAAACCTAAGCCGGGCATGTTTCTCTCGGCGCGCGATTTCCTGAACATCGACATGGCCAATTCGGTGATGGTCGGTGATAAAGCCGAAGATATGATGGCAGCTGAAGCGGCGGGTGTAGGCACTAAGATTTTGGTGCGCACCGGTAAGCCAATCACAGAGCAAGGTGAAGCCTTAGCGACCGTGGTGCTCGATAGCATTCGCGATGTGCCTCATTATCTACTGCGAGTGAAAAAATAAGGTCGCGTCAGTGGCCTTATTGACCGCTCATTCTTTTCTTATCAATGAATACCAATACAAACGCATGAATCGAAAACTGACTATTTTAGACATTGCTAGACTCTCAGGCGTCGGTAAATCTACCGTTTCGCGCGTGTTAACCAATGATCCTAAAGTGAAGCCTGAAACCCGCGCTAAAGTAGAGCAGGTGATTGCAGAGTCGGGGTATGTGCCCTCTAAATCGGCACAAACCATGCGTGGTGGTAGTCAGAAAGTCGTGGGCATCATTATTTCACGTCTGGATTCCCCTTCTGAAAACAAAGCAGTCAGTACTATGCTGCAAGCTTTCTATGCTCACGGCTACGATGTGGTGATCATGGAAAGCCAATTTAGCCGCGAAAAAACCAATGCTCACTTAAAAGTGCTCGCCAAGCGGCAAGTGGATGGCGTCATTGTGTTTGGCTTTACCGATATCGATCATGATGCCTTGCTCAGTTGGCAGCACCGCTGTGTACTCTTGGCCATGCACAGTGATGAGATTTCCTCTATCAATTATGACAATGCTGGGGTGATTGAGCGTGCGCTGCAGCATTTGGCACAAAAACAGTTACGCGATATTGCCTTCATTGGGGTCGACCCACGTGACAAAACCACGGGTGAGCAGCGGCTCAACGCCTATCTCAATTGGTGTGTTGAGCATGAGATTGTGGCGAATTACCAAACCGGACAACTGCATCATGAAAGTGCTTATCTGCTGGTAGATAAAGTGCTGACTGAGCAAACCCAAGCGATTGTGTGCGCGAGTGATACTTTGGCGCTCGGTGTGATTAAGCGTTTGCAAGAGCTGCAGCGAGATGACGTAGTGGTGACGGGGGTGGGTGGTAATGAGTTGCTCTCTTTCCTGTTTCCGAACATATTCAGTGTCGATCCTGGTTATCGTGAGGCCGGAAAACTGGCGGCAGATCTGCTGATTGAGCAGCTATGCGGCTCTGACCATGGCTGTGTGCATTTGACCCAAATGCCAGTGTCACGCTAAGCCTATTCTTTCTTTAATTCGGTGCTTTCATTCGGCTCCTCATCAGTGGCTTTTTCGCCACTTTCGTGATTTTGCCTCTCTTTTTACTACACTAAATTGACGCATAAATAACGCACAGTGTGATCCCATTCAATTAATGGGATTGTTCCCATTTTTATCTGTTATGCATTGTGTCAATATCGCACCAATTGATTTGGGACTGTTCCCAATTGCTGCAATGATAATAATTCAATAGGGTGGACGAGGATATGAGCAAGATAGCGAAACAAGACGTGACGCGTCTTATCGAATTGGTGGGAGGCGAAAGCAATATTGCGAGCGTTACTCACTGTTTGACACGCTTACGCTTTGTGCTGAATCAGCCAGAGCAGGCTGACAAGGCGGGTTTGGAAGCGCTGAGCATGGTAAAGGGCTGCTTTACCAATGCGGGGCAATTTCAGGTAGTCATTGGCACTGAAGTTGATCAAGTGTACAAAATGCTGCTGGAACAAACCGGGAAACAAGCCGTTTCCAAAGACGATGCCAAAGTCGCAGCGCGTCAAAACATGAATGTGCTAGAGCGTGGTATTTCCCATTTGGCTGAAATTTTTGTGCCACTGCTGCCTGCGATCATCACCGGTGGTTTGATCCTCGGTTTTCGTAATGTGATAGGTGACATTCGCATGTTTGATGGCAAAACGCTGACTGAAATCAGTCAGTTTTGGGCATCGGTTCATGCGTTCTTGTGGCTGATTGGCGAAGCGATTTTCTTCTTCTTACCTGTCGGTGTCTGCTGGTCAACCGTGAAAAAACTTGGCGGTACCCCAATCCTCGGTATTACCCTTGGGGTAACACTGGTTTCTCCGCAATTGATGAACGCTTACCTGATCGGTAAAGAAGTGCCAGAAGTATGGGATTTCGGGCTGTTTGCGATTGAAAAAGTGGGTTACCAAGCTCAGGTTATCCCCGCTATCTTGGCTGGTGTGGCATTAGCCTTTATTGAAAATAATTTAAGACGTGTGGTGCCTTCTTACCTCTATCTGGTAGTGGTGCCGTTTGTATCAATCATTGTGTCAGTGGTGCTTGCTCACGCCTTCATCGGCCCATTTGGTCGCGTGATTGGTGATGGTGTGGCATTTGCAGCGAAAGCGGCAATGACGGGTGATTTCGCGGTGATTGGTTCGACGCTGTTTGGCTTCATGTATGCTCCTCTCGTGATTACCGGCATTCACCACACCACTAACGCGGTGGATCTGCAGCTGATGCAAGAGCTTGGTGGTACGCCGATTTGGCCATTGATCGCGCTATCTAACATTGCGCAAGCATCGGCAGTAGTGGGCATCATTATCATCAGTAAAAAGCAGGGCGAACGGGACATTTCTGTACCGGCGGCGATTTCCGCTTACCTTGGTGTAACTGAACCTGCGATGTACGGTATCAACCTTAAATACAAATTCCCTATGCTGAGCGCAATGATCGGCAGTGCTTTGGCTGCCGCAGTCTGTGGTAGCGCAGGTGTAATGGCCAATGGTATCGGTGTCGGCGGCTTGCCGGGTATTCTCTCGATTCAGCCGCAGTTTTGGAGTATTTACCTCGTCGCCATGCTAATTGCGATTTTGGTACCCGCAGCATTGACTCTGCTGATGTACAAGCGCGCACAGAGTTCAGGCAAACTGGCCGTTTCGGCTGCCTAATCTCTACCCGATTGAGGAGTGGTTTACGCCACTCCTTTCTCTGTTTTTGAGTCAATTTTTTTGAGTAAGTGAGAGTAGTATGAGTAGCTCAACCCAATCCATGCCTTGGTGGAAAACCGCTGCAATTTATCAAATTTATCCGAAAAGTTTTTGCGATAGTGGCGCGAAGGGCGTGGGCGATCTGCAAGGCATTATCAGCAAGCTCGATTATTTGCAAAAGCTTGGGATTGAAGCGATTTGGCTGACGCCGATTTATCAATCGCCTATGGTCGATAATGGGTATGACATTGCCGATTATTACGCGATTAATCCAGACTTTGGCACGATGCAAGATTTCGAACAACTGCTGAAAGAAGCCCATCGTCGTGGTATGCGCATCATCATGGATATCGTGGTTAACCACACCTCAACCGAACACGCTTGGTTCCAATCTGCATTGGGCGATCGCAATAGCCCTTACCGTGATTACTATATTTGGCGTAAGCCGGTTAACGGTGGTGTGCCGAACAACTGGCAATCCAAATTTGGCGGGAGTGCGTGGGCGCTGGATGAAGCGACCGGTGAGTATTATTTGCATCTGTTTGCCAAAGAGCAGGCCGATTTGAACTGGGAAAATCCGCAAGTTCGAGAAGAAGTAAAAAACATCATCGGATTTTGGGCTGAAAAAGGTGTCGATGGCTTCCGACTTGACGTGATTAACCTCATTTCCAAGCAACAAGATTTTACCAATGATGACATCGGTGATGGTCGTCGTTTTTACACCGATGGCCCAAGAGTGCATGAGTATCTGCAAGAGATCAGCCGTGATGTTTTCCAGCGTTATGGCAGCGTAACCGTCGGCGAAATGTCTTCAACCACCTTAGAACATTGCCAACAATATTCTGCGCTCGATGGTCGAGAGCTTTCTATGGTGTTTAATTTCCATCATTTGAAAGTCGATTATCCGAATGGCGAAAAGTGGACGAAAGCGCCGTTTGATTTTCTGCAACTCAAGCAAATTTTCAATCATTGGCAAACGGGGCTGAATGGCAAAGGATGGGGCGCGCTGTTTTGGTGTAACCATGATCAGCCGCGAATTGTGAGCCGTTTAGGTGATGATCAGCAGTACCGAGTTGAGTCAGCCAAAATGCTGGCGGCCACCATTCACCTAATGCAAGGCACACCTTATATCTACCAAGGTGAAGAGATTGGAATGACCAACCCTGGCTTTACGTCGATCAAGCAGTATCGCGATGTGGAAAGCATCAACATTCACCAAATCATGGTGCAGCAACAAGGTGTCTCTGAAAGTGACATGCTGGCGATTTTGGCGCAAAAATCTCGTGATAATTCACGCACGCCAATGCAGTGGGATGCCAGTCTCAACGCTGGATTTACTCGTGGAGAACCTTGGATTGAAGTGGCGCATAACTATCCTGAAATCAATGCACAGGCCGCGTTAGAAGACCCGCATTCGGTGTTCTATTTCTACCGTCGTTTGCTATCGCTACGTAAGAAAGTGGCGGTGATTACGGACGGTGATTACACCGACTTGTTGCCTGAGCATAAAGAGATTTTTGCTTATCAGCGTCGTAATCAGAAACAAGTGTTGATCTGTTTGAATAACTATTACGGTCACGAAGCCGAATGCGTTCTGCCAGAATTACCGCTCGATGATGCGCTCTACTTGCTAGGCAACTATCCGGGTATTGAATTACAGCGCGTGTTGGCGCACCAAGTGTTACGTCCATACGAAACACGCATCATCCTGATTGAGTCACCCCTATAGGATTCAATCACTTTTCAGCCCCGCATCGTCGGGGCTTTTTTATGGAGAGTGGAAAATATAGGTAGTGAAAATAGACAGGGTGGGTGACAAGGGATGGATTATTTTCTCAACCTTGAGTTTGGTCAGCAAAATGCTTAGCTAACAAAAAAGCCAGCTCGATGAGCTGGCTTTCTGTATATGGTGGAGGGGGACGGATTCGAACCATCGAAGGCGGAGCCGGCAGATTTACAGTCTGCTCCCTTTGGCCACTCGGGAACCCCTCCAGGGTGTTTT
>OARX01000033.1_pt1 | contig 47174 bp, 33 predicted proteins | sample 1494841 | NCBI WGS metagenome assembly OARX01 (sample SAMEA3360670, study PRJEB22359) | human gut metagenome | biome: ENVO:urban biome; feature: ENVO:human-associated habitat; material: ENVO:feces | place: Bangladesh | collected 2011 | reverse complement strand
GTCAGGATATAAGGTGACAACTTCTCTTTCCAGGTTGTCTGGAAGTCTGAGAGTCCTGCGTTCGCGTTGTTGTTTAGAATTTTGCTCAGTTTCCTTCTTAGCCTTGCGTTGCTTGGTCTCTCTATCGCGTCGACGATTTCCGAAGGAGCTATTGGAGGTAATGTATTGTCTATGGCCTCGACAGTTGCTTCTTCGTATTCGGGGAACAATGACATTGGCTCCAAAGATTCGGGCTTTTTCATCTTTTCTGAGCTTTGTCCGAAATGCAGACGTTTTAAGTTGAGAAGTTCTATTTCCTGCTTGTTTAATTTGGTTTCCAATCCAGAAATACGTTCTTGCAGCTCGCGAATCTATTCATTGCGATCTGCAAGTAATTCTATGTACTCCTGTATCGTATTCATCTAAAAAGACTCATTTATTATGAGAGTAAAGTTACGAATTTTTCTTTGATTATCAAAGCGTTTCTCTAATAATATTATATCGTTTTCGCCTATTTATTTCAAGTCTGATACCTTCCATAATCAGCACCATTTCATATCTATAAAGGCAGTTGCATTTTTATGATGAAAGATGGAAGGGCTAAGCCTGTCTTGTTCAAGCCGTTTGTAATATACTACAAACCCTCCACGTTCCCAATGAAGCATTTTTACCAGAGTACGTGATTTGTTCGCAAAAACATAGACTTCTTGATTGGTAGGACTATACTGATACGTACGGATAATGCCGCAAAGTCCTTCTACGCCCTTTCGCATATCTATGCCTTGAGAATAGAGATGGTAGATGTTATTTTCGTTCAGACAAAACATAAGTACTTTTTGTCTGCAAAATTCGGACTTTATTGGAGTTTTTTCAATACGGCCTGCATGGGATGCTTACTTATCTTCGCACGCATTTCCTGCGTTGCGCTCCATTTTCCCCGGCTCATGGACAGTTGCTTGCGACATCGTGTCTGTGCCTCTACGAGGGTTTTGCCATTTTCAAGCCTTTGGGGCTCAAAGCGAGTGTTCAGCCTCATAGGCTATCTTCCGCGCTTGCTCTTCTTCCAGTTCTTCCCATGCTTTTTTCTCATTCGTTCGCGGTAAGTCCTTCTCTATGCTGCCAGTTTTTCGCGGTAAGTAGGTGTTAAAAATTAGTTTATAATTTCAATGAGAATGGATTCATTGGTGGTTCTCGTCCTGTCAGCAGCCTTTAGTCTAATCAAGTTGACACGTCAGAACCTCATTATCACCTGCAAGTTTAAATCGCTTTTGGTTGAACTGTTGATGAGTTGGGGGCCTGAGGCTATACTGTCTTTATTGAAATAATGCAAGAGGCCGAAACGTGCCGAAACTTGCATGAAATCAAATGGTTTCCAACGGCATTGACCAACAAGACGAAGACCGCGATGAAAAAAAGACGGGAATGCACCAGCATAGCTTAATTGCGGTTCGTAGGCATAGAAACGGTTGTCGGCTTTCGTGGAAAAGACAGCTGCAAAAGCGTCGAGCGAAAGCTGTTTTAATTTTTCCCATGAAAAACGGGATGACAGCATATAACCTGATTGCATTTTCGATGTTTGCGAAACAGAAAGCAAAGCATCACCAGAAACCAAAAGCGTCATTCCGCTGAGAAAAGGGGATATGGTTGTCAGGGTCAGCTTGTGCAACTCTGCATATTGGAGCGTTCCCTTGTGACGAGGAATGTCTCGTTGCTTGGTTTTGTAACGATAGCGTATTTTATAGGTCAGCCGAGGACTGGGGCTATAGGTCGCCAACGTGCTAAATGCAAAACCTTGCGAGTTTTTTGCTGTGGCACTAAACGTTTCACGAGGGAATCTGAAATATTCGGCATAGGAAGTAAATTCCCAAGAAGAAGGCAGTTGCGCGTTCATGCCCAGCGTAATACCTGTTTCGTTTTGTATGCGACTGCCCTCCTGCATGGCGTTTCCGTGTATGGAAATGAAACGAGGACTGAAATGGCGGATTTGTCCCGTCAGGAGAAGGCGGGAGGAAGGACTGTAACGCACGGTGTGGGTCATGGCAGCGTGTAATCTGCGGTCGATGGCCATTTCTCCAGAGTGTGTCCATTTCCTGTCGGCAGACCGAATATGGTAATCGCAACTGAAAGCACAGGCTGATTTGCCACGCATGAAATAGAGGTTATAGGGTTGTTCCTTTGGCCAAACAACATGGTCATAGTTGTCAAAGGCAAATGTGAAGGCCAATTTCAAGCGGTTTTTATTGTAGCCAAGTTGCATGGCAGCCGTCAGATTTCTCACGTTGTTTTTCCGTTCGAGTTCCGTTTGGGTGCGGTGGAACCCCGTTTTGCTGAAGGAGGTGACCGTGTCGTTTTCAAGCCGTGCATCAAGCTTTCTAAGAGAGAAGAAAGCGGCGGCATTCCAGACACGGCCTTGCCGAGCTAAGGCCAATCCGCGGAAATAGTTAGTTTCGTCACACGAGGAGTGCGGTTTGATCTGCAGAGGTTTTGACGGAAATGGGCCATTGATTTGTGCCGTATTTTTAAAAAGGCCACTTGAAAAGATCAGACCATGATTTGATCGAACATTGAAATCGCCCAGCCATGCCTGCCATTTGCCGTTTGTGGAGATGAGGTGTGCATAGGCAGAAACGTAGTCGTAGGGATAATTGCCGCAGCCCGCGAAGGGCTCTCCGGCGTCCTTCTGCAACGTGGTGCCGGCGCTGAACTGCTTTCCGTGGGAGAAACGATAGCGAACGGTGTTGGCAAGTGCGTTTCCCCAATACATGCAATTCGGATTTTTCTTATACTCTTCTTCTGTGTGTTGTCTATTTCCAGCTCGCTTGTAAAAGGGAACGTCAAGATTGGTAATGAATAAGTGTCTGTTTTTCCCTTTCTGAGTGTAGGTGCGTCTGCTGTCGATTCTTTCTGCGAAGAAAAAAAGCGACAGCCATTTCCGTTGTACAGGCGTCAGACCACTAACGAATTGCAATTCTCCCAATGAGAAAAATTCCCGTTTCCGACTTCTATAGGACAAAATGGAGTCGGCCTGCGCCTCTGTCATGAACGCAAGACGGAGAAAATCTTCTTTTGCGGCTGTGTTGATGTTTTGGGGACGGAGATGAAGGTCTTCCATGAATTGCAGGTCTTGACGAAGGTCGGACTCTGCTTCGAGAGCGTCTTCATCGATATTCTGTTCAAGGTATTCGGTGACAAATTCGCTCCACGTTGTGTATGTATCATAATCCCCGTTGCCGCTTTGCGCATCGGCAGGACGCGACAGCAAACTTATGATGAGCAGGCTGAGCCACCTCAGAAAGGTTGTGTTTGCTGGATTAGCATTTCCCATAAGATTTGAAATTGTTTTGTAGAATCTGACGCGATATGAGTCTCGCTCAATCCTCCCCATTGTGAAAAGAATTAATCAAGGGGTGTCCTGAATACGTCTCACGACCCCGTGTGCGGTTTCGGTGGACTTCATTCAGAACACCCCTTTTTCATTCAATTATTGGGGTGGGGTTATAGGGGCATTTCCGAGCTCGGTATGTCCCGTGCCCCGTGCGGCTTCGCCCCGTACGGGTGTTTCCCCTGCGGGTTGTTTTCCTCCCCCTTCCGTTCCCTTTTTAGGGGAACAGGAGGGGAAGGTTTTTCTTATTTGAGCATCAGTTTGCAACTGGCCGTGTTGCCCTTCGCCGTCTCGATGTTGAGGATGAGAACTTTGTGATTGCCAGCGGAGAGGGCGGGGAGCTGCACTTGCTGTGCGCCGCCGGCGCGGAGCGTGAGGAGACATTTGCCAAGGGGCGTAAAGACGCGGCAAGACGTGATGCCTTCTGCGCTGCTGACGCTGACGAAGCCTGCTTCAGTGGTGTGAACGGTGAGAGAGGCGTCGGGGGCGGCGATGCTGCCGATTTCAGAAACGATGGGGGCGTCGCCCTGCGTGAGGTCTTCACGGATTTCGTAGATGACGGGGGCGGCGTTGCCCTCCCAGCTGATGCGGATGCAAGAGGGGGTGCCTGCGGCGGCGAGGGAGATTTTCTGGTAGCCACCCGTCAGTGTGCCGAGGCTGACCCATTCGCCATTCGTTGTCTGGGCGCTGACGACGGCATTTTGCGCGGGGGCGCCGGGAGCCTGGAAGAGGACGATGCTGGAGGCTGGGCTGGCATCGTAGAAATGGTAGGTGAGGCTGTTGCCAGAGGGCGTGTCGGTGGCGGGGATGCCTGTGTTGCCAGCCTTGTCGGTCAGGCTGAGGAGGGCGTTGCCCGAGGCATCGGCAGCGGGGTGCTTGAACTTGGCGGCGTGGGTGGCCTTGTTGACTTCAATGTCGTAGAGGCGCAACCACTTGGAGGTGTTGGCCGTGGAGACAAGGAGGCGTACGTATTGCGCAGTGTCGTTCGTGCCGCTAAAGTCGCAATAGGACATTTCGCTGGAATATTTGACGACCTGAGGGAGCGTCATGCGGAAGTCGGTCTGCGCGGTGCCTTTCACGCGGAGCGTTTTCCAGGTTTTGCCATCGAGAGAGGTCTGTACGCGGCCAACAGTCATGTAGTCGCCGTTCACTGTTCCCATGCAGATTCTGACGTCGCCAACGGGGACGGGAGCTGAGAGCTTGACAACGTAGGCATCGTTGGTTTTCTGGTTGCGGTTGAGACAGGTGTAGGTGGTGTAGTCGCCGTCGGTCATGAAGGAGGCGTTGTGGCCGCTATAGATGTCGCCAGAGGGGATGGTTGCGCTGGCGATGGCGGTGGGAGCGGGGAGCGTCAGTTTGAGGACGGCGCGGGCGAGCTTGAGGGAGCGGGGCTCTGGGTTTTCGTTTTCAACGACGAGGTATCTGACGTGGGCAGCGGGCTGGCTGCCTTTTTCGAGGACGCTCCAGTCTCTGCCGTTTTCAGAGGTGAGGAGGGTGAAGGCAGAGAAGAGGCTGTCGGCGGCAGTTATACTTTCGAGTTTGACGGGCTGGGGGAGACTGAGCCCGATGTATTGGCCTTGCTGGAGGGTGTTGACGCAGTTGTTGACGAAGGTGACGCTATTTTTGCTTTTCGACACGGCGCCTTTGGCTTTCTCAAGGTTGGAGAAGAGGACGGGGACGGCGGAAACGGGGACGCCGAGGAGGTTGCCGAGGGATTTCTCCTGGAGATAGCTGAGGAAGGGCCGGAGCGTTTCCTGCGAGGGATTGGTTTGCCGCGAGGAGAGCGAGAGCTGCGCACCGACGGATCCAGCGAGCTGGGGGGCCTGGTGGGCGGCGTCTGTGTCAATGCGGGAGAGGGGATTGATGGTCTGCGCGTAGGCGTTCCATTTGTCGGACTCTTCCGCGTTTTCTGCGGCTTCGATGAGCGTCAGTGTCTGGCGAGCCATGCTGTGGAGCTTTGTGAGCCAGGGGGAGAGGTCGGCGAGGAGCAGGCGGTCGCTTTCGTTTTGGCTGTTTGCGAGGGCTTCGATTTTCTCTGCGGCCTTTAGGATGTTTTGCATGGTGGTTTTCAAGGCGCTACCGTCGGCCTGTCCTTGCTTGTTGAAGGCGGTTTTGTAGGCGTTGACGAGGGAGGAGAGAGCGCCTGAGTCATAGTAGCGCAGATGGGCGGCGAGGAGCTGATAGGCCTCGGCTGTCTCTTTGTCGCGGATGATGGCGGGGAAGGCGGCGTTCCAGTTGGTCTTGTTGTTGAAAGCGGCGTTGTTCCAAGCATAGTCGGCGACGCCGAAGAGGGCTATTTTCGACACTTCTCCCTGCTGCATGGGGTTGCTGAGGACGGCGAGACAGTTTTTTAAGCTTTTGTCGACCGTTGCGGTGTTGGAGATTCTGCTTTCGTCGTGGAAGTTGGCATACATGTCCATCGTGAAGAGCTTGTCGGCATCGTTGTCGTTGCAGGGATAGTTCCACCACCATGCGACGTCGCGGCCCAGGTATTGGCGCACGCTCTGCACGTCGGAGGAATTGGGCACGCTCCATACGCCCCAGCCGGTGGTATAGATGACGACGTTGGAGGGCGTTTTACTGAGGGCGGTGAAGAAGGCTTTACGCTGTTCTTCGCCGCCACCCGCGAAGCTGCCGCAATAGATCTGGGGAACGAATTGGAGGGGCTTGACTGTGTCGGCGGGGGCGGCGCCGCTTTTGTTCCACTCTTTTTCAATGGCCTGCTGAAGGCTGGTGACGCGGGCGGCATTGAGGTCGTACTGCGCCTGGGTGGAGGGGATGGCGACGTCATCGACGAACACGGCAAACTGGCGCACGCCGAGGGCGTACATGCGCTTGTATTTGTTCATGATGTCGGTGATGACGGTGGAACTGTTGAGAAAGTCGTTGCCCGGATGGATGGCCCAAATGAAGTTGACCTTGGTTTCGTGTGACACCTGCGTGAGGTCTCTGACCATGTCCTGCGAGAGATAGCCGAGGTTTTTCTGCTGCTCGGTGATGGTGGCGGGATAGGGCTGTTTCCAATAGGCGGAGTGGTAGTAGTCGCTCTTCGCGCCATACATATATGAGTTCATCTTGTGGCGCATCATGAATCTCATGACGTCTTTCTTTACGTCAATGGAATAGGGTACGCCATAGTAGCCTTCGACGAGGCCGCGGTTTTTCTGGTCGGCATAGTCGTAGATGATGCCGCAGGGAATGCTTTCTGGGGCGTTGTAGTCGAGAATTTGCTCCAGAGAGGCCATGCCGATGAAGGCGGCATCGGTGTTTTCGCCCAGGATAACGATTTCGGCAAGGCCGCCAGCGTCTTGCAGGCTGAGGAGGTGCTTGTCGTATTTGTTTTGCAACGTAAAGACATCGCGACTGAGTTTCAAGGCAGTGGCTTTTGCGTCGGCCTTGTCGCCCGAATTGTTGACGCCTACGAAGATGTGGACGAAGCCCTCTGAGGGGGCTGTGACGAAGATTTCATCGCTGTCGTTAATGAGGTTGTGCTCGGAGAGGATGTTTTTCAGACGGGCCTTGGTGTAGCTGTCGATGTGGTCTCCACAGATGACTTGAATTTTTCCTGCGGGGATTTTGGTTGTGCCGCCCACCGCTTGCTGCTGATGGGGGATGGGGTGGATCTGATAGACGCTGTCGGCAAGGACGGTAAGGCTGCTGCACATTCCAAGACAACAAAGGGCCAATCGTAGAATTGTTTTCTTCATGTTTTTTTATGGCTGTTTTTCCAAAGACGATGCGAGGCGCGGGCTTTGGATGTTAAACAATGATGTCCCTTGGCAAAAGGAATTGTTTCCCTTCGCCAAAGGACATGGATTCAGATTATTTCTATTTTAGGATGGTCTGCCATTATGCTCCCAAACTTTTGAGTGTTTCTTTCAAAACGGCAATCTTTGTTTCGGCATCTGCCTTTTTCTTTCTCTCAAGCTCCACGACGGCTGCGGGGGCGCCTTCAACGAAACGTTTGTTGCCGAGTTTCTTCTCGACGCCAGCGAGGAATCCCTCGAGATGCTTGAGTTCGGCCTGCGCCTTGGTGATTTCGGCTTCAGCGTCGATGAGGTTGCCGAGAAGCAGGGCGTATTCGGAGGTGCCGACCATGAAGGTGGAGGCGCCTTCGCCCTTGACGGTGACGGCGGCGATTTCGGAGATGTTGGCGAGCTTAGAGATGATGCAGTTGTAGGCTTCAACGGGGTTTTCTCCGATCACCTGCAAGACCAGGGGCTCCTTCGGGGAGATGTTTTTGGAGGAACGGATTCCACGGATGTTGGTGATGACTTGCTTGACGGCGGCGAAATTATCGATTTGCCGTTTGTCGGCATCGAGGGGCGCCTGGATGGTCTGAGGACTTGTCATGATGCTTTCCCCATCGCGGCGCTCCGAGATGTTCTGCCAGAGTTCTTCCGTGATGAAGGGCATGAAGGGGTGGAGGAGGTGGAGGAGGTCGTTGAAGAAGGAAAGCGTTGCCTGGTAGGTGGCGGCATCAATGGCCTGGCCGTAGGCGGGCTTGACGAGTTCGAGGAACCATGCCGAAAATTCATCCCAAAAGAGGTGGTAGACTTCCATCAGGGCATCGCTCAAGCGATATTTTGAGAAATGGTCGGCGATGACTGCGGCGCTGCTGCGCATCTGTGCCCCAAACCAGTTGATGGCGAGGGCGGCGACATCGTTCTGGGGGAGTGTCTCGCTGACAGTCCATCCCTGTACGAGGCGGAAGGCGTTCCAGATTTTGTTGCAGAAATTTCTTCCCTGTTCGCAGAGGGATTCGTCGAAGAGAATGTCGTTGCCGGCAGGCGCTGAGAGCATCATTCCCATTCTCACACCATCGGCACCATATTTGTCGATGAGGTCGAGGGGGTCGGGGGAGTTGCCGAGCGACTTCGACATTTTACGGCCGAGTTTGTCGCGCACAATGCCAGTGAAGTAAACGTCTTTGAAGGGGAATTTGCCCGTGTATTCATATCCAGCCATGATCATGCGTGCCACCCAGAAGAAGATGATGTCGGGGCCGGTCACGAGGACGCTGGTTGGGTAATAGTATTTGAACTCTTCGTTGTCGGGATCGAGGATGCCATTGAAGAGAGAGATGGGCCACAACCATGATGAGAACCACGTGTCGAGGGCATCTTCATCTTGCTTCAGATCGGAGAGCTGGAGAGCGGGGTTGCCTGATTTCTCGCGTGCCAGGGCCAAGGCCTCTTGTTCTGTCTCTGCCACGACGTAACCGCCCGAGGGGAGATAGTAGGCGGGGATGCGGTGGCCCCACCAGAGCTGACGTGAGATACACCAGTCTTTGATGTTTTCGAGCCAATGGCGGTAGGTGTTTTTATACTTGACAGGATAAAACCTGATTTCGTCGTTCATAACCGGCGGCAACGCCAAGTCGGCAAAATGCTGCATCTTCAGGAACCACTGCGTGGAGAGCTTTGGCTCAATGGGGACACCGGTGCGCTCCGAGCAGCCGATCTTGTTGTCGTAATCTTCAATGCGCTCCATCAGGCCAGCCGCTTCCAAATCTTTGGCAATCTGGCGGCGGACATCGAAGCGGTCTTGGCCAACGTACATGCCGGCAGCCTCGGAGATGGTTGCGTCGTCGTTGAAGATGTCGATGGTTTCGAGATTGTATTTTTCTCCAAGCATGTGGTCGTTGACATCATGGGCGGGGGTGACTTTCAGGCATCCTGTTCCAAATTCAATGTCAACATATTCGTCTTCGATGACGGGAATGACGCGTCCGACAAGAGGGACTATCACTTTCTTTCCCTTGAGCCAATGGTTTTTGGGGTCATTGGGATTGATACACATCGCGACGTCGCCCATAATGGTCTCGGGGCGTGTCGTTGCCACGACGGCATAGCGCCCTTCTGCGTCTTCATGAATGATTTCGCCTTCTTCGCCTGTTGCTCCGAGGCCGTCGTCGGATGCGACGCGATATTTCATATAATAGAGCTTCGTGTGCTCTTCTTTGTAAACCACTTCTTCGTCGGAGAGAGCCGTCTTGGCCTTGGGGTCCCAGTTGACCATGCGGACGCCACGATAGATGAGTCCTTTGCGGTATAGGTCAACAAAGACCTTGATGACGCTTTTTGAGCGGGTTTCGTCCATGGTGAACGACGTGCGGTCCCAGTCGCACGAAGCTCCCAGACGGCGCAACTGCTTGAGAATGATGCCGCCGTGCTCGTCGGTCCAATCCCAGGCATGCTTCAGGAAGTCTTCACGGCTGAGGTCTGATTTCTTAATGCCGCGCTCCGCCAGGCGTGCCACGACTTTTGCTTCTGTGGCGATTGAGGCATGGTCGGTGCCAGGCACCCAGCAGGCGTTTTTGCCTTCCATACGGGCACGTCTGACGAGGATGTCCTGGATTGTCTCGTTGAGCATATGTCCCATGTGCAACACGCCGGTCACATTGGGAGGAGGTATTACAACCGTATATGGTTTTCGTCCGTCGGGCTTAGAATTGAACAGCTTGTGTTCCATCCAATATCTATACCATTTGCTTTCGACATTTTCAGAACTGTATTTACTTGCTAATTCCATGTTGATAGAGAGTATGTTATATCTTTTATTTCTGCTATTATATGTATAAGGAAAATGACGGGAGGTCACGAATTCATCGACAGGAGAAATTCTTCATTGTTTCTCGTTGTCTCCATTCTCTTCTTCACCTCGCTCATGGCTTCAATGGCGTTCATGTCTGCGATGTATTTGCGCAGAATCCACATGCGATTGAGCGTCTGCTGGTCTTGGAGCAGATCGTCACGACGCGTGCTTGAAACGACCAAATTGACGGCGGGGAAGATTCGCTTGTTTGACAATGAGCGGTCGAGCTGCAATTCCATATTGCCTGTTCCCTTGAATTCCTCGAAGATGACTTCGTCCATCTTCGATCCGGTGTCGATCAACGCTGTTGCGATGATGGTCAGCGAACCGCCACCTTCTATGTTACGAGCCGCACCAAAGAAGCGCTTGGGCTTTTGCAACGCATTTGCATCGACACCACCAGTCAGCACTTTTCCCGAGGCTGGGGCAACCGTGTTGTAGGCACGCGCAAGACGGGTGATGGAATCGAGGAAAATGACCACGTCGTGGCCACACTCAACCATTCGCTTTGCTTTCTCCAAGACGATGTTGGCAATTTTTACATGTCTTGAAGCGGGCTCATCGAACGTTGACGCAATGACCTCTGCCTTGACTGTGCGGGCCATATCTGTGACTTCTTCCGGACGTTCGTCAATCAGTAGCATCATAAGATAGGTCTCAGGATGGTTTTCGGCGATGGCGTTGGCGATGTCCTTCATAAGCATGGTCTTACCTGTCTTGGGCTGCGCAACGATTAGCGCACGTTGCCCCTTCCCGATAGGCGTAAACAGGTCGATGACTCTGCGCGAGAGGCTGTCGTTTTTCCCGCTACACAGGTTGAATTTTTTCTCGGGGAATAGGGGAGTGAGGTGCTCGAAAGACACGCGGTCGCGGATGTCCTTCGGGGCCAATCCGTTGATGTGTGCAATTTCCAAAAGGGTGAAGAATTTCTCTCCTTCACGCGGAATCTTCACCAGACCTTCAATGACATCTCCTGTTTTCAATCCGTATTGGTAAATCAGATTGGGGGCGACATAAATGTCGTCGGGGGAGGTCAGATAGTTATAGTCTGACGAACGCAGAAAACCATAGCCTTCATTCAAGATTTCAAGCACACCGCGAGAATCAAGGGTTTGCGGGATTGCCAGTTCTTCGTCGTTGTCTTGGGCGAATTGGTCGTTTTCCCCGTAATCCTGTCGTTCCTGTGACAGAAGACCCTGAACGCCGCGCGGCTCTTGTTCGTTATGAAAATCGTGGTTTCCACGGTAATCCGGAATATTCCGGAACCCCATATTTCTGGCATTTTCCCTTGCTTCGGCAAAACCTCTGTCGTGGGGTTTGAAGCCTTCGAAAACGGGCGGAATGTCCTGCAATATGATAAAATCGTTTGCAACGACCTGTGCCGACCTTTGCTCTTCCAAAGAGATTTCCTTTCTCCAGATGTCTGATTCTGCATCATCGGCAGCAGATTTTTTTCTCAGTGCCTCCAAATCGGCATTGTTCGCAGAGACGTCAGTATGTGAGTCTTCGCTCTGACGGTTTTGCTGCTGGATTTGCTCCGTGATGAAATCGGGGACATCGGAATCTGACTGGAGATATTCGGGCTGCTCGTCCTTTCGGGTGCCGCCATCCGCTTGCTCTTGTGAAGACGGCTCTACGCTGTTTCCCGTTTTCACGACTTCAGCGGCGTCGCTGGCCAAACGTTCTTCATTCGTATTTTCCGCCGACATGCTGCCAGACACGGCAGCGAAGGAGGCTGGCTCATGAAGATGGTTTTCATCTGGCAGCACTCCATCTTGAGCAGACTTTGTTTGCGCAAGCTGATCTGTCACATCAGAGGCAGGAATGCTCCCAACAGGAGCAGAAGTTATGAGGGCGTTTTCCGCCTCTGCATTCTCTTCCTTCGACACGCGCGAGGTGCCGATCCTTTTTCTGCCCGGCTTTGCGTCCGAAGGGGACGCGTCAGAGGTCGGCTTGGCAGTTTTGCTGGCGCTCGTTTTGCTCCTGCTGGTGGCAACGCGCGGCTTTCTGCCCGTCGATTCCATTCTGTTCATTTCAGCACTTTTGATTTCAGCCTGAACGTCTAAGATGTCGTAAACGAGATCTTCCTTGTCATTGCTGTCTTTATGTTTCGTGCCTAACGCCGTAGCAACAGAACGCAACTCCTCAATATCCTTATTTAGTAATTGTTCCTTGGTGAAAAGTGGCATTGTATAACATTTATTTTGTGTATATCTCATTTAAACCCAGAGGGGCCTAAATGGATTTTCAATTCGTAAAAAATCTTTGATGGATGATCAACACAAGTCCTTGTGTTTCCTTGTATTTTAAAGTCTTAGTCAACATTAAAAAATGAGTAATGATTTTGCATCTTTCCTTTGTGCGAAATAATCATTAACACCATATACCTATAAGAGATGACTATGCATATGCAAATTTAGTTACTTTGTTTCTTTTACCGAATATTAAATGCTCGGTTTGGTTTTTTCTACTATATTTTAAACATAATAGTGATACATGCGCATTATGATAATTCTTGCTAACGTCTCTTCGAATCGGCAGACATACTGGCGAAGATGTATTTCTTTGAGCGCCCAGCGTTTGTAACCCATTATTTTTGATTAATTTTGCATCAAATGCGCCCAGTCGACAATACATGCCTGACGACAGGCGGCATGATTTTGCGGTCAATAAAAAATTCCATACAAGAATGACATATCAAGAAACTGTTCAATATCTCTTTGAAGCCACACCGCTTTTTCAACATATCGGTGGCAAAGCGTATAAACCAGGCTTGCAGACATCGCTTTGCCTTGATGAGCATTTCGGCCATCCTCACAAGAGTTACCCGATTGTTCACGTGGCGGGAACGAATGGAAAAGGATCTTGCTCGCACACTATTGCGGCGATTTTGCAACTGGCAGGTCTGCGTGTTGGATTGTTCACCTCGCCACATCTGCTGGATTTCAGAGAGCGCATACGGATTAACGGAAAAAAGATTCCAGAGGATGCGGTTGTTCAATTCGTTGAAAGCGAGAAAGGCTTTTTCGAACCGCTGCATCCGTCGTTCTTCGAATTGACAACGGCATTGGCCTTCAAATATTTCGAAGATGAGCACGTGGATGTGGCAGTTGTTGAAGTGGGACTTGGAGGACGATTGGATTGCACGAATATCGTCACGCCGAAATTGTCTGTCATAACAAACATCAGTTTAGACCACACGCAATTCCTCGGCTCTACCCTCTCTGAAATCGCCTATGAAAAAGCAGGAATCATCAAGCCAGGGGTGCCTGTGGTCGTTGGAGAGGATTTGCCTGAGACGCGGCAGGTTTTTCTTGATAAAGCAAAAGAAAACAATTCGCAGATTATTTTTGCTGAAGACAAACCAGAAGTCGTCAACAGCACGATGACGGAGAATTATACGCGCCTTTATGAGACTGTCGGTTACGGCACATTTGAGGGGCAACTGGCCGGAGAATGCCAAATCAAAAACACGCACACCATCCTGCACGTGGTTCCGCTCTTGCTGAAACAAGGACTGCTGCCGCAGTCGTACAACGATAAAAAACGAATCACGGCGTTGGTTCGCGAGGCTTTTTCAGAGGTGAGCTCATTGACAGGGCTGATGGGGCGCTGGCAATATGCTGGTCATCGTCCGGACATTGTGCTCGATACGGGACACAACACGGGAGGATGGGCATACCTCGGGAAGGCGCTTCAAAGCGGAAACTACCCTCAGGTGCATGTCATTTTCGGCATTATGGCAGACAAGGACATCGACGGCGTACTCTCGTTCTTGCCACAAAAATTGCACTACTACTTCACAAGGGCTTCTGTGGCAAGGGCCTTGCCGCCAGAAGCGCTACGTGACAGAGCCGAAAAATTTGGCTTAAACGGAGGGGTTTTCAATTGCGTATCAGATGCGCTTGAAGCTGCTTTGAAGAACGCCCAACCAGAAGATCTGGTCTACGTTGGAGGCAGTAGTTTCATTGTTGCTGCCTATTTGGCAATCCACGATAAAACCGAAAACAAATAGGATTCAGACACTCACTTAAATACATAATAATTAGCAAGATATGACAAGATTAAAACATAAATACTTTAACTTATCGTTGGGCCTCTTGTGTGTTCTGACGATGTGCTTCGCATGCAAGGAGAACAAGCACGAAGACTGGTCGGAGGCACGGACGAAAATGGAACAAAAGGGGCAGGCATATCTGATGCTTTCCAGGCAAGCCCTCTCTGAAAAGAATTTTACAACAGCGCGAGAAAAAGTCAATTTGCTGCGCAAGGAATGCGAATTGGCGCTCTCTGCCCGCGAAGAAGGTATCCTGCTGATGGATTCCATCAATCTCTTTGAAGCAGAGGAGCAATTCCGAACGGCGTGTGAGGATTCCACGGCAGCATCTGCGAGGGAATCTATAGAAGACCTGCAGCAGAAAATCTGCTTCTACCAAAGAAAGTTGGAACACGACAAAAAATCCAAGGAAGCGGGAAACCAAGAAATCAATAAATAAACGGCACTTCTAAAACTCCACACTCTACCATCTACGCATGTCGGCTATTAAGAAAGAACTAAACACGGCGCAATGGGATGCTGTTTCCTATTGTGAGGGACCATCGCTCATCATTGCAGGGGCCGGTTCCGGAAAAACCCGCGTATTGACCTATAAAATCGCATATCTCATCGAGCAAGGCATGGAGCCTTGGCGGATACTGGCGCTCACCTTCACCAATAAGGCCGCACGCGAGATGAGAGACCGCATAGCCAATGTCGTCGGTTTTGAATCTGCACAAAATATATGGAGCGGGACGTTCCATAGCATCTTCGCCAGAATCCTAAGACTGGAATCGGATGTCATCGGCTATCCGCACGACTTCACCATATACGACCAAACTGATTCCCGTTCGCTCATCAAGAACATCGTCAAGGAAATGGGTCTTGACGACAAAACATACAAGCCAAACATTGTGTCGGGCAGGATTTCAGAAGCTAAAAATGCCCTGATGTTGCCAGGCGCATATCTGAATGACAGAAATGTGCGGGAGCGCGACCAGAGAGACGGCATCGGGAAAACGGGGGAGATTTACCGCACTTACATGCAGAGATGCTTCGCAGCAGGAGCTATGGATTTCGACGACCTTCTGCTCAACACCTTCCTCCTCTTCCAGGAACACCCAGAGGTGAGAGGTAAATACAGCGAACGTTTCTCATATATCCTTGTTGACGAATACCAGGACACGAATGTTGCACAACACCGCATCATCACGCAACTAACCTCCCCCACTTCGAAAATTTGCGTTGTCGGAGACGACGCACAGAGCATCTATTCCTTCCGAGGCGCACGCATCGACAATATATTGGGCTTTCAGGAGCAATACCCCACAGCAAAATTGTTTAAACTGGAGCGCAACTACCGTTCGACACAAAACATCGTCAATGCTGCCGACAGTCTGATCAAACACAATGCGGTTCAAATTCCCAAAAAAGTGTACAGCGAAGCGGAAGTCGGAGAACCTCTGAAAATCATAGAAGCCTACAGCGACAAAGAGGAAAGCATCAAGGTGGCGGGAGTCATACGAAATCTGCACAACGTGCACGACGTTCCCTACAATGAAATTGCGATTCTCTACCGTACAAATGCCCAAAGCCGCTCTTTTGAAGAGACCTTCCGCTCTGCTGGCATGCCATACAGAATCTATGGGGGGCTGTCGTTCTATCAGAGGAAAGAGGTGAAGGACCTGCTGGCCTACTTCAGATTGATATGCAACCCTTCTGATGAAGAGGCCTTCAAGCGCATTGTCAACTACCCCGCAAGGGGCATCGGGGCCACAACCATGTCAAAGATACAGATGGCAGCGGTGGAAAACGGGGAAACCCTGTGGAATGTAGCAGCCAACCCGCAAAAGTTCCAAGTGTCTCTCAGCAAAAGCACCCAAGGGAAGCTCTTGGCGTTTTTGGCGCTCATCGAAAAATTTCGCAATGACCTACACCGGAAAAACGGCTCCAGCCTCGCAACCGACATTCTGTATTCAGCAGGAATCAACGCCGATTTGCTTGCCGACACCAGCGCTGAAGGCATCAGCAAAAAAGAGAACATCGAGGAATTGCTCGGCGCCATCAAAGCCAACGAAGATGAAGCGAGAGGCAGCAACGCCGCAATCGTGCCGCTGACCGACTATATCTCCAAAGTGTCCCTACTGACGGATGCCGACCAGAAAGACGACGGCTCGCCCCGCATCACCCTGATGACGGTGCATGCCGCCAAGGGACTGGAATTTGATGCCGTCTTCGTGACTGGGCTTGAAAACGACCTCTTCCCCAATTCAAACGCCCGTTTCTATCCTAAGGAAATGGAGGAAGAAAGACGCCTCTTCTACGTTGCCATCACACGCGCCAAAAGCCGCTGCTATCTGACATACGCCAAAAGCCGCTTCAGATTCGGCAATATGGAATTTGGAGAGCCAAGCATCTTCCTGCGGGAGATAAACCAGAAATACTTAGACAAAAGCCCATTTGCCGCGTCTGTCAGCACCACGCCAGGCCGCATCCCCAACAAAAACGCATTCTCAAAGAGTACATCTTTATGGGACAATCCTCCGTCGGGCACCACCTGCCAAGAAGAGCGGCATCAGTCGAAGTCCCGTGCGTCATCGCGCGAAACAGCCGACGACAAGCGGTTCAAGAAAAGAATCTACAGCAACGGAAGAATCTTGCAACAGATAGGCTCAAGCTCCAAGGCAAACGATTCTGCTACGCCGCCAGAAATGCTTTCATCTGCCGTTGAATACGGCTCCACCACGTTGAAAGCGGGAGACAAAGTCGCCCACGAACGCTTCGGAATGGGAACTGTCATCTCTGTGGAAGGAAGCGGCAATGGTGCAAAAGCGCAAATTGATTTTGAAAAAGGAGTCGGAATAAAAAAACTATTGCTTAAATTTGCAAAGCTCAGCAAGATTGAGTGACCTCAGCAAAAAAGCCGAGACGCTCCACCTCGCCGCAAGCCCCCGCGCCTCCCTGTCAAGTGCGCCTTCCCTGCTTTGATAATATAAAATAATTTTTGAATACCTATTTATGATACAATCAATGACCGGCTATGGCAAAGCCGAAATCCATTTCAACGGAAAGAAAATCCATGCAGAAATAAAATCCCTCAATTCAAAAAACCTCGACCTTTCAGCACGCATCGCCCCCATTTATCGGGAAAAGGAAATGGAGGTGAGGAAATTCATCGCCGCGCAACTTGAAAGAGGAAAAGTCGATTTCAATCTCTGGGTTGAAAAAGACCAGGCGTCTTCCTTCCTTCCAATCAACCAAGAAGCAGTCAAAGACTACACCCGCCAGATTCGCGCCATTTCTGAAAGCAACAACATTCCTTTTCCAGAACAAGGCATCTGGGAAGTACTCATAAAACTTCCAGAAACCATGCAGCCCAATGTCGTTGAAGACCTAACAGAGGAAGAATGGAACGCAGCGTCCCAAGCTGTCGCCGAAGCAGTTGGCCACCTCGTTGAATTCCGCACGCAAGAAGGACTGGCCCTGCAAAAGAAATTTTCAGAGAAAATCGACAACATTGAGCGTCTTCTCGGAGAAATCGAACCGTTTGAGAAATCGCGCGTTGAAAAAATCCGCCAGCGCCTGACAGAGCGTCTGGAAGAACTGAAAGGCGTGGACTACGACAAAAACCGCCTGGAACAAGAGCTCATCTACTATATTGAGAAACTCGACATCAGCGAAGAAAAACAAAGACTTGCCAACCATCTGAAATATTTCCGCGAAACAATGGAAACCAGCCACGGACAAGGCAAGAAATTAGGATTCATCGCCCAAGAAATGGGAAGGGAAATCAACACAACGGGCTCGAAGAGCAATCAGGCAGAGATGCAGAACATCGTTGTGAAAATGAAAGACGAGTTGGAACAAATCAAAGAACAGGTTCTTAATGCCCTATAATCAACACACATCATGGAAGATACCACTGTTACAAAGAAAGCCGACGGGCGCGTAATCATCATTTCCGCACCCAGCGGAACAGGAAAAAGCACCATCATTTCATATCTGATGACGCTGGGGCTCAATCTGCACTTTTCTGTGAGCGCAACGAGCCGCCCGCCACGCGGGAAGGAAGTAGATGGTGTTGACTATTTTTTTCTCACGCCAGAAGATTTCCGCCAACGAATTTCAAAGGGCGACTTTCTGGAATATGAGGAAGTCTATGAAAACCGCTATTACGGAACGCTCCGCACTGAGGTCGACAAACAGCTGGCAAAAGGCGATAATGTGGTCTGCGACATTGACGTCGTCGGCGCGCAAAACATAAAAAAAATATATGGTGGCCGCGCATTCAGCCTTTTCATAAAACCACCCTCAATTGACGCCCTACGCCAACGGCTTGAAAATCGCGGCACCGACTCGCAGGAAGTCATCCAGCAACGCATCAACCGTGCAGAATTTGAACTCTCGCAAGCCCCCAACTTCGATGCCTGCATCGTCAACGACGTGTTGCAGAAAGCCCAGGAAGAGGCAGCCAACGCGATTAGGCAGTATCTCGAAACAGCCGCGGAATAATCCCCCCCACTCTCCCATTCACGAAGAAACATGCGCGTAACAATTTACGGAGGCTCTTTCAGCCCCATCCATAAGGGACACATCGCCTTAGCCAGCCAAATCATCAAAGAAGACATGGCCGATGAAGTGTGGCTGATGGTATCGCCACACAATCCGTTGAAGTCAACCAACGACCTATGGCCAGTTGACCTCCGTCTGAAACTCTGTGAGAAAGCAGTTGAAGGGCTGGAGAAAATAAAAGTCTCCGATCTGGAGACGCGTTTGGAAAAACCGTCCTACACCTATAAAACCCTGCGCGAACTATCACGTCTCCACCCCCAAGTCCAGTTCTCAATACTCATCGGTTCCGACAACTGGGCCTGCTTCGACCGTTGGGCACACCACGAGGAAATTCTAACACACCACTCCCTCATCATCTATCCGCGCCAGGGCTTCCCCATCAACCCCCATCTCCTGCCGCCGCAAACCAGCCTGCTCAACGCCCCTCTCCTGCCCTACAGTTCAAGCGAGATAAGGCAGCGCTTGAAAGCAGGGCGTCCCATCAACCACATGCTGCCTCCAAACGTAGCCGAAATGATTGCCACGACGGAGTATGCTGGAAAACGGCAGACAAACTGATAGTTTCTGAAAATCCACTCAGCTTTCACGCCGCCACTGACACGCGCGCGCCCCACATTCGCTCTGCTGCAAAAAAAACAGATAATCCCCCAACAATAAAAAACAACAAACATACAATGGATAGAAAACAACTTGTAGACAACATCTTCAGAAAGAAATCCTTTCTCTGCGTCGGACTCGACACGGATTTGAAGAAAATCCCAAACCACCTCCTCAACGACCCCGACCCCATCTTCGCCTTCAACAAGGCAATCATTGACGCAACAGCGCCCCATTGCGTTGCCTATAAACCCAACTTGGCCTTCTACGAGTGCTACGGCATGATGGGATGGAAAGCTCTGGAAAAAACAATCGAGTACATCAGAACCAACCACCCCGACCAATTCATCATCGCTGACGCCAAGCGCGGCGACATCGGAAACACCTCAGCCATGTATGCCAGATGCTTCTTCGAAGAAATGGACGTAGACGCGCTGACGGTGGCTCCATACATGGGCAGCGACAGCGTTGTCCCCTTCTTGAAATACCCAGGAAAATGGGTGATCCTACTTGCCCTGACAAGCAATGCCGGTTCCCACGATTTCCAGTTGCTACGTGAAGAAGGCGGCAAGCGCCTGTTTGAGAAAGTGTTGGAAACATCGCAGGAATGGGGCAGCAACGAGCAGATGATGTATGTGGTTGGCGCAACGCAAGGCGAACGCTTTGCAGACATACGTAAAATAGTCCCCAACCACTTCCTCCTCGTACCGGGCGTTGGCGCACAAGGCGGTTCGCTGCAAGATGTTTGCAAATACGGCATGACGAAGGAGTGCGAACTGCTCGTCAATTCCTCACGCGGCATCATCTATGCAGACCACACAGAAAACTTCGCTGCTGCCGCCGGAGCCGCCGCAAAGGAATTGCAGGCTGCGATGGCAGTGGAGCTAAACAAGGTGCAGGGGAAATAAGATAAAAAGACCAGAAACAGACAATCCCCTCTGCATAAACAACACGACCATTAATTGGTTACATGGCAAACGCCTTGGAAACATACAAATCGCCTTACAAGGAAAATTAATGTTTTCCGGTAAGGGGGGGCGCTCCAACAAGATTAAACAAATATATAAGGGAAAAGCTGCGATGCGCCGCGTCACAGCTTTTTCTGCTTTGTGGTTGCTCTAAGATTATCGCCCCTCATCAAGCCCCTCCCCCTAAAATGTTTATTATAAACATCAACGATATTATCAGTTTTTTGTGTAAGTTTGCAAAATAAAGCAGTTGCCCCTCGTGGAAACTGGCGTGGGGGATGAAGAGGACATCCCCCACAAAACGTTTTATCACGCAAGTCCATCCCGATGGGACACTTCCACATCCCTGACTTGCATCGGGCATGTGGAAACGGGCTTCAAATCACAAACCACACATCTACAAAAGACACTTTCTTCCAAATAGACATGACAGAAATAGAATTCAAAATAGAATATGCCACGCAGTGGGGGGAGATTCTCTGCCTATGCCACAAAACTGCAGGGAGCACCCTACAACAGACGTTTATGCACACCAGCGACGGACAGATTTGGGAGTGCTGCATCGAGGTCGCCCCGTTTGCCTTGGTGGAATACCACTACACGGTGGCACGGCAAGAGGATATGAAAACGGTACGCACCATGAGGCAGGGGATTTTCAAACTACTGACGGGCAGAGAGAAGCGCATCGTCGCCCACGATCATTGGGCCGCTAACGACATTAACGATGTGTTTCTCCACACGGCTTTTTCAAAATGTGTGTTCAAGGCTGGAGGGGGGAACAAACGACAATGGTCCTCTAATGGGGCAAACACGCTCTGCCTGCACACGACACCCCCACCGGCAGGCTGCTGGTGGGGGATTGTCGGCAGCAGCAAGACGCTGGGAGAATGGCAGGAAGGCGGCGCAAAGCGTCTCACTCAAACTGGTCCTTATGAGTTCTGCACCATGCTGGAGGAGAAAGACGCCATTCGCGGACTGGAGTATAAATATGTGCTTGTCAACGACGATTCGTCGAAACCCTACGTATGGGAAACAGGAGAGAACAGGGTTTTGCCGCCTCTAAAGGAAGGGGGAAGAATGGTTGTTAACGACGGCGGCGTGCGCATCGCCTGCACCCCCTGGCGCGGGGCTGGTGTCGTGATTCCCGTTTTCTCGCTCAGAAGCTATGGCAGCCAGGGTATCGGCGACTTCGGCGACCTGAGGCAGTTTGTCTCATGGTCTGCCAGCGTGGGATTTAAATGCGTTCAGATTCTCCCCATCAACGACACGACATCATCTGGAACTTGGCACGACTCATATCCCTACAACGGCATCTCTGTCTTTGCGCTTCACCCCGTCTATCTCGACTTGAGGGAATGGAAGGACTGGAGCGGTTTTGCACCCTACAAGGAACAGGCTAAAGGAATTAACAGACTTCCGAAAGCTGACTATGAAGCGGCCTTCGCGCTAAAGATGGATTTTCTCTCAGCGCTTTATCTGGCCTTCGGGGAGGAAATCATGGAGACAAGCGCGTTTCATGCGTTTTTCGACACCAACGAGAAATGGCTCATCCCCTACGCCTGCTATTGCCGTGAGAAGGCGCAAGCGATTGGACTTGCAGGGGCTGACGACCTGGCGTTTTTTTACTTCACGCAATTCTTGCTCCACAGGCAGATGATGGCAGCGCACGACACGGCGCGACAGTGTGGCGTGATTCTGAAGGGCGACATCCCCATCGGGGTATGCGCTGACAGCGTGCCTGCCACCGTTGATTGCCAGCTGTTTCACTTTGACGGTAGTGCGGGAGCGCCGCCCGATGATTTCGCCCGCGAAGGTCAAAACTGGGGCTTCCCAACTTATAACTGGGAAAACATGGGGAAGGATGGTTACAGATGGTGGAAGGAGCGTTTGAGGAGCATGGGGCAATTTTTCGACGCCTACCGCATTGACCATGTACTGGGCTTCTTCCGTATATGGGAAATTCCTTCATGCCAGGTGCAGGGGCTGATGGGGCATTTCCGTCCGGCTCTGCCTCTCAGCGAGAAGGAGATCTATGGATGGGGCTTCCATGCTGACATCGAACGCTACTGCCGTCCCTTTGTGACAAAAGCAGAAAGAGAAAGGCTGAAGGAGCAGTTTCCGCATGCCGATCTCGACCATTTCTTGATACAGGCGGCCGACGATTCTTTCGAACTGCGTGAGCACGTTGACACTCAGCGAAAAATTGCGGGTCTTGATTGTGACGAAAAGTTAAAGAAAGCCTTGATGGAGATTGCGGCAGAGGTGCTCTTTATCAAGGATCCTGACGGAGGGGGCTATCACCCGCGCATTATGGGGCATGAAACGCGTGCGTTCCAGACGCTTGACAACCATTGCCGACAGGCGTTCAACAGCCTCTATGAGGATTTTTTCTACCGGCGCCACAACCAATTTTGGGCGCAAAAGGCGCTCGAGAAAATGGAGAAAATCATGGTGCCGAGCGGCGACGAAATCATGGATTCCATGCTGCCATGCGCGGAAGACCTCGGAATGGTGCCTAGCTCTGTGAAGGGCGTGCTGGAACGGCTGCAGATATTGTCGCTGGAAATACAACGCATGCCCAAGAAATTCGGCGTGCGATTTGACAACTTGAAGGAGAACCCTTACCTCTCTGTAAGCACCATTGCCACCCACGACATGCCGCCCTTCCGACTGTGGTGGCACGAGAACAGAGAAGAGGCGCAGCTTTTCTACCACGAGGTGCTCAAGCGCGAAGGAGATGCCCCTGAGGATGCCACACCGGAACTCTGCGAACAGGTTGTCAGCGCACACTTGAAATGCCCCTCTATGCTGTGTGCCAACAGCCTGCAAGACTACATGGCGATTGACGGCGACTTGCGCAACCCATATTATGAAGAGGAACAAATTAATGTGCCCTCTAATCCCAACCAATACTGGAATTATCGTATGCATCTGACCATTGAGCAACTGGCTGGGGCTTCCTCTTTCAACGAAAAACTGCGTATGCTCATCAAAAGCAGTGGACGCTGACGCCACACGCACGCGCCGTGTGTGCCGTAAAAATACGGCAACCCTGGAATGTTATTTTGAAGTGCAGCCGCTAGATGATTTCCCGTTCAGCGGCGAAAATCATAAAAACATATAAAAGGCTTTCGTTTTGTGCGGACACGAAGACGGGACTACTATGTTTTTAATATATTTGCATGATGAAGTTGTCTGAACTTTTATGAAATTCAAGAGTTGCCTTTATTTTCGAGGCGTTTTGGGGCCTTGAAGAAGGAATGTAGCGGGCTACGTGACTGATGAAGGGTTAAAAAAACGCCCCCCAAAAAAGTGAAGCTTGAATTTAGAAGAGATGAAACTCCAATTCAAATCTTCGTCAGAAAAATTTGGACGACTTCAATATTTCAAACGCAACAAAGAAAAATACAATGAAAAAGATTTTATCTCTTCTGCTGGTGTTCATGACCAGCATGATCTCAGCCCATGCCCAATTTGAAAGGGGTGTGAAATACGTTGGCGCTTCAGCCTCTGGATTGGGATTTTCATACAGTTCGAACGAGAAATTCCGCCTCGGACTTGACGCGCATGCGGGCTATTTTGTGGCCGACTGCCTCATGCTGAATGCAACGGCAGGCTACGAACACAAGCGCAATCTTGACGATGTGCGCATTGGTGCTGGCGCACGCTACTATTTCGACCAGTGTGGCATCTATCTCGGCGCTGGAGCTGAATACAACCATTTCACCAAGAAAAACAACGACTTGATGATACCGCTCAGTGTTGGATACGCTTTTTTCCTCAACCAGTTTATCACGTTGGAACCTTCCTTGTATTACAAGATGAGCCTGCACGACTTCGGAGGAAACTCCACGTTTGGCGCAAGCATCGGCTTGGGTGTCTATTTCTAAAAGACGATATGAAAGATGCTGGCGAAACGAAAATCATTACGACGGCAGCATCTACTAAATTACGTAAACAGGATTGTTAATAAAGCGCCACATATACACAAATCAAAACATGTCAAGAACTGAAATATCCACCCTCGGCGAATTTGGCCTTATTGAACATCTCACGAGAGGGCTGGCTTCCTCTAACGCTTCAACAAAGAAGGGCGTTGGCGACGACTGCGCCGTGCTCGACTATTCGAACGGCGGCAGCAAGTTGCGCACACTCATCACGAGCGACATGCTCATGGAAGGCATCCATTTTGACCTGGTGTACACCCCGCTCAAGCATCTGGGATATAAAGCCGCCATGGTTAATCTCTCCGACGTTTATGCTATGAACGGCACGCCCCGACAAATGACGGTTAATCTGGCCATTTCACGTCGGTTCTCCATCGAAGATATCGACGACCTGTATGCCGGCATACGCATGGCCTGCAAGAAACACAATGTAGACATCGTCGGTGGCGACACAACATCATCATTGACGGGCTTGGCCATCAGCATCACCTGCATCGGAGAAGTGCAAGAGGACGACATCATATACAGAAACGGAGCGCACGACACTGACCTCATCTGCGTGAGCGGAAATCTGGGCGCCGCTTATATGGGACTGCAACTGATGGAGCGCGAGAAAGCCGTGTTTGAATCGCAGGTTGCAAAAAACAAAGAAGCTGCGATTCAACCTGATTTCAGCGGACGCGAATATCTCCTGGAAAGGTTGCTCAAGCCGGAAGCACGACGCGACATTGTTGAGAATATGCGCAATCAAGGCATACACCCGACAGCCATGATGGACATCAGCGACGGACTCTCATCGGAACTGAGACACATCTGCAAACAGTCGGGCACGGGATGCAGAATATATGAAGAACGAATTCCTGTTGACTATCAAACGGCCGTCACTGCCGAAGAATTCAACATGAACGTAACGACATGTGCGTTAAACGGAGGGGACGATTACGAACTGCTCTTCACCGTGCCTTTGACCGAACACGAGCTGGTTGAATCCATGGACGACGTTAAAGTCATCGGATACGTCACCAAGGCGGAATTGGGATGCGCACTCGTTTCACGTGACGGACAAGAATTCGAACTGAAGGCACAGGGATGGAATCCGCTTAAGGAAGACAAATAACCAGGCAACCCAACAAGATTGGAAACACCCCACGTCTGCGATTTCACCGTGACGCGAAGGAACATCGAATAAAATCCTTGTGAAGTACAACAAAAATAGGTAACTTTGCAGTCAAACTGGTATCCCAGAAGAAATCTGAGAACCGAAAATCAACCCCAAAAAGATAATCAGAAATTAACACATGATAGAGAAAATCAATGATTTGCTTGCCGAAGTCGGTACTTTGACAGCGAACGATGAAAAGGAATTAGAAGCATTACGCATCAAATACCTCAGCAAAAAGGGCGTAATGAACGAGTTGATGACCGCCTTCCGCGATGTACCAGGCGACCAGAAACGCGAATTGGGACAGAAGCTCAACACGCTGAAAAATGCCTTACAGGACAAAATCAACGGATTGAGACTCGCATTGTCCACTAAAGACAACAACCACGATGACCTTGACCTGACACGCACGCCCTACCCCATAAAGGTGGGGACACGCCATCCGCTATCAATCGTGAAAAGCGAAATCATTGACATCTTCTCCCGCTTGGGATTTTCTCTTGCAGACGGACCAGAAATCGAAGATGACTGGCACGTGTTTTCTTCCATGAACTTCCCTGAAGATCATCCGGCACGCGACATGCAGGACACGTTCTTCGTTGAACAGCACCCCGACATTGTCCTCCGCACCCACACCAGTTCTATCCAGAGCCGTGTCATGGAAACAACCGAACCGCCCATCCGTGTGATTTGTCCGGGACGCGTTTACAGAAACGAAGCCATCTCGGCACGCGCCCATTGCTTCTTCCATCAGATTGAAGGTCTGTATATAGACAAGGACCTCTCGTTTACCGACCTGAAGCAAGTGTTGCTCACCTTCGCACGCGAAATGTTTGGAGCAGACACGAAAATCCGTCTTCGCCCCTCTTACTTCCCGTTTACAGAGCCAAGCGCAGAAATGGACATTTCCTGCAATATCTGCGGCGGGAAGGGCTGCGCATTCTGTAAGCAAACAGGATGGGTGGAAATTCTCGGTTGCGGCATGGTGGACCCCAATGTGCTTGAAGCCAATGGCATTGACAGCAAGAAATACAAGGGATATGCTTTCGGCATGGGCGTTGAGCGCATCACAAACCTGAAATATCAGGTCAAGGATTTACGACTGTTCTCTGAAAACGACATCCGCTTCCTGGATGAATTCATGGCAGCAAACTAAAATCGCATATTAGGAAACTGGACAGAAGCAAGCGTGCATTGACAAAAGGTATGCAAATGCGCAAAAAAGATATTGCAGCCTGCATTATGAAAATTAGAGAAGATGCCCCATCGTATCTATGTATACCCTATCAGTTAATTGCACGTAACATAAGCCGTTCCCACGAAATTTTCAAATAAACATAGCACCTTCGTTTTAGCCTGCCAAGCGGGGTAAACGGAGGTGTTTTCAATTTCTGGCATAGGCCACAGACAGACCACCACTATGGAGAAATTCAATCTACATGTGCTTGGATGCGGCAGCGCACAACCCACCTTGCGCCACCACCAGACATCGCAGGTGCTCAATATTCATGAAAAGCTTTTCATGATTGATTGCGGCGAGGGCACACAACAACAACTGAGAACCACACATCTGAGTTTCTCACGTCTGAACCATATTTTCATTTCGCATCTTCACGGCGACCATTGTTTCGGGCTCATCGGCTTGATTTCCACTTTTTCGCTGCTCGGACGCACAAATAGTCTGCACGTGTATGCTCCTTCTGAATTGGAAGGACTTATGAGGCCGCAATTGCAGTTTTTCTGTAATGGCATCATGGCATTCGACGTCGTGTTCCATCCCTTCAGCACAAAGAAAGGGGCCGTTATCTATGAAGATAGGACCATATCGGTGGAAACCATACCGCTACGACACCGGATGCCCTGCTGCGGATTTATCTTCCGCGAGAAACCAGCACTACCCCACATCAAGCGCGACATGATCGACTACCTGGGCATCCCCCACTTCGAAATCAATCGGATCAAACTGGGAGGTGATTGGACGAAAGCAGACGGTACCGTCGTTCCCCACCACATGCTGGTTACTCCTCCACGCGCCGCGCGAAGTTATGCCTACCTCTCAGACACGGCCTTCCTGCCGGAACGTGCTCCCTTGATTAAAAACGTATCGGTGCTGTTTCATGAAGCCACTTTCGCCACATCTGCCGCCGCCCGCGCCACCCAAACAATGCACTCCACAGCAGCACAGGCAGCACAGATGGCAAAACTGGCCAACTGCGGTAAACTCATAATTGGGCATTTCTCGTCGCGCTACGAGAATGAGGACGTCCTGCTGGAGGAAAGTCGCGAGATTTTTCCCAACACAATGCTTGCCTACGAGGGAATGCAACTTGAAATCGGCAACGAACAATAGGCACAACCGACAACATTTGAAACAAATAGTTCGTCATTTCCAACGATTTTCGTAACTTTGCGACAAATAAATAAAAGCAAATATGGCTAAAGAACTCAAAAATCTTACAAAAAGAAGCATAGACTATTCTAAATGGTATAACGAATTGGTTGTCAAGGCCGATTTGGCAGAACAGGCAGACGTTCGCGGCTGCATGGTAATTAAACCTTATGGTTATGCGATTTGGGAAACTATCCAGCAGGAATTAGACAAGCGATTCAAATCAACAGGCGTTCAAAACGTATATTTCCCTCTCCTCATCCCCAAAAGTTTTCTTTCCAAAGAAGCAGAACATGTGGAAGGATTTGCAAAAGAATGCGCCGTTGTCACCCACTATCGTTTGAAGGCCAATCCGGAAGGTGACGGCGTGGTGGTTGATCCGGCAGCAAAACTGGAAGAAGAACTGATTATTCGCCCGACGTCAGAAACCACCATTTGGAACACTTATCGCAAATGGATTCACTCATGGAGAGACCTCCCCTTGTTGTGCAACCAATGGTGTAACGTGATGCGTTGGGAAATGCGCACCCGTTTATTCTTGCGCACCAGCGAATTTTTGTGGCAGGAAGGACATACGGCACACGCCACTAAAGAAGAGGCTGAGGCACGTGCAAAACAGATGCTTGACGTTTACGCCGATTTTGCAAAAGACATTTTAGCCATTCCAGTAGTTCGCGGCGTCAAGAGCGCAACAGAGCGTTTTGCAGGCGCACTTGACACATACACAATTGAAGCCATGATGCAGGATGGCAAAGCGCTCCAAAGCGGAACAAGCCACTTCCTCGGTCAGAACTTCGGCCGCGCTTTCAACGTGCAGTTTGTTGACAAAAACAACAAGATGGACTATGCCTGGGCCACCAGCTGGGGCGTCAGCACCCGTTTGATGGGCGCGTTGATCATGACACACTCAGACGACAACGGTTTGGTACTTCCTCCACACGTCGCTCCAATACAGGTGGTCATTGTGCCCATTTATAAGGGAGAAGACGAATTGCAGGCACTTGATGAAAAACTGGGCGGTCTGAGAGACCGTTTGCAGGCGATGGGCATTCGTGTGAAATACGATAATGCAGACAACAAGCGCCCCGGATTTAAATTTGCCGACTACGAATTGAAGGGTGTTCCTGTCAGAGTCGTCATGGGAGGTAGAGACCTGGAAAACGGCACCATTGAAATCATGCGTCGCGACACACTCGAAAAGGAAACCGTTTCTTTTGAAGGCATTGAAGACCACATAAAAAATCTGCTTGAGGAAATGCAACAAAACATCTTTAAGAAGGCTGAGACATTCCTCAACGACAATATCTTCCCTTGCGACAATTACGAAGAGTTTAAGGAGAAAGTCAAAAACGGCGGTTTCTATCTCTGTCCTTGGGATGGCACGCCTGAAACTGAAGCACAGATCAAGGCCGATACGCAAGCAACCATCCGTTGCGTGCCTTACGGATTCAGCCAGGAAAATCTGGGAAATGACATGGTCAGTGGAAAACCTGCCACATGCCGTGTCATTGTGGCCCGCAGCTATTAATCAATAAGAAGGCAGGTGGGCAGAACTTTTTTTGAAAAGAGTTCCGACACTTGCCTGCTCATTTAATGAAGAAGCTACCTCCTTAAAAAAAGGGTGGCGGCTAGCCTCCAATTTATCATCATCCTTATATGATTTCTGTTGAATCATTAAAAGTTGAATTTGGCACACGTCCTCTCTTTGAGGACGTGTCTTTTGTAATAAACAAGAAAGACCGCATCGCGCTTGTCGGGAAAAACGGAGCAGGCAAATCAACACTTTTAAAAATCCTCGCCGCACAGCAGCAACCCACCTCAGGGAGCGTTTCTGTGCAAAACGACATCAGCATTGGCTATCTGCCTCAAGTCATGGTGCTTTCAGACAACCACACGGTCATTGAGGAAACGGAAAAAGCCTTTAGCCACATTCAGGAGTTGAAAGAAAAAGTTGACACACTAAACGAAGAATTGCTCAACCGTACGGACTACGAAAGCGAAAGCTACATGGAATTGGTTGAACGGTTCACCCACGAAAACGAGCGTTTCCAAATCATCGGCGGCATGAACTATCGCGCGGAAATGGAGCGTACACTTCAAGGGCTCGGATTTGCAACGAGCGACTTCACCCGCCCGACAAAAGAATTTTCGGGAGGATGGCGCATGCGCATTGAGCTGGCCAAACTCTTGCTTCAACGCCCCGACGTGCTTTTGCTCGACGAACCAACCAACCATTTGGACATAGAAAGCATCCGTTGGCTGGAATCGTTCTTAGCCCGCAGCTGCAGCGCAGTGGTATTGGTCAGCCACGACCGCGCATTCATCAACAACGTCACCAACCGCACATTGGAAATTTCCTGCGGCCGAATCACCGACTATAAGGTGAAATATGATGAATATGTCAAACTGCGTGCTGAGAGAAGAGAGCAACAACTCCGTGCCTACGAAAACCAGCAAAAGGAAATTGCAGACATCAAAGACTTTATAGAACGGTTCAGATACAAACCGACGAAGGCAACACAAGTTCAGAGCAGAATCAAACAACTTGAAAGAATCGTGCCGATAGAGGTTGATGAGGTCGACAATTCCTCGCTCCATCTCAAATTTCCGCCATGCTCAAGAAGCGGCGACTATCCCGTGATTTGCGATGGTGTCCGAAAAGACTATGGCGACCATTGCGTCTTCCACGATGTTGACCTCACCATCAAGCGCGGTGAGAAAGTGGCATTTGTTGGAAAAAACGGCGAAGGAAAGTCAACGTTGGTGAAATGTATTATGGGAGAAATCCCCTTCACGGGAAATCTCAAAATCGGCCATAATGTTGAGATTGGCTACTATGCCCAAAACCAAGCCCAGTTGCTTGACGAGGAAATAACCGTGTTCGACACCATTGACTGCGTAGCGAAGGGCGACATCCGTCTCAAAATCAAAAACATCCTCGGTGCTTTCATGTTCGGCGGAGAAGCGTCTGAAAAGAAAGTGAAGGTGCTTTCAGGTGGCGAACGGAGCCGTCTGGCAATGATCAAACTGCTCTTGGAGCCTGTCAACCTGCTCATCCTCGACGAACCGACAAACCATTTGGACATGCGCACGAAAGATGTGCTCAAAGAGGCCATCTTGGCCTTCGACGGTACGGTGATTCTCGTCAGCCATGACCGCGACTTTCTGGATGGCCTCGTTTCAAAGGTCTATGAATTTGGAGGCGGCCACGTCAGAGAGCATATCGGAGGCATCTACGATTTCCTTGAGAAAAAACAGATCGAAAACATCGACGACATCCAGCTAACGGCTTCTTCCCAGAAGAAAAATACGCCAGAGACTGAAACGGCGCAAGTGTCTGACAACAAACTTTCATACGAAGCAAGAAAAGAGAAGGCCAAGTTGCTGAGAAAGGCAGAAAAATCCGTCGAGGAAAAGGAGAAACAGGTTCTGGAGCTCGAACAGGAAATCAAGGAAATTGAAGCGATGTTGTCCACACCGGAAGGAGCGCAAGATGCCAAACTCTTCGCTCGGTATGACGAAGTGAAGAAGCAGCTCAAGCAAGCCGAAAACGAATGGGAAGCAGCTATGGAAGAGGTTGAGACCCTCAATCAGTAATTGGAATCTAAAAGCAGGTGGTCAATATAATTTTTATCGATGCTGACCACCCATCTAAGAAACAGAATAACAATATGACTTTAAAAACAATGCTAATGCAAATCCTGGCCTTCAGCGCCGCAACGGGTTTTGCACAGACAACAGCACAAACAGGCATTGACAAGGCCAATATGGACCTCAGCGTCAAGCCTGGAAACGACTTTTATCAGTATGCCGCTGGCGGCTGGATTGAAAGACATCCGCTCACCCCGGAATTTTCACGCTATTCCCAGTTTGACGAGCTCCAGGAAAACAACCAGAAGCAGCTGCGCGAAATGATAGAGCAGTTCGCAAACAACACCTATCCCCAAGGCTCTCTCCAGCAGAAAATCGGTAGCCTCTATCGCCTTTCCATGGACAGCGTCAGAAGAAACAGAGAGGGCTATACGCCCATCAAGGGAAAACTGGCAGAGATTGAAAAAATTGCCGACCGTAAATCGGTGCAATACCACGCCGCACGCCTTTCAAGCGAAGGCGTGTCAACATTTTTCGGCTTTGGCTGTGACGCCGACCTCAAAGACTCGCAATGGAACCTCATGCAAGTCAATCAGGGCGGCCTTTCCATGGGAGAACGCGACTACTATCTGAGCGACGAAGAAGCCACGAAAAAAGTACGTGAAGGATATAAGGCCTATGTCAAGAAACTGTTTCTCATGACGGGCTGCGACGAAGCGACAGCCCAAAAGAGAATGGAGGCCGTCCTCAACATCGAAACGCGCATTGCAAAAGCATCATACAGTGCTACAAAATTGCGCGACGTTGAAGGCAACTACCACAAAATGAGCTATCAGCAACTGCTTGCCGACTATCCAGGCATCGACTGGAGCACGCTTTTCCTCCTCAACGGTGTCCCTGCCTTTGAATCCATCTCTGTTAATCAGCCTGAGCCAATCCACGAAGTTGAAAAAATTTTAGCCGAGAGCGCAATTGAAGACTTGAAGGCATATCTGTATTTCAAACTGGTGGATGATGCCACTGGCGCGTTGAGCGACGATTTCCGCAAGGAATCCTTCAACTTCTACGGACACATCATGAGCGGAGCCGAGCAAGATCGTCCGCGTTGGAAGCGTGGCGTTTCCGCTGTCGAGTCTGTCCTGGGCATGGCCGTCGGGAAGATGTATGTTGAAAAATACTTCCCCGAAAGTTCCAAGAAGAGAATGACCGAACTTGTCAGAAACCTTCAAATCGCCCTCGGACAGCGCATCGACCAGCAAAAGTGGATGAGCGAAGCAACAAAGAAGCAGGCCCACGACAAGTTGGATGCGTTCTACGTGAAAATCGGATACCCCGACACATGGATGAGCTACGATGCACTTGACATCAACGATTCACTCTCATACTATGAGAACCTCACCAAGGCCACCCAGTTTATGAGCCGCTACTACATTGAAAAGCGCGTCAACAAAAAGACCGACAAGACGGAATGGCTCATGACTCCGCAAACCATCAACGCCTACTACAATCCAACGACCAACGAAATCTGCTTCCCTGCCGGCATCCTGCAACCTCCCTTCTTCAATGCCGAAGCAGACGACGCTTGCAACTATGGAGCCATCGGCGTGGTCATCGGACACGAAATGACCCACGGCTTCGACGATCAGGGCAGCCAATTCGACAAGGAAGGCAACCTTCGCAATTGGTGGACCAAAGCCGACGGAGAGAACTTCAAAGCACGCACCAAGGTCATGGCCGATTTCTTCAACAAAATCGAAGTGCTTCCTGGCCTACATGCAAACGGCGAACTCACCCTGGGCGAGAACATCGCAGACCACGGCGGTTTGAACATCGCTTTCCAGGCATTCCAAAACGCCACGAAAGAAAACCCGCTTAGCACAAAAGACGGCTTTACGCCCGAGCAGCGCTTCTTCTTGAGCTACGCCCTGGTTTGGGGTGGAAACATCCGCGAAGCCATGCTCCGTCAGCTCAACAAAATCGACCCACACTCCCCAGGACGCTGGCGTGTCAACGGTGCGTTGCCGCATATCGATGCTTGGTATAAGGCATTCAACATCACGAAGAAAGACGCCTTGTTCATTCCGAAAAAAAAGCGCGTCGACATTTGGTAAATAAAACCAACCTGAAGCCATTGCATTGCTGTTTCCCTGCCCCAACGCAGGAACACTGATGCAATGGCTTCTCATTTAAGGGATGTTCTATAAATTAGTTTTAATGGAGATTCTTTATTTAGGATTGACTTGGCCGCTTTTACAGTTCTCACTCGCATCTTGCTGTATTTCAAAGACTCACATAGCTCGCTATGCTCGTCTTTGAAATACAACAATCTGCTTCGCGATAAATGTAAAATCGGCTCAAGCTAATTTATAGAACATCCCTTAAGTAACGGTGATAAGTAGGTGTTCAAAATTATTTTATAGTATCCATGCAGGGAAAAACCAGTCTGACTAATCTTGAACACCTACTGACATAAAATAATTTTGAATACCTACTTACCATTACTAACACACAGGCTTCACCTCTGTCAGCCTTCAAACACCCCCATCCACCATGCTCTTTCTCCCACAAGGCATGCCTGCCATCAACATTCTCCGCAAGGAAGGCGCAGACATTGCCACCTTTGACAAAAACAATATCTCTGGATTTCCGCAGGAAACACTGCGAATCCTGTTTCTGAACCTCATGCCACAGAAAGCAGTGACGGAACTCGACATCGCGCGCGTCATCTGCCGCCATCACCGCCCCGTCGCACTGCTCCCGATGAAAATCGCCAACCAAACCTACAAAACCACTCCGCTGGAACACATGGAAAGGTTTTACACGGATTTCGAATACTTCGAAAACGCCCCAAACCCGCATTTCGATGGTATGATTGTGACAGGCGCACCGGTGGAGCACCTCCCTTTTGAAAATGTCAGATATTGGACGCAGCTATGCCACATCATGAACTGGGCAGAAGCCCACGTCCGTTCAACGCTGTATATCTGCTGGGGAGCACAAGCAGCCTTACAACATCTGTACGGCATCCCCAAGCACCAACTTCCCGCAAAGAAATTCGGCGTCTTCATCCAGAAAAAACTCGCCGGCGATGCCCCCATATTAAGGCATCTCCCTGAAAACTTCCCCATGCCCAATAGTCGGCACACGGAAGTCCAACGAAAAGACATAGAGCGCCATCCACTGCATATCGTTGCAGAAAGCGAGGAAAGCGGCGTCGGCATCGTCACTTCGGCCGACGGCACACAGCAAATTTTCATTGTAGGTCACCTGGAATACGAGCCCAAAACGCTGCACAATGAATACCAACGCGACCTCTCCAAAGGACTCCCCATCGCTCTCCCACTCCATTATTACCACCACGACAAACCGCAAGAAGGCATCGACTTCTCATGGCAAAAAACAGCCGCCACGTTCTATAGCAATTGGCTTGACATCTGTGGCAAAGAGACCGTGCGCGAGCCGTGAAAACCGGAACCACCAGACGATGAACCCCAAAAAACATCGCTGCCGGAAGAACACAAAAACAGATTCCACCGCATTTTTATTACCGCCGAAACACGAAAATCCTCAATTTTATTCTTAACTTTGCGTAATGAGTAACTGGTAGGAACATTTTGCAGAGCAAACCCCAAGCACTGTCAAAATCGCCCCAACCGATTCCTTTGCCGTCACTCAAGCAGATGGAGAAATCCGTCACAAAGTGCCAGCGCGCCGGAACAAGGCAAAAAAATATTCCAAAAACAAACAGGGAAGGGGACAGCTGGCCTCTGACGAGCAATTGCCATCAGAGGCACAACAACGCCCGTACCCCCTTCCCCGTGTCATTCAATATCCCCACCAAAACCATGTCTTGCATCTTACATATAGAAACATCAACCGACGTCTGCTCCGTTGCATTAAGTCAGGACGGCGTCTGCCTACATGAAGAAATCGATACCAACGGTCGTCGCCACGCAGAAATCCTCGCGCCCTTCGTTGAAGAAGCCGTGTCTTTTGCCGACAGCCACGCCATACCGCTCGATGCCGTCTCAGTCAGCGCCGGCCCCGGTTCCTACACGGGCCTACGCATCGGCGTCTCAACAGCAAAAGGCCTGTGCTATGGCAGAGACTTGAAACTCATCAGCATCCCCACGCTCAAAGTGCTCTGCACCCCGATTCTGCTCTACAGAGAAGACATCCCCGACAACGCGCTACTCTGCCCGATGATCGACGCCAGACGCATGGAAGTCTACACCGCGATTTACGACCGTGCCCTCCATGAAGTGGTGCCAACAGATGCCGTCATCGTCAACGAAAACTCCTTCGCCGAAATCCTTGACAAACAACCAGTTTTCTTTTTCGGCAATGGTGCCGACAAATGCCGCGACACGCTCAAGCATCCCAACGCCCATTTCATAGAAGGAATCGTGCCAAAGGCATCAAACATGCTGCCCTTGGCCGAACGCGCCCTGGCGCTGAACGAGACAGAAGACGTTGCCTACTACGAGCCCTTCTATCTGAAGCAATTCGTAGCCGGAAAAAGCAGAAACCTGCTCAACGGATAAAAAACGCACCAGTTTCTGCACACACCATTTCCCCTCTTTGCCCCTCTCCCGCATCCGCAGGAAACAGCCCCACAAGAGGCCACAGGAGCAAAACCGAAAAACCCCACATCATCAACATGGCATTTGAATACAACACAACAGAAGAAAAACTGCGATTCCCCGCATACGGGCGCATGGTGCAAGAGATGATCGACCGCGCCACGGCCGAAAGCAATCCGCAAAGAAGACAACGGATGGCCGAACACATCATCACGGTCATGGCCGACCTCAACCCGCAGCTGCAGGCATCGCCAAACGCCTACGAAGTCCTGTGGAACCATTTGGCCTTCATCTCAAACTACCAACTCGACATCGAATACCCCGTTGAAATAGAACGGGCAGACAAATCCGCCCCCAAAAAACTCTCCTACCCAGGAAACGCCATACGCTTCCGGCAATACGGACACCTCATTGAAAACACACTCGACAAAATCCAGGAAATGCCCGCCGGCACACCGGGGCGCGAACACCTGTTGGCCGACATAGCCATGCGCATGAAGCGTTGCATCACCGAATGGAAAGGCGAAGAAGTCGAAAACGAAAAAGTCTGCCACGACATTGAGCACTACACCAACCAGGCCATCACGTATGAAGAAACGCTCAACGCCCTAAGCAACACCAAGCAAAGCATTTTCGCCCGCCAGCGCCAGCGTTTCGCCCCCCAGCGGAGAAACGGCAGATATTACAATCCCAACAGATAAGTAAGTGGTCAGCATTATTTTCCCAAATCTAAAAATAATGCTCTTGGCATATATTATAAAATAATTTTGACCACCTACTCAAGCCCGCCAACCAGGCCTAAACCCGACAGAGCGCAGCAGGCAGACAGACACACACCGATTCAGGAAAAAAGTTCAAATTGCTTTTTTACCATCATCTAATATTTCAATTTCAAGCAACTAACCTATAACCCTAAACCCAAACACATTATGGCTTCATTTATAATAGAAGGCGGCCATCGCATCAGCGGCGAAATCAAACCGCAAGGTGCCAAAAACGAAGCGCTGCAAATCATCTGCGCCACCATCCTCACCCGCGAAGAAGTGCGCGTTGCCAACATACCCGACATCCTCGATGTCAACAACCTCATCCGTCTCCTTGAAGACATGAACGTGAAAACCGTGCGCCACCAGAAAGGCGACATCACCTTCTGCGCCAAAGACATCGACATCAACTATCTCAAGAGCCAGGAATTTCTCGAGCGCTGCTCGCGCCTGCGCGGCAGTGTGCTCCTCCTCGGCCCCCTCGTTGCCCGCTTTGGCCACGCCGTCATCTCCCGCCCAGGTGGCGACAAAATCGGTCGCCGCCGCCTCGACACGCATTTCTACGGGCTTCAGAAACTGGGTGCAGAATTCAAATACGACGAAACGGCCGGCACCTTCAACATCCTCTCGAAAGGTAGGCTCGAAGGCTGCTACATGCTCCTCGACGAAGCCTCCATCACAGGAACGGCCAACATCATCATGGCCGCCGTGCTGGCACACGGAACAACCACCATCTACAACGCCGCCTGCGAGCCCTACATACAGCAGCTCTGCAAAATGCTCAACAGCATGGGAGCGAAAATCAGCGGCATCGCCTCCAACCTCCTCACCATCGAAGGCGTGGAAGAACTCCGAGGCACCACACACACCATTCTCCCCGACATGATTGAAGTGGGCAGCTTCATCGGCATGGCCGCCATGACAGGCAACGGACTCACCATCAAAGACACCTCCGTCCGCAACCTGGGCATCATCCCCTATTCCTTCACCCGCCTGGGCATCAACCTCGAAGTGAAAGGCGACGACATCCACATTCCGCGCCACGACCACTATCAAATCGACCGCTTCATCGACGGTTCCTTCATGACAGTGGCCGACGCCCCCTGGCCAGGACTCACCCCCGACCTCCTCAGCATACTCCTCGTCGTGGCCACACAGGCACGCGGCTCCGTGCTCTTCCATCAGAAAATGTTTGAGAGCCGCCTCTTCTTCGTCGACAAACTCATCGATATGGGCGCACAAATCATCCTCTGCGACCCACACCGCGCCGTCGTTGTCGGACACAACAACGAAATCAAGCTCAGAGGCTGCCGCATGGTGAGCCCCGACATCCGCGCCGGCATCGCGCTACTAATCGCCGCCATGAGCGCAGAAGGAACAAGCCGCATCGACAACGTTGAGCAAATCGACCGCGGATACGAAAACATCGAACAACGCCTCTGCTCATTAGGGGCCAAAATCAGAAGAGAAGAATGATCAGGCAAGAGGAAGTCTTCTACATAGGCAAAATCAGCAAATTCAGAGGCATCTGCGGAGAAACCGAACTGCTCTTCACCGACGACGTCTTCGACCGTGGCGAAGCCCCCTACCTCGTCATCGACATGAACGGCATCCTCGTGCCCTTCTTCTGGGAAGAATATCGCTTCAAGAACAACGACACCGCCATCTTCAAATTTGAAGACATCAACGACGAAAAAGCCGCCAAGCGTCTCGTTGGCCACAGCGTGTTCTATCCCAAGAAATTCAACGTCGAAGCAGACACGCCCGATGCCCACCTCAGCTCATGGAAAGCCTTCACGGGATTTGAGGTCTACGACACACGCCACGGCCACCTCGGCACCGTCGACACCGTCGACGACACCACCGACAACATCCTCATCTACCTCCAAACGCCCGATGGCACCGAACTGGTGTTGCCGCTGCATGAAGATTTCATAGAACACTATTCCCTGACACAGCGAACAATCACCCTCGCCCTGCCAGAAGGACTGGTGTAAACGGGAAGAGCAACAACACACACACCACCGCTGCCTCCCCCGCCTGGCACACCCACAACGCCCCCACCATCCGAACACACAATGAAGAAAAAAATAGCAATCCTTGGCTCAACAGGCTCCATCGGCACCCAAGCCCTGAGCGTCATACGCCAACACCCCGACCTCTTCGAAGCCAGCGTTCTGACCGCAGGACGAAACGCCGACCTACTCATCAGTCAAGCCCGCGAATTCCTCCCCGACAGCGTCGTCATCGCCGATGAAAGCAAATACCGCCAAGTCTCCGATGCCCTCGCCGACCTCCCCGTGAAAGTCTATGCCGGAGAGACCGCCATCGCCGAAATCGTTGAGAGCCAAGAAGTCAATATGGTGCTGACCGCCATGGTCGGCTTTGCAGGCCTCCGCCCAACGGTCCGCGCCATCAAAGCCGGAAAAGCCATCGCCCTGGCCAACAAAGAAACCCTCGTCGTGGCTGGAGCCTACATCACGCGCCTCGCCCTCGAAAAACGCGCCGCCATCCTCCCCGTCGATAGCGAACACTCGGCCATCTTCCAGTGTCTCGTCGGCGAGGACCAGTCGGAAGTGGAAAAACTCCTCCTGACAGCCTCCGGCGGCCCCTTCCGCACCTACACCAAGCGCCAGCTCGAAACCGTCACACCCCGTCAGGCCCTCTGCCACCCCAACTGGGCAATGGGCGCAAAGATAACCATCGACTCCGCAACCCTCATGAACAAAGGCTTCGAAATGATCGAAGCCAAATGGCTCTTCGGCATCGACCCCGAGAAAATAGAAATCGTGGTCCATCCCGAAAGCATCATCCATTCCGCCGTACAATACACCGACGGAGCCGTCAAAGCCCAGCTCGGCGTGGCCGACATGCGCCTCCCCATCCAATACGCCTTCAGCCACCCCCGACGCCTCCCCCTCAAGTCGGAGCGCCTCGACCTCTTCAGCCTCGGCACCCTCCATTTCGAGAAACCAAACCCCGATGCCTTCCCCTGCCTTCGCCTCGCCTATGAGGCAACAGCCAAAGGCGGCAACATGCCCTGCGTTCTCAACGCCGCCAACGAAGTGGCCAACCTCGCCTTTCGCGAAGGCCGCATCTCCTTCCCCCGCATTGCCGACGTCATCGCCACCACCATGCAGAAAGCCCACTTCATCGCCGCCCCCACGCTCGACGACCTTTTCTCAACCGATGCCCACGCACGGCGCCTCGCCTCCGAAATGCTTTAAGCACGTAGACGCCCCGCCAATCTTAATATTCCAATTTTGAACACCCCCCAGAGGGGAACACACATACCATACACACAAGAAAACCCACCACACAAACACCACGCCAATGGAAATATTCCTCATCAAAGCCCTCCAGCTCATCCTCTGCTTCGCCCTCCTCATCGTGCTCCATGAAGCAGGCCACTTCCTCTTTGCCAAACTCTTTAAAGTTCGCGTAGAGAAATTCTGCCTCTTCTTCGACCCCTGGAAAAGTTGGAAACTCTTCTCGTGGCGCGGCACCGACTACCACATCGGCTGGATACCCCTCGGAGGCTACGTCAAAATCTCCGGCATGATCGACGAATCGATGGACACAGAGCAGATGAAGCAGCCCGTCAAGCCCTGGGAGTTTCGCGCCAAACCCGCCTGGCAGCGACTGCTCATCATGGTCGGAGGCGTCATGGTCAACTTCCTCCTCGCCTTCTTCATCTACGCCATGGTGCTCTTCGCCTGGGGCGACACCTACACCCCCATTGAGCGCATGTCGCAAGGCTTCAAGTTCAACGAGAGCGCCCAGTCGCTCGGCTTCCGCGACGGCGACATCCCCCTGCGTGCCGATGGCCAGCGCTTCACGCGCTTCAGCGCCAACCTCTTCCGCGACCTCTCCCAAGCCCGTAGCGCCACCGTCCTGCGCCAGGGCAAAGAGGCCACAATCGCCCTCCCTGGCAACCTCAACCTCCTCGAGATGCTGCAAGCACAACCGCCCTTCGCCGCCCCCCTCAGCGCCAGCCTCGTCGACAGCGTCTTCCGCGGTGGCCCCGCCGAGAAAGCAGGCATACGCCGCGGCGACCATCTGCTCGCCATCGGCAGCCACAGCATCACCACGTGGAACGAATACAACCTCCATCTCTCCGACCTCCAGTCGTCCATCGAAGCCAACCGCGCCCTGGGCGACACCGCAAAAGCGCAAGCGCTCAAGCGCGTCACAGTCGTCGTTCAACACCCCAACGCCCCACGTCCCGACACCCTGAGCCTCACGCTCAACGCCGAAAACCTCATGGGCATATACCCACACAACGCCCTCGCCGACTACCCCACAGTCACGCGCTCCTACACCTTCCTTGAGAGCTTCCCCGCCGGCATCGCCCACGGATGGGACGTCCTTTGCGGATACGTCAGCGACCTCAGATACGTCTTCACGGCCGACGGCGCACAAAGCATCGGCAGCTTCGGCACGATTGGTAGCCTCTTCCCTGGGCAATGGAACTGGATGCAATTTTGGCACCTAACGGCCTTCATCTCCCTCATGCTCGCCTTCGTCAACATCCTCCCCATCCCCGCCCTCGATGGCGGCCACGTGCTCTTCCTCCTCTACGAAGTTGCCACGCGGCGCAAGCCGAGCGAGAAATTCATGGAACGCGCCCAGATGCTGGGCATGATCCTCCTGCTCGCGCTCATGGCCTTCGCCATCTTCAACGATTGCCGGAGATTCATCTTCTGAGGGGAATCAAAATAGAGAACCACATAAATCCCGGAAAAACAGCACCCGCTGCCCCTTCCCCACGGCGTGTTGCAAGGCTTGAAGCAGGAGAGAAAACCAACCCCGTGCGAACGTTCAAGATGCACACCGCTCGGCGGCAAGCTTTCGTAAGTCCACTGAAGAATCCTCTCTAAAAGTTATCCTGTTTCTCACGGAGCAAAAGGGCATTCTCCCTTTGCTCCGTTTCATTTATTGCCTTCTTTCCCACCTTCAAATTGCAACGTATGGGGCCTATAGATCTGAAAATATTGCTCCCCACATCAAATCCTATGCCTTTTGGCGAACACCGTCCCATGTGCGTCCGTACCTGCTCCCAGATGCGCTCGTATCTGCTCCCAGATGCGTTCGTGTCTCGACCCGCGTTCGCTAACAAATAAAGGCATTCATGATTTTTTACAAAGTAGGTGGTTACTTTGTAAGTCCTGATAGCTACACCATAGTATATAAGCAAGTTCCCTATCGCTCAACTCATGGCTTTTCAAGCCCAAGAACTCCAACGCATGATTAAACAGTCTTCGGATGGTAGCAAACAAGCCGCGTTCCTCTGCCGTCATACGTTCAAAGTCCGTGCGCTCTGCAAGCCCTGCAAGATATTCTTCTGTGGCGGTACGGAAATTCCATCCATTTCCGCGACACAATCCGTTGATAGCGTCTTTCACTTCCTGCGAAGCTGCCGCAAGAACGCTGTCAAGAAAAGCATCCATCACGTTATGGCCAAATAACTCTCTCAGTCCATGATGGTCTACGGCTTCATGCAGGATGGTCTGCGTCACGTCTGCTGCGTCTACATTGTTCGACAATACCACGTGGATTTGCCCCGTCCTGGTATCATACCAGCCCTTGGCCGTAGCCTCTCTTCCTTCAAGTCCTTCGGCGCTTTCATGTACGACTACTCTGCCGCCAAGGTTGAGGTTCTCGGTGGCTTTCTACGCGGCATTGGATTGGGATTCGGAAGAGATGGTAGCGTGCTGGGTGTCTTCGCCTTGGCGGTATAAGTTATCGTCTACTCGTCCTATTTCTCGTCCTGCCCCTCTATCCGAATTTCCTGCGGATGTGCGTCCAGATAATTCTTCACCCAAATATCCATCACTTCCTGCGCTGTCGGCCTTTTGTCGTAAAGCCAAATCGCCAGTCCCCTTTGAGCTTCTATATCGTCCTTCAACATCAGCATTATTATCATAATCCTTGTTTCGCTCGCCCCGCATTCCTTCAACAACTGAATGCAGACTTCTTGTGTTTCTGATAGCGCCATCCTTTATTCCTTTACTTAATTCGTTTATAATATCTTCATTACCTTCAATAGGTAAGCCAAATCTTACGGTAAAATCACCGTTCTTTTTGGCCGTGTAAATGTAGTAATTATTATCGGTAAATACCTCATTCATGCCCGCCTTTTTAAAACCCTTGTTCGTAGCAATAGCATGAGCAACCTTTGCATACTCATCTTTAGGCAACCAAATAGATGGCTCGCGGCTCTCGCTCACACCATTCAGCGCGTCTTGCAGGAATATCTAGTCTTCACGAGCCACATCCTCGGTTTCAGCGGCTAAAGACGCGCGGCGTTCTTCGTCATTCATCCCCATACGGGCTTGCACATTGCGAGCTTCAGCTTCTCCGCCAAGTTTTGTGTATTCCACATAGGGGTTATAATCGCTGCGTGTGGATTCATTCAGCCTAAATGCCCGAATGTCGTCATCAAAACTTCTGTCGGCATAGCCCCTCGCGAAGTAATTAAATCCCTTGATGCGTGTTTCCTTATCAGGCATCCATTCGTCATTATCCATGCCCATTTCCTTATACTCATCAATCAAGGCTTTTTCCACTTCCACCTGATTGTAGTGCTCACCTATCTCTTCTGCCTTATCACGCAAAGCGTCAGCCCAGGCATGCGCACGCCACTCCTTTTTAGCGGCTTCAATTCGCCACTGTAAATATTCGGGATTACCACCCCTCGCAAACCCTTCTATATGCTGTATCGCGTGCTGAATCTCATGGTTGAGTATTGAGTTTAGATATTTCAGATTGTCGGAATGTATGGTGATGGTGTTCGTACTCGGGCTGAACTCACCATTACTCGGTAAGTCATTCATCATGGTATCCGTCTCCAAGCGAACGTTTTTCAGTTCGGGATAAGCCTTGAATAATTCAGGAGCATCCACCACGTCACCCAGTTTGCCGCTCGTCCATAGCATGTCCTCTTCATGGCGCTTCACCATCGTGCCTTTGCCGTCCACGTCCGTCATGTCGCTCAGCTTGCTGTCGGGTATCTCATACCGCCACTTGCCGTCCGCACCACGTTCCCAGCCTGTTGCCATCTTGATAGCCTTAGCATCTTTTCCTGCCCCTTCCATCTCGCGGACCACAGCCAAGTTGTCAAGACGTACACCAACCTCCTCTGCGTGGTCAGCCGCAGCCGCACCCTTCTCGCCAATGAATTGTTTACGAATTCTGTTATATTCTTCAAAAAACTTACCGCCGCCATAGGATTTCTCAACACCATATAGTAACTTTGCAGCAGTTATAGATTTATCGGAATAGCGGGGGAAGGTCGATGTTAGTCCTGACACGTTCCCATGTTGACCAGCCGATACTTCTGACTTAGAGTTGTTTGGTTCAAGGTTATGACTGCTTTCAGTTTGACTGAGAGGACCTTCAAGCAGCTCTATTTTTGTTGCCTCATAACTATACGCTTTAGGTGTCTCCTTCGTTCTTGTATTCTCCTTCAGCGTAACCTTAACCCTATAAAGTCTTCCGCCCATACGTACTGCGCCATACAATCTGTGTATGGTTACATTGGGATTGATGCCATTCTTTGACGAACGCACACCATCTTCCCCCTTCTTGTAGTCCGCATGCACCAGCAGCACTTGAAACGACTGTGGCATTATTAGTGGATTCGTCTGCTATCGTCGCGGTTTCAAGTGCTCTTTTTTTTTAGCACTTAACCTTACATATCTTCCGTTCGCCTCATCCAGCACCCGTTGTCCCACCTCGTGGCCAAGGACATCAAGCCCACTCTTTCTCATAAGGTCAGCGATAGCATCACGCAAAGCCACCTCAGCGCTATTTTCAGCCTCGGCTCTTTCGTTTTCCTTCTGCCGCTCCAATTCCGTAATGTAATCTTGAAGTGCATCAGACTGACCAATCAATTGAGAACGTTCGTCCGTAGCAAATCGTTCAACGTCGCCCAAGATATTGCCAAGCATTTCTTCTGCCTGCTCCAGCGTGGTATTGCTATCATGCAGTTGCTGAATATAGATATTGTATGCCTCCGTTTGTTCGTCAGTATGCCGATAATCATATTCATCATAGATATTCATGTGGTAAGCATAGTTTATATCACCCTTGCCATTCTCTTTCATATACGCAAGCAATTCCGAATCCTCCATTTCGGGAACGCGCTTATCAAAGGCAGCGGCTTCCTCTGGGGTCTCCATCTGGAAATGTTCGACGGTGCGCTTTACTTCATTCTCTTTGGAAACGCAGGGCTTTCCTTTCTTAGATGCAGAAGGTTTCTTTTCGTTGTCGGAAACTTCTGCCGCTCCTGCTATCACGTAATGCGCAAATGGTTTGGTCTTTCTGTGACTGCTATCCACCCACTTCTGAAAACCGTCCGTCTTGATTCTGGCCACGACAATTCTGCGCCCATTCTCCCAACCCTTTTCATAGTTGGAAAGATAGGCGCTCCGTGCCTCTTCCATACTGTTGAAGCCAAGCATCACCTTGTGTTCGTCAAACGTTCCGTCGGGGTTATACTGGTCAACAACAAACACATATTTGCCGTCCCACTTATCCATATCCTCTGCAAGGAACGCGTCTATATGGTCGCCGTCCACGCCCTCCGTGCCACGGATATAGCCGTAGGTATTGTTCATCTTCACGCTCCACTTCTTGCCGTTGGCATCCGTACCGCTGCGCTCGCTTCCCTTTGGGTTTTCGATGGTAACTTCAAACGCGCCAACCTTCACATGGCCCATTTTGTAGTTACCTGCCTTCTTCTGGGCTTCGGTGGGAGAGGTCTCTACTTCAGATAACACGGATTCTATGGCTGATTGGGTGAAATTTTTCGACCTGTTTTCTTGGGGGGATGGGATGGATTCCGTAACTTTGTCAGCAGAAATAGGTGAATTGTCAATATGTTCATCTTTTTCTGACGAAATAGCATCGCCACGAGATTGAAGGCTTATTGCGGGTGCAAAATTTTCCGCATGACCGATGGAGGAAGTGCCACTCTCCGACGATGAACTTCTATCTAAGACATTCGCGAGAATGTCACGATAAAGGGCAATACCTCCGTGAGGCTGAAACGCTGCGGTTTGAAGGGTATTGCCCTTCTTTATTTTGTCTATCACAAAAACCTCATGTACATACAAACGGTTTTTGTTGGCATCTTGCATGGCTCTACAAAACACATAGCTACGCTCACCTTTATAATTTATAGGGAATGCAAAATAATGATTATTTACGCCCTCCCGACTAACAAAGTCTGGCAAGGTTCCAAGATACACCGCATTTTCAAAACCATCAACCAATGATGTAATGGCATCAAGTTTTGCTTGCCCATAACGATGAACAAGTGAATTCTCTATTGATTTCTTATTTATTTCTACTTCTCCAGCTTCTGTATCATAGAATACAGGTTCGGGGACGTTTTCATTCTACCATTTCTTTGTGGCTTTTCATGCAGACTTTTCGACAAAACGCGCCGACCTTCACTTGGCACATTTATAGTTACCTGTCTCTTTCTGCGCTTCGGTAGGGAAGGTCTCTATTTCAGCTGATGCGGCTTCAACGGCTGATTGGGTGGTTCTTTTCGACCCGTTTTCTTGGGTGGATGGGATGGATTCTGTATCTTTGTCGGTGGAAGGCAAGTCGTTATGAGTATCGCCAGCTGCGCTTTCGAGTGCGAGGATTAGGCCACCCTCCCTGACGGCTTGTCTCTTTTCTGTTCAAGCGTTTCATCATCAAGGAAATACCAATTTACAATTTCCATATTGTCTTTATTTGTGGTTAACCTCCAATATTACTGACGAAAGATTTGCTCCATTATTTATCAGAATCCAATTATAAGACCTCGTTTTAAGACGATTTTGCCCATAAAGGTTCGGAGAATAAAGTGCCTCTTTCAATATCAGTCTACTTTGTTATGGGGATATATCTTTATGATGCTTTTTATTCTTCCCCAAAAACTACCGCCTTCTGCATGAAATTTGTTAGGACTGCGTTTAGTCTTGATAACAATGCTTTCAACAGGCTCATCACCGACATTTGCTGCATTGATATTATGATTGTTCACCCAGATGGTAAACACCTTGCCATATAGCGTTTCAAGTGAACCATAAGCACTTCCAGTTTTACCTCTTGTCAGACCAAGACTATTGCTTAAATCTGATATAAAGCCCTTACTGTCAGTTGTATTTTTGTATATTTTTGCAACATTTACAAGTGCTTCTTTAGCTTTCTCGCGTTTTTGCTGTATCTTTGCAGCGTGTTCAACATCAGTAGGCTCTAAGTGCTTAAGTGCTGCCTCACTTGGCTGAACATTGTGCCCAGCATCGGAAGGAAGTTGAAAAGCGTTAAGTCGCGCCTCGCCATGCTTGGCACTTTTTTATACCCATCACTGAACTTAGTATCTCCAAACCCAGTCTTCATCTTCATCGCCTCAGTATCAGCTTCATCGAACACAATAAGCCGTCCTCCTATTTTCCGTGGGGCAACCCTTCCAGCAAATCCCTCATTACGCGGTCGGCAATCTCCTCAGCGCTCGTATAATGGATGCCTAAGAAATTGGCAACACCTTTCCAAAACTTACTCAGAACGCGAGTTCGGGATAAGGATTGCGTAAAAAAATAGGGTAAAAC
>OARX01000025.1_pt1 | contig 54725 bp, 38 predicted proteins | sample 1494841 | NCBI WGS metagenome assembly OARX01 (sample SAMEA3360670, study PRJEB22359) | human gut metagenome | biome: ENVO:urban biome; feature: ENVO:human-associated habitat; material: ENVO:feces | place: Bangladesh | collected 2011 | reverse complement strand
AGAATATCTGACATATGGCAAAGGTAAACATAAAATCTGAGAAAATCACTCCTTTTGGAGGAATCTATTACGCAAGCAAGGCTTTTTATGCGCTTTCACTTGACAAGGTCTCAATGGCACTCTTGGTGTTCGCAGTTCTACCTACAACGGCTACCTGTGGGACGAGATAATGTCAGCTATGTCTGACGTTTTCATCTGTGGCGGTGACTGCGTAGAAGACATCAACAGAAGCGAGTGTCACTTGCGAGAATCACCTGAAATCCAGATACCGACGAGCCACACAATCGGACGTACCATAAAGGAAATCTCCCATGAAGATATGGAATACAAGGCTTTTTTAGGCAATGTGTTCAGATTCAACACCAGCCCAAGACTCAATGACCTTCTGCATGAATTTCTTCTCGTATTTTGTAAGAGCTGTGTCGTCCGTGTTCACCAACTTGTCTCCTACGTCAAGAGTCAAGAAGTTTGTCTTCCACTTTACCGCTGTATGCGCACGATAAAAATCTAAAGATTATACGGAAAGATTTTGTCTGCTAATTTAAGGGGTAACTAAAATGCAGCCTACCTTATTAAAATGTAGTGTTTTTACTTGTAAATACCAAATGTAGTACCCAAAAAACTACAAATGAAACACCCCAAAAACTACAAATGAAGTGCCACAAAAGTTAGTTCTAAATTACCACAAAAGTTAGTAATGAAATAGCGCAATTCATAGTATTAAATACCCACAAATATCAGTTTTTGCTTGCGTATGACGAACGCATAATGCTTATATACAAAAAAGTGTGTCGAAGATTCGTCTATGAATATCCCGACACCATAAGTAATTACATTGTAAGCATTCCATGCAGGCCGTATTGCAGATACTGGGAACCTTGTGGCGTCATGTGTAGATGATACCACAAGGTTTCTTTCTTTTTTGCTTAACAAGTTATCGATTCGCGGCCGCTGGTAATGCTGCTCGCGGCCGAAGGTAATGCTACTCGCGGCCGAAGGTAGCGCTACCGGCGGCCGCGGGTCGATAACTTGTAAGGCATTTTGGGAAGACTTTTTTCGGGCTGTGGAAAAGCGGAAATGTAAAGCCGGGGGCGTTCCTTGTTGGGGAGCGCCTCCGGCTTTATTAGTGGAGTTGTAATGATGTTGTTTATCCGCAACGGCTTGAGCCGCAGTGCTTGCATATCAGGCAGCCCTCCTGGTAGACCAGGGCTTCGTGGCCGCAGTTGGGGCATTTCAGGCCTTTGGCTTCCGTGCCGTCGGTGATGTATTTTTTCAGGGCGCGGGCCACACCGACCTTCCATGTGTTGATGTTTTCGCTTTCGAGCTGCAGGCTGTCAACGAGTTTGATGACGTTTTCCAGCGGCATGCGGTAGCGCAACACACCCGAAATCAGTTTGGCATAGTTCCAATATTCCTTGTTGAATTTCTCCGAAAGACCTTCCACGGTGGTCTTGTATCCGCGTTTGTTTTCAAATTGGAAGTCGTAGCGCTTCGTGCCGTCTTCAGCGTTGACATGCTTGACGATGCGGCCTTTGGTGACCGTTTTCGGTAGGACGATGCCCTCTTCGTCGTCTTGCAGTCCGGTGAAGATCTCATAGGGCCGTCCGTCGAGCAGTCCGACGAAAGCCACCCATTTCTCCTTGTTGTTTTGGAAGCGCACCACGTCGCATTCAAGCACTTCCGGGCGGCGTTCCACAACGGGCGAGAGCGTTTGCAGTTTGGCGCCCTTGTCTTCCTTCTTTTTCTTCACGCTGACCATGACGCCGGCGCGTGAACCATCGCGGTAGATGGTACATCCCTTGCATCCGCTCTTCCAGGCCTCCACGTAAAGGCGGTCGACCAGTGCTTCGTCAACGGCGTTCGGGAGGTTGACCGTCACGCTGATGCTGTGGTCCACCCATTTCTGGATTTCTCCTTGCATTTTGACCTTCATGAGCCAGTCGACATCGTTGGCCGTGGCGAGGTAATAGGGCGAGCGTGCAACGAGTTCGTCAATCTCCTCCTGCGTGTAGCGGCGTTCCGTGTCGATGCCGTTGGCACGCATCCATGTGAGGAAGTGGTGGTGGTAAACGATGTATTCTTCAAAGGCGTCTCCCGATTCGTCCACAAAGTCAATGCGCACTTCTGGGTCGTTCGGGTTCACCTTTCGGCGGCGTTTGTAGACCGGCATAAACACGGGTTCGATGCCAGAGGTGGTCTGCGTCATCAGGCTCGTTGTGCCAGTTGGCGCGATGGTGAGGCACGCGATGTTGCGTCGGCCATATTTCACCATGTCGGCGTAGAGCGCCTCGTCGGCCTCCTTGATTCTCAGCACGAAGGGGTTGGCGGCTTCGCGCTGTGCGTCGTAGATTTCAAATGCTCCGCGCTCCTTCGCCATTTCCACCGATGCGGCGTAGGCCGTCAGGGCCAGCGTCTTCTGCACCTTGACGGCGAAATCCGTGGCCTCCTGCGTGCCATAGCGCAGTCCGAGCGCCGCCAGCATGTCGCCTTCAGCGGTGATGCCGAGTCCGGTGCGTCGTCCTTGTCCCGTCTTGCGCTTGATTTTCTCCCAGAGGCGGCGTTCCGTGTGCTTCACCTCCTCGCTCTGCGGGTCGCTGTCGATCTTCTTCAGGATGAGGTCAATCTTCTCCTCCTCGAGGTCGATGATGTCGTCCATGAAACGCTGTGCCAGACGCACGTGTTGGCGGAAGCGCTGGAAATTGAAAGAAGCCTGAGGCGTAAACGGGTCGTCAACGTAACCGTAGAGATTGACGGCCAAAAGACGGCAACTGTCGTAGGGACAGAGCGGAATTTCGCCGCAAGGATTGGTTGACACCGTTTTGAAGCCCAGGTCGGCATAGCAGTCGGGGATGCTTTCGCGCGTGATGGTATCCCAGAAAAGCACGCCCGGTTCGGCGCTTTTCCAAGCGTTGTGCACAATTTTCTTCCAGAGTTTCTGCGCGTCGATTTCCTTGCTCGTGAGGCATTCATCCTCCGGCGCGTCGACGGGGTATTGCTGGCGGTAGGGGCGTCCCTCCGTGGCGCAACGCATAAAGTCGTCGTCAATTCTGACCGACACGTTGGCCCCTGTCACCTTGCCCTCCGTCATCTTGGCATCGATGAAAGCCTCAGCGTCTGGGTGCTTGATGCTCACCGAAAGCATCAGGGCGCCGCGGCGTCCGTCTTGCGCCACCTCGCGTGTGGAGTTGGAGAAACGTTCCATGAAGGGCACCAGACCCGTTGAAGTCAGGGCGGAATTGTTCACTGGGGAACCTTTCGGGCGGATGCGCGAGAGGTCGTGTCCCACGCCGCCGCGGCGCTTCATGAGCTGCACCTGTTCCTCGTCTTCCTTCATGATGGCGCCGTAAGAGTCGGCATCGCCGTCAATGCCGATGACGAAGCAGTTGGAGAGCGAGGCCACCTGGTGGTTGTTGCCGATGCCCGTCATCGGACTGCCCGCGGGGATGATGAAGCGGAAATGGTCGAGCACAGAAAAGATTTCCTCTTCCGGAACCGGGTTGGGGTATTTGCGCTCAATGCGGGCCATCTCGGCAGCCAGGCGGTGGTGCATGTCGGCCGGCGATTTCTCGTAGATATTGCCGAAGGAATCTTTCATGGCATACTTGTTGACCCATACGCGGGCGGCGAGTTCGTCGCCGTCAAAGTAGGCCAATGTTGCCTGGAAGGCTTCTTCGTAGCTGTAAGTAGTTGTATTCATAAATGTATGTTTGGTTAATGGTGTGTCATAAGTAAACTGCCGTGCGGAATCTTGGCCGTTGTTTCTCCTCGCCATCGTTCAACGCGTAGGGCGGGGGAGCGGGAACGGCTTCGTTGTTAGTCTTCCCACTTCGATGTCAAGATGCGCTCCAGGTTTTCTGGCGACAGGTGCAGCTGAAACTGCCCCTTTTCGGCCACCGATATGCCTCCCGTTTCCTCCGAGACAACGATGGCCAGGCAGTCGCTCTTTTGCGAAATGCCGAGCGCGGCGCGGTGGCGCAATCCGAGAGCTTTGGGGATGTCGAGGTCGTGTGACACTGGAAGAATACACCCCGCAGCGCAGATGCGTTTATGGCTGATGACCATAGCGCCGTCGTGCAGCGGCGAGTTTTTGAAGAAGATATTTTCGATGAGCCGTTGGTTGATGTTGGCGTTGATGAGGTCGCCTGAGCGTATCACCTCGTTAAGCCCCATGCTACGTTCCACCACGATGAGCGCCCCCACCTTCTGTTTGCTCATGCTCATGCAGGCCATGACGATTGGGATGATTTCGTCGCGATGCGTCATGTCGTCCTTGCGTTTCCTTGAAAACAGGCGGATGAGCACGTTGGCACGGCGGCGTGTGCCGATGCTTGAGAAGAAATGGCGGATTTCCTCTTGAAAAAGAATGATGAGCGCCAGTGCTCCCACGTTGACCATGTTGTTCATGATGCCCCCCAGGAGGCGCATTTCAAACACCTGCGTAACGAGGAGCCAGACAACGATGAAGACGAGGATGCCGTAGAAGATGTTGGCGGAACTCGACTTCTTCATCAGCTGGTAGATATAGTAAAGAATGCACGCCACCGACACGATGTCGATGAGGTCGATGATGCCGAAGTTGATCATATATATAATGAGTAGGAGGAGTGGTGTGAGTCGGTATTATGTATGAGCAGAAATGCACTATTCTTCGTTGGCCGACGTCGCCTGCAACGCTTCAACGATTTTCACCGTTTCAACGGCCGCCTTCACATCGTGAACGCGGAGGATGTGTGCGCCCCTTTCAAGCGCGATGGTGTTGAGCGCGATGGTGCCTCCGAGCGCGTCTGCTGGTGTGCCTCCAACGAGTTTGTAAATCATCGACTTTCTCGAGATGCCAACCAGTATGGGGAGGTCAAATTCGCGGAAGTCGCCCATTTTGTTCATCAGCTCATAATTGTTTTCCAGCGTCTTGCCGAAACCAAACCCTGGGTCGAGGATGATGTCTTTCACGCCCAGGTCGTGCAGGCGGTCAACGCGTTCCGCGAAATAGAGAAACACCTCGCGCATGAAGTGGTCGTAGTGGGGCGCCAATTGCATGGTGGCCGGTGTGCCCTTCATGTGCATGAGAATGTAAGGCACGCCCAGTTGGGCGGCCGTGCGGAACATGTGTTTGTCGAGCATGCCGCCAGAGATGTCGTTGATGATGTCGACACCATATTCTTCTACACACATCTTGGCCACGTCGGCGCGGAACGTGTCAACGGAAACCACCGCCTCTGGAGCTTCCTTGCCCACGATGGCAAGGCCGTGGCGCAGGCGCTCCATTTCCTCTTCCACCGACACTTCGTCGGCACCAGGGCGCGACGAATAGGCGCCGATGTCAATCATCGTGCCGCCCTCGGCCACAATTTGTCGAGCGCGTGCCGCGATGGCTTCGTCGCTTTGCTTGCGGCTGTCGGCGTAAAAAGAATCGGGCGTGACGTTGATGATGCCCATGACTTGCGGTTGGTCGAGGGCAAACAGTCGTCCGTTGCAATTGATGGAATATGGTTTGAGAGTCATCATCAGAGTTTGGGTTTAATAAGTGGGGCGGAACGCGATACACAAGTTGTAGCTGTCCGCTGAAAATATTGCCTGCTTAGTAATGGTGAATTTACCATTACTTAATCTCCGTGTGCGCATCTGCGTGGCTGGATGATTTCGCAGGGACACAAATTTACATAGAATATTTTGCTCTTCGCGCCTCTCTCGCGAAATTTCACTAAATTTGTGGGCAAATAACCATTAGGAACAATGAAAATTTCAGAACTCTATCAAGTGTTTCTCAAGCATCCTGTTGTCACGACCGATACGCGCGACTGTCCGAAGAACTCCATGTTTTTCGCCCTGCGGGGTGCTTCGTTCAACGGTAATGACTTTGCAATCAAAGCCTTGGAAAGCGGCTGCGCCTATGCTGTGGTCGACGACGAGCGGGTGGTTGGCGACGAGCGCCTCATTCATGTGCCCAACGTTTTGACCGCGATGCAAGAGTTGGCCGCCTACCACCGCCAGCAACTCCATACGCCGATTTTGCAGGTGACGGGCACCAACGGCAAGACAACAACCAAGGAACTGACCTCGGCAGTGCTCTCTGAACGTTTCAACGTGCTCTACACCTTGGGGAACTTCAACAACCACATCGGGGTGCCGAAGACCTTGTTGCGCCTGCGGCCAGAACACGACATCGCCGTTGTGGAAACCGGCGCCAACCATCCCGGCGAGATTGCCGAACTGTGCCGCATCGTGCAAGCCGATTGCGGACTGATAACGAATGTTGGCAAGGCCCATTTGGAGGGCTTCGGCTCTTTCGAGGGCGTGATCCATACGAAGGGCGAACTCTATGACGATTTGCGCCAGCGCCCCGACACGTTCATCTTCTTGAATGCCGACAACGAACACCTCGTGAAAATTGCCGGTGGACTGAAAGCCGTTACTTACGGTGAGCCCGGAAAAGGCTATGACGTGGAAGGCGAAGTCGTTTCGTGCACGCCGTTCGTCAACCTCCGTTGGCGGCAAAAGGGCGGCGAATGGCAGGAAATCCATACACACCTCATCGGGGCGTACAACGTGACCAATGCTTTGGCTGCGGCAGCTGTTGGTCTGCATTTCGGGGTTAGCGCTGAGGCTATCACCCGCGCCATCTCCAATTACCAGCCCACTAACAACCGTTCCGAACTGCTGGAAACGGGGCATAACACGCTCGTTGTCGATGCCTACAATGCCAATCCAACGAGCATGAAGGCGGCCTTCGACAGTTTCCGCCTCATCAGCCATCCCAAGAAGATGGCCATCGTTGGCGAGATGCGCGAACTCGGTGCGGCATCGGAGGAAGAACATCGCCGTGTGGTTTCTGAAGCAGAGACGCTGGGGTGTGACGAACTTTGGTTTGTTGGCGACAACTTCAAAGACTGTGCTGGCGCACACCGCTTCTTCCCCGATGTGGAAGCCGTGAAGAAACAACTCGAGGCGGCACCGCTCAACGGTTGCATGGTGCTCATCAAAGGAAGCAATTCAACCCGCTTATATCAATTACCAGAATATCTTTAATCAGTATGAAAAAAATAATCGTGGCCATTGACGGCTACTCCTCTTGTGGAAAGAGCACGATGGCCAAAGATCTGGCCCGCGCAGTTGGATATATATATGTTGACACCGGCGCCATGTATCGCGCCGTGACGCTTTACGCCCTCCGAAACGACCTCTTCGAGGCCGACGGGAGCGTGAAGGCGGCCGCGTTGGAGAACCAGATGGAAAACGCCATCGTTTCTTTCCGTCTTGACCCTTCAACCAATCTTCCGCAGACCTATCTCAACGACGAGTGTGTGGAAAAAGAAATCCGTTCGCTTGAAGTGTCGTCCCACGTGAGCCCAGTGGCAGCCCTTCCCTTTGTTCGCGAAGCACTCACCTGTCAGCAGCAGGCTATGGGGAGCAAGCGCGGCATCGTGATGGACGGCCGCGACATTGGAACGGTGGTGTTCCCGGATGCCGAACTCAAGATTTTCGTGACGGCTTCGGCGGAAGTGCGTGCCCAGCGCCGTTTCGACGAATTGCAGGCCAAGGGAATGCCCGCTGATTTTGAAGACATCCTTCGTAACGTGAAGGAGCGCGATTATATCGACTCACACCGCGACGTGGCTCCTTTGCGCCAGGCTGAAGATGCCGTGGTGCTTGACAACAGCGAAATGACCGTATCGCAGCAACGTGAATGGCTGCTTGCCAAATTTGAAGATGCTGTGGAACGAAAGAACAACGCGTCGACATGCTGAACATCGAAATCGACGAACACTCTGGTTTCTGCTTCGGCGTGACCACGGCCATCGGTAAGGCAGAGGAAGAGTTGGCACACAGCCAGCGCCTTTATTGCCTCGGCGACATCGTTCACAACGGCAGTGAGTGTGAACGCCTGCGGGGAATGGGGTTGGAAACCATTGACCACGAGGCATTTCGCTCGCTCCGCAATGCCAAAGTGCTTCTGCGTGCCCACGGCGAACCGCCCGAGACTTACGCCACCGCGTCGGCCAACGGCATCAATATCATCGATGCCACCTGCCCTGTGGTGTTGCAATTGCAACGGCGAATCAAGCAGGTGTTTTCGGAGCCAGGGCGCCCGCAAATCGTTATCTACGGAAAGCCCGGTCATGCGGAGGTGCTCGGCCTCGTCGGACAGACCGACGGGACGGCCATTGTGATTGAGGGACTGGAGGGCGCGGAGAAGCTCGACTTCACACGCGACATCCGTCTTTTCTCTCAGACCACCAAACCGCTGGAGGGGTTCCGCCAGATTGTGGACTATATCACGGCACACATTCAGGCGCCTGCTACATTCCGTTCCTACGACACCATCTGCCGACAGGTGGCCAATCGCCTGCCGAATATCTGCAATTTTGCCGTGCGCCACGATGTCGTCATCTTCGTGTGTGGCCTCAAAAGCAGCAACGGCCGCGTTCTCTTTGAGGCCTGCCGTCGCGTCAATCCCCGTGCTTATCTCGTAGACACGCCGGCGGCGCTCCGTCGGGAATGGTTCGACGGCGCGGGCAGTGTCGGCGTTTGCGGCGCCACTTCCACGCCGAAATGGTTGATGGAAGATTGCCGCGAGGCGATACTCAAGATTGCTGGGCAGTGAGCAACCGCTAAGTAATGGTGAAAGAATAGTTTCCTTTCTTTCCAAAGGCGTCCCCTGTCTTTCGATGGGAAGAAAACGAAGAGAAAACGGGGGCGAGGTGTCCATGTCTGAAATTTATTCTGACCGCGTGCCTGTGATTCGGAATTTATCCTTATCTTTGCAGGTGGATTTTGCGGAAACGCGTTCCGCAGGTATCAACGGCTCCGTAGCTTAGCTGAATAGAGCGTCAGATTCCGGTTCTGAAGGTCCTGGGTTTGAATCCCAGCGGGGTCACAAAAAGGAAAGAGGATTTTACATTGCTGTAGAATCCTCTTTCCTTTTTGTGTTTGTGTACTGGCAGTTTGGTTGTGTGTCGCTGACCGTTGCCCCGCGCGGCGTAGGCAGGCAATATGGATAAAAACAAAAAGCGACCACTTCATAAGAAGTAGTCGCTTCGTAGCGAGAAAGGGACTTGAACCCTTGACCTTCGGATTATGAATCCGACGCTCTAACCAGCTGAGCTATCTCGCCATTGTCTAACTCATTTGCAAGGAGATGTTGTTTCTCGTTTGCGAGTGCAAAATTAGAAATTAATTTTGAAACTACCAAGCGAAACCAAGAAAAATATTGAATTTTCTTTGAGAAATATCAAATTGGCGTGTAGAATAGGTGGTTCGGGTGGTGCGGATGAAAAAAATGTAGTATTTTTGCAGTGATGTTAGGAATAAAGAAATTAGACCTCTATATATTAAAGAAGTTTCTGCCGTTGTTCTTCGGCGCCTTCTTCATTTGCCTGTTCGTTTTCATGATGCAGTTCACGTGGCGTTACATCGACGAACTGATAGGCAAGGGATTGTCGCTGGATATTTTGGGGCAGTTCTTCTGGTACATGGGTATCACGCTGATTCCCATGTCGCTGCCGCTTGCCATTTTGTTGGCTTCGCTCATCACGTTTGGCAACATGGGGGAGCAGTTAGAGTTGCTTTCCATGAAGGCCGCGGGCGTTCCACTTGTGCGCATCATGCGTCCCATCCTGATGCTGGTCATCGTGTTTACGGGCATGTCGTTCTATTTCCAAAACAAGACGGCGCCCGATGCCCAAATCAGTTTGCGAACCCTTTTGTTCAGCATGAAGCAGGCGCAGCCGGCCGTGGAGATTCCAGAGGGCGTGTTTTACAACGAAATCCCCAATCTCAACCTCTATGTGCAGCGGAAGAATGCAGAGACTGGCATGCTTTACCAAACCATCATCTATAAGACCGATCAGGGTTTCGACCGCGCACAAATCGTTTTGGCCGACTCCGGTCGACTCGAGATGACGGCCGACAAGCTCCATCTGCGCCTCGACCTCTGGAACGGCGAGCAGTTTGAAAATCTGCAGTCGCAGGGCATGTCGATGATGCAATCGGCCCACGTGCCGTTTGACCGGGAAACGTTTGCCTACAAGCGCTTCCTGATTGATTTCGACAGCAACTTTGCCATGATGGACAAAAATATGTTGCGCGATATGCCGCAAGCCAAGAGCATGTGGGAAATCGAGGCTTCGGTCGACTCCATGAACGCAGAGCTCGACAGCATCGGAAAGATATACTATCGCGACGTGAGCCAGCGCTGGTTCGACAAGAGAATCATGTCGAAGAAAGTCGCTGCAGCCCTCCGCGCGGCAAAGCCCCTTCCTTTCGACAGCATCTTGGCCCGCACTTCGCCTTCTGATGTCAGAACAGCCCGCCAGATGGCGCTCAACACGGTGAGGTCGGTTAATTCCGAACTGGAGTGGAAAAGCCTGGCCGCGCAGACTGGCGACAACCAAATACGCCGCCACTGGGTGGAATGGCATCAGAAGATGACGCTTTCTTTGGCCTGCCTCCTTTTCTTCTTCATCGGGGCTCCCCTCGGTGCCATCATCCGAAAGGGCGGTCTCGGTTTGCCCGCGGTCATATCGGTGTTGATTTTCATTTTCTATTACATCATCAACACCTCGGGCATGAAAATGGCACGCGATGGTTCGTGGAACATGGTCTACGGCATGTGGATCAGTTCGGTTGTGCTGCTGCCCTTCGGCGTGTTCCTAACCTATAAGGCCAATAAAGACTCCGTCGTGTTCAACGCTGAGATGTATCTCAACTTCTTCCGTGCCCTTTTGGGGCTGCGAACGAGCCGACACTTAAACCGCAAGGAAGTGATCATCCACGATCCCGACTACGCCCGTATGAGCGAGCAGCTTGATGCCTTGCGCGACGATTGCCGCGAATATGCACGCGTTTCCCGATTGAAGTCGGCGCCCAGCTATGTCGACGTGTTCTTCCGTCACAACACCGACCACCACGTTGAAGAAATTGGCGGGCACCTGGAAACCATCGTTGAAGAGCTCTCCAACGCCAAGGACCCGCGCATCGTTTCGATGCTCAACAATTTTCCCGTCGTCTACGTCCACGCCCACACGTCGCCCTTTGAAGGCAACAGGGCCAACAAGATAGCCGGTGTGTTCTTCCCTCTGGGCTTCGTGCTTTGGTGTCGCATCTGGCGCTTCCGTTTCCGTCTTCTTCGCGACATGAAGCAAATCACCGAAACCTGCGAGCGTCTTTCCCCGTTGCTGCGCCACGTGAATGCCGATGGCATGATTGAAGGCACGGCGCTCCCCGACGAAGAAGGCGGCGAATCTGCCAGCGGAGCGTCCGCCGGAAAAGCAGGTTGGAGACGGAGATGGTCAGTGCGCAGGGTGGGTGCCCTTCTCGTTGCCCTCATCATCGTGTTCCTGGCCGGATGGTATGCCCAACGTTACCTTCGCAAATATTTCCGTGCCAAGGCACATACGGAACAACGTGCCGCATCGCCAGCCGACAACACCTCCCCCAGCGGTTCTGATGCCGCATTGCCGAAAACGAGTAACCTCATGTTCGACAACGGTGCTTCAGAGCGGCTTCAGGAGAGTCGGTGATGAGCCAGTAGCCCTCGGGCGCCAGGCGGTGTCGTCAGACAGGTTTTCCCCTGCATATATTACATAAATAATATTGAATCCCTACACACATATATAATAAGCAAATATCTCCCATAAGAATATGGACAATTTCAAACTTGCCACTATCGAAGAAGCCATTGAGGACTTCAAAAAAGGACAGTTCGTCATCGTTGTTGACGACGAAGACCGCGAAAACGAGGGCGACCTCATTATGGCGGCGGAACTCGTTACCCCCGAAAAGGTGAACTATATGTTGCGCAACGGACGCGGCGTGCTTTGTGCGCCTGTAACCATCGAGCGTTGTCGCCAGTTGGAACTCGAGCATCAGGTGCAGTCAAACACCAGTATGCTCGGAACGCCGTTCACAGTGACCGTTGACAAACTTGAAGGTTGCACCACTGGCGTTTCATGCCACGACCGCGCCGCCACCATCCGCGCTTTGGCCGACCCCGACAGCCGTCCGGAAACCTTCGGACGCCCGGGCCACATCAATCCGCTCTACGCACAAGACCGCGGTGTGTTGGCGCGTGCGGGCCACACCGAAGCCGCTGTCGACTTGGCCCGCATGGCTGGCTTCAATCCTGCCGCCTGTCTCATCGAAATCCTCAATGAAGACGGCACGATGGCCCGTATGCCCCAGTTGCAGAAATTTGCAGCCAAGGAGGGGCTTCACATCATTACCATCAAAGACCTCATTGCCTATCGCTTGAAAAACGAATGCCTCGTCGAGAAGGGCGAGGAAGTGGACATGCCGACAGAATATGGTCATTTCCGCCTCATCCCCTTCCGCCAAAAGAGCAACCACTTGGAGCACATCGCCTTGATTAAGGGCGAATGGAAGGCCGACGAACCCGTGTTGGTGCGCGTTCACTCTTCATGCGCCACCGGCGACATCTTCGGCAGCGAGCGTTGCGACTGCGGCGAGCAGCTCCATAAGTCGATGGAGATGATCGAGAAGGAAGGCAAGGGCGTGGTGCTCTATCTCAACCAGGAAGGACGTGGCATCGGCTTGATGGCCAAGATTGCCGCCTACAAACTTCAGGAAGAGGGCTACGACACGGTTGATGCCAACGTGCATTTGGGATATGACCCCGACGAGCGCGACTATGGCGTGGGCGCACAAATCCTCGGCCTGCTCGGCGTAAAGAAGATGCGTCTCATCTCAAACAACCCTGTCAAGCGCGTCGGTCTTGAAGCCTATGGCTTAGAAATCGTTGAAAACGTGCCCATCGAAATCAAGCCCAACCGATATAACGAACGCTATCTGCGTACAAAGCAGGAGCGCATGGGACACACATTGCATCTCAAAAAATAAATCAGAAAAAATGGAACAAGAAAGAACAACTGGCCTCTACTCTCAGGCGAGCAGTGTGAGTGCCTTTTCAGCATTGCTGAGCAAGACCTATCTTTGGATGACTCTCGGACTGGCCATGACAGGGCTCACGGCGGCTTACGTTGCCAACAACGTGGCGCTCATGCAGAGCATCTTCACTGGCAGCTCCTTCATGGTGCTCATCATTGCCGAATTGGCTTTGGTATGGATTCTCTCCGCGCGCATCATGAAGATGTCGTTTATGACAGCCGGACTGATGTTTGCTGCCTATTCCATCCTCAACGGCGCCACTCTCTCCGTGATATTCCTGGCCTATTCGCCGCAGGTTATCGCCACGACCTTCTTCATCACCGCTGGAACCTTCGGCGCCATGAGTCTGGTCGGTTTCCTCATTAAGCGCGACCTCAGTTTCGTTGGACGCTTCGCCATGATGGCGCTCATCGGCATCATCATCGCCTCCATCGTCAATATCTTCGTGGCCAGCAGTGCGCTCTATTGGGGTGTCACATATCTCGGTGTGCTCCTCTTTGCCGGACTGACGGCCTACGACACGCAGAAAATCAAGATGATGCTCATGCAATATGGCGGCGAAGTGAACAACGACACCATGAAGATGGCCTTGATGGGCAGCTTGACGCTCTATCTCGACTTCGTCAATCTCTTCCTCTTCATCCTCCGCATTGTCGGCGGCAACAGGGATTAATCTGAAATTCAAACCTATGAAGCGGTCTGCGGAACAACCGCGGGCCGCTTCTATAAAACAACAATAAGACAATGAACGAACTTTCCAATCGTTTGAACCGCCTTTCTCCTTCCGCCACGCTGGCTATGTCACAGAAGAGCGGTGAACTCAAGGCACAAGGCATTGACATCATTAACATGAGTGTGGGTGAACCCGACTTCAATACGCCCGACCACATCAAGGCCGCAGCCATCAAGGCTGTTGAGGAAAACTGGTCACGCTATTCTCCCGTTGCTGGATACCCGGCTCTGCGCGAGGCTATCGTGAAGAAACTGAAAAATGAAAACGGATTGGACTATACTGCCGACCAGATCTGCTGCTCCAACGGTGCCAAACAATCTGTTTGCAACACCATCATGGCGTTGGTCAACGACGGCGACGAGGTCATCGTGCCTGCCCCCTATTGGGTGAGCTATCCCGAAATGGTGAAGCTTGCTGGCGGCGAACCGGTCATTGTTGAAGCTGGCATTGAACAGGATTTCAAAATTACGCCCGCCCAGCTTGAGGCCGCCATTACGCCGAAGACCAAAGCTTTGATTCTCTGCTCTCCGAGCAACCCGACGGGTTCTGTCTATTCCAAGGAAGAACTCCAGGGCCTGGCAGAAGTGTTGGCAAAACACGAGCAGGTCTACGTCGTTGCCGATGAGATTTACGAGCACATCAACTATGTGGGCCGTCACGAAAGCATTGCCCAATTTGAGTCAGTGCGCGACCGCGTTGTGATTGTCAACGGCGTGAGCAAGGCCTATGCCATGACAGGCTGGCGCATCGGTTTCATTGCCGGTCCGCAGTGGATTGTGAAAGGTTGCAACAAGCTCCAGGGTCAGTACACGAGCGGTCCTTGCTCCGTTTCCCAGAAAGCAGCCGAAGCAGCCTACACGGGTTCGCAGGCTTGCGTAGAGGAAATGCGTCAGGCCTTTGAGCGCCGTCGCGACCTCATCGTTCGTCTCGCCAAGGAAATCCCCGGCCTCGAAGTCAACGAGCCCCACGGTGCCTTCTATCTCTTCCCCAAGTGCAGCTCTTATTTCGGCAAGCACTTCGGCGACCGCGTCATCAACGACTCTATGGACTTCGCCATGTATCTCCTCGAAGAAGGACACGTTGCCACCGTTGGCGGTGCCGCCTTCGGCTCGCCTGAATGCTTCCGCATGAGCTACGCCACGAGCGACGAAAACATCGTTGAGGCCATGCGTCGCATCAAGGAGGCTTTGGCCAAGTTGCAGTGATTCACCGTGCTGGATTTTCAGGCGGAGGCCATCTGCTTATAAAATACATTTGGCCACCTGCTTGACGTTCTGACAACCAATAAACGGGCAAGCCCCAAAGACCGATAAAGCTCTTGGGACTGCCCGTTTTTTATGGGTAGTTCTAAAAATCAGAATAATCAGAATCACCCTTATATCAGAAAGATTTATGACAGACTGGAAAACAGCTCTGAGCGCACTGGCAAGCCAGGCTTCGGAGCCAAAAGAAACAAACAACGAACCAGGGCCAGCCAATCAGGAAACTGCGAAGGCAGAGCCTGCACGCCGCAAACGTCAGGGCGTGGTCTATTCCACCAACCCCGATTTCTCCTATCAAGAAGCCGAGGCCGAGGAAAACGAGACCTTGCCCAAGCAGCAGCAAAAACTGCGGCTGAGCATGGAGCGAGCAGGAAGAGGCGGCAAGACCGTGACACTCGTGCGCGGTTTCATCGGTTCGGCCGACGACCTCCAATCGCTCTGCAAACTCTTGAAGCAGAAATGCGGCGTCGGCGGTTCGGTCAAGGATGGCGAAATCATCATCCAGGGCGACCATCGTCAGCGCCTGGTGGAAATCCTCAAGAAGGAGGGGTATTCACAGACAAAATAATTGTTGAATAAGAAGCGGCAGGAAATCGGTCACGATAGCGATTTCCTGCCGCTTTTTTGATGAGCGTCCGTTTGCAGTATTCTTTCCTTGTCTTTGAGTAAAGTCATGTTCGTCTGTTTTTTTTAGTAGGTGTAAAGATATGGATATATGGCGCCACCTCCAAAAGCAAGGAAAAACTGTTTAACGATGAGAGAGTAAAAGCGCACTTTAAAAAATCTTAAAGTTCTTAATAAATAATTTGTGTAGTAGGTTGTAATATCGTACCTTTGCCCTTGATATATAAAAACATAGATAAATATGAAACACAACTTATGTAGTAATGCCTTTTTGATTGGGGGACTCTTCCTTATTCCTTTTATTGGTGGGGGTCGTGTAAATGCCCAATCGGCAAGAATTGTTATTAACGCTCCTTCAGGAGTATCGGGAGAGACTTTGCAACAGGAAAACTTGCGTACACTTACGGTTCACGTTTCTGGAAACAGTGTCATCGAAAGTAATGACAAGTACATTAAGCGCGGAGTGTCCTTCTCGCAGAGTTTGAACGATGTTTATTCAGGCGTAAAAACGAAAGCCATTACGCTGAATTTTCGGAGCGATATGGGGGCTTGGGTATCTTCCATGATTAGTTTGCGAACTCTTAAAACAGAGCTTGGTTTGAGAAATTATGAGGTGAGCTATCGTTTTTACGATCCACATTTCATTCTTCCCAAGACTGGTAAGCTCTCTTTTGATGCAGAAAACACAACGGGTGTGCAAAATGTTATCATTGATCAGTTGGAGAATTGCAAACGCGTGACGTTCAATCCGGTGATTGACAGAGACGGGAAGACAACGAGAGCCACGTTGGCTCCCGACTTGAAAACGGGTGTGTTTGGCGCTGAAATGAATGTGAATACGGTGGAAATTCAAAATGAGGCTTTCTCCGTTTATGCTGCTCCTGGCGAAAAAGTGCGCTATGTCATCTCCCCCAACAACCACGAGTATGCCTTGCATGCCGATTCGATTGTGGTTGGAGATGCCGATAGGGTAATCGATACCGACTATCGGAATGCCGTGAAGTGTCGTCTCTATATCAATGATTCTAAAGGAAAGCCATGCTGCGTGGTGAATGCACAAGGCGTCTCGTCCACATTCTATCAAAAACATCCGTTGGCTCCAGCCTATGGTTACGGCAGTTTTTATGGACGGCTGTGCGGGTTGCAAAAGAATGTTGATAACAGGACGATAGCTATTTATGCTCTACCGGGTACGCAATATTTCCAGCTGTATGACCCTGTGGTAGAAACCTGCGATGAGGATTTTATGACTCCTTATAATGCTTCCAATAAACATGTGATAAAGAGTGTCACGGTGACAAACGATGCTGCAGAGCAAGATGTGGTGCTTGGTGTCAGTCAGCCATTGAGAGACCATATCGTTTTGCATGGAGCAGCTAAATACGCCGACAAACTGACCGTTGTTTACGGGGGAACGTATGTTTCTGACTTTGATCCAAAACCCACGAATAACCCGACCTACTTTAGAATGCTTGAAAAGGAAATCGTTGGTGATGATGTTTCGATGACCACCTTGGTGAACACGGCGGCGTCGATGTATTATAATCCTATATGTCTCTTAAGTTTCAAAAATCAGAATGACACCATCCGTGAATTTATGAATGCAGAATTCTTCGATGCCTCATTATCCAAGTCTGCAAACAGAAACTTGACTGAAAAAGATTTTAAAGTGTGGTTAGCTGGTGCCCCTCAGCCTTTAGATTTCAAAAAAATATATCCAGTTCGTTTTGTGGCTCCGTGCGTTTATTTTGCAGATGGAAACATGATTTTCATGGGGGCCGAAGGCGAAAGTTTATATCATAGAAAAGGACACACCCATCATGACGGATGCGCCAAGCCTGTAGGAGCATCGAGAGATCCGTTGCCGAACGACACGATTACTTATCTCTTGCCAGAAGGTTCTTATTTTTACTATTCTGGAAAAAGTTATTTAAGTGAAAACGATTCAGCGTCTTCCTTGGTGTCTTCCTTTTTCGTAGGAAATTCAGACAATCATGTTTTCCGCATCAAATCGGCCCAGGATTTCTCCTTCGTACGCCTAAAAGACGCGGAATTTGCTTGCGACACCGTGCTTTACCGTGGGGAGACGGAATTATACTATAATCGAAAACAATATAAAAAAGAAGAGACGGCAGCTGGAACAAAAAACAATATGTATCTTGTTAATCGCACATTCCCTGTGAAGCCGGGGTATAATGAATTTACCCTCAAGTTTCATGAAATAGCCGTGGAAAGCGACAGCGTCGGTTGCTATCGTTGGCTTCAGTTTGGGAATAAGGAACTGGGCGATAATTACGCTATCATAATTGAGCGACCCTCAAGTGAATATACCGATTATAAAAAGGGACATATTTATCTTGAAGAACACTCTGAAGCTGATTTGATAGTTGGAAGGTCTGAATATAGCAATGACGCAGGTTTTTACCGCTATCCTTTATCGGAAATATCCAAAGATACCACGATTTCTATTGGATTCAGTGGTGCGTATAGGGTTCGATTCTTCTATAAGGACAAGTTATTGTCTAATTATAGAGACGAATTAGAAGGAAATCTCGAGTTGATTGATTTAACGAGAAATGCTCATGTCTTAACTGGATATTCAAACTTGCTATATAATAGAGGCAGTATGAGGTTGCTTCCAGGAAAATATCGCTTTAGAGCAGTAAATGCTAACGGTGCTAACAACGATATTTCGTTCGACGTTGTGTTTACAATAGACCATTCTTGTTCGATTAGACTTGAACAACAAGAAACGTCCATAGGGGAGGTGACAATGGGAGATAAAGAAAATCTGTCTGAAAAAGCCTTCTATACGATTGACGGACGACGTATCACTCGGCCACAGCGTGGCTTAAATTTAATTCGTATGAGTGATGGTAGTTTGCGCAAGGTATTCATAAAATAACGTAGGCATTCCATATTGTGAAAATGAGGAAGCGTCTTTATCATTAAGATGCTTCCTCATTTTTTTATGTGGTTGAAAGGTAAGTCAGACAGGCAATGCCCCTGAAAGGTAGGGCGTTCAAAATTCAGAAAAATCTCTGCGCGGTTTTTGGGGGGCAAATAGTATGGCGGTGCGGCGCTGCAACAAAAGGCGCTGCGCGAACATTCGGCGAAGGTCTGAGGCGAAGCACTGTAGCTCACTTTGCTCGCAAAGTGAGGGGGACGAATATTGTGGCGGCCAAACACGGCTAAAAATCCAACAACGTCATGCCCCAGAGCGCTGGCCATATTTGCTACGTGTTCGTGGCCCTCACTTTGCAAGCAAAGTGAGCTACAATGCTGGTGCCGCAACAGACGATTACAGCACTCCCGCCGCAGTTCATCAATTCTCGCTTCTGCACCTTTCAGGAGTTGCGCCGCAGCCGCCATGCTATTTGGATTAAAACCGCGCAGAGGTTTTTCTGGATTTTGAATGCCCTCTCTTATAGGGCCAACTGCTTCGTGCTGGTCAGTTCGAAAAACTTTTCCATCATCACTTTCGTGTATCCCTGTCCGGCGGCTTCCACCGCCTCCTTCTTCGCCTTGTCTTTCTCGATGGCGTCGTAGGCGTCCTTGTTTTCCTTTTCAAATTCGGAAATGTCGGCCACGAAATCCTTGTTCACCTTCTCGGCCTCTTCCATGGTCTTGGCCTCCTTCATTTTTTCGGTGGCGTCGTTGATGATTCTGATGAGTTTCTCGTCAGGACTTTTGCTGCATCCTGCCAGCGTGAGCGACAGGACGGCGAGGAGCAAAAACTTCTTCATGATGTTTGGTTGTTTGGGGCAGAGCGTTCGTGTGTGTCGGGGGGTGACAGAATGCACTGCTTGTGGAAAGAAAATCCCGTGTAAACGTTGGGGCTTACACGGGATGGATGATGTGGTGGTGCGTTGTCTGCGCCACCGATGTTTCTTAGGCCTCCTGCTGGTCTTTGAGCGCTTCCGTGATTTGCGCTTCAATTTCTTCGCAGAGTTCCGGGTTGTCCTTCAAGATGCGTTTCACGGCATCGCGTCCCTGTCCAATCTTGGTCTCGCCATAGCTAAACCATGAGCCGCTCTTTTTGATGATGCCAAGCTCCGTTCCGAGGTCAACGATTTCTCCGATGTGGGAGATGCCTTCGCCGAAGGTGATTTCAAATTCGGCTTTGCGGAACGGAGGTGCCACTTTGTTTTTCACCACCTTCACGCGCACCTGGTTGCCGATGGGCTGGTCGCCGTCTTTGATGGTGGTGACGCGGCGGATGTCGAGGCGCACGCTGGAATAGAACTTCAGCGCGTTGCCGCCAGTGGTTGTTTCAGGGTTGCCGAACATCACGCCAATCTTTTCGCGCAACTGGTTGATGAAGATGCAGGTGGTGTTGGTCTTGCTGATGGTTGAGGTCAGTTTGCGGAGTGCCTGGCTCATGAGGCGGGCCTGCAAGCCCACTTTGTTGTCGCCCATGTCGCCTTCGATTTCCGCCTTTGGCGTCAAGGCTGCAACAGAGTCGACCACGATGATGTCGATGGCCGAAGAGCGGATGAGCTGGTCGGCAATTTCCAATGCCTGTTCGCCGTTGTCGGGCTGCGAGATGAGCAGGTTGTCGACATCGCAGCCGAGTTTGGCCGCATAGAAGCGGTCGAAGGCGTGTTCGGCATCGATGAATGCCGCGATGCCGCCAGCCTTTTGTGCTTCGGCGATGGCGTGGATGGCCAACGTGGTCTTACCGGAGCTTTCCGGACCGTAGATTTCAATGATGCGTCCCTTCGGATAACCGCCCACGCCGAGCGCGGCGTTGAGCGCCAAACTTCCCGTTGGGATGACATCGACATTCTCGATTTGCTCGTCGCCGAGCTTCATGATCGACCCTTTGCCGAAGTCTTTCTCTATCTTTGCCATTGCGGCTTGCAATGCGCGGAGCTTGCCGCTCACATTGCCGTCTTGCAATTCTTCTTCTTTCTTAGCCATATATATGATATTTAGCCCTATATATAATAGAGTGTGTTATGTAATCTTTCCTTTCTCAATGATGATGAACGGGCAAACTGGAGGCGTTCCATTTTGTGGGCAAACGACGGCCCTTGCCCGCGTTTTGAAGATTCCCGCCATCGCTTGCCTCACAAAGGTACGAAAATCATTGTGACGGAAGAAAAAAAACTTGAAAAGTTGTGGGGAGCGTTCTGAAAAAACAATGCCGAATTTCGTCTTCCCTTTAAAGTCCGCATGCCGTGAGCACCTTTTCGCTCTGCCGTTCTTCCTCTTCGCCGAGGTCCATGAAGCGCAGGATGGCCGTGTGTGCGGCGCGTTTGAGCACCATGTCGGTGCCAATCAGCTCCGAGGCGGCCTGGTCGAGCATTTCCTCCGCATCGCGCGGCAATGGTTTGGCACCCTGCATGAAAAGTCGCGAGAGCAGATGCCAGCCGCAGAGACGGAACATCGGTTCCTCGCGTGCAATCCAGGCAAACGCCTTTTCAGAAGCGTAGGGCAGGCGTGCGAAGAGGTGAACAACCGTGCATTCCGCTTCTTCGGGAAATTTCATCTGTTCCACCCATAGTTCCGCAAGGTCTGCCGGGAAATCCTCTGTCGGCATCAGCATGCCAGCCAGCAGTCGGCATTCGCGAATATTCTCCTTCCAGAGCGCCGCCGCCAGTTCGTAGTTGTGTGGCCATTCTTCCGCCATTTCGCGCAGGCGGGGCAGCTCCACGCCGAAGTTCACCTTATAGGCCAGTCCTTTTTCGCGCATCGACTGGCTCACGGGGCCGTTCATGACGCCGCGCAGGTTCTTTTTTATTTCTCTGATTTGTTCTTGTAGTGTCATTTGGAAAAAATGTTTGTTGGGAGAAGTGTTTCAAAACTGACGGTGGGGCAGAGGACACACCGTTGCCACACCCCGTTTTTTTATAGTTGCCAACGCTTTCCCTATACTTTTGGGCGAACGCCGTCCTGCGTTCGTTCGTGGCTCGCCCTGCGTTCGTTCGTGTCTCGCCCTGCGTTCGCTTGTGCCTCGTCCTGCGTTCGCCAAAAGTCTTAGGACCGTGTTGGCAAACCTTAAGGACGGGGTTTGCAGAAAGGGGGTGGATTGGAAAAACGGGCACCATCGGCTGGAAAAACACGAGGGAGATGGCATGCAACGATTGGGCGTTTTGTTAAACCAGCCGCTGCTTGCTGGCATCTCGTTCTCCCTTGTCAGTCGTTACCGAAGAACCGCAGCCATTCCTGCTCGAAGTTGGGCGTGAAGAAGCCCATTTGCATCAGGTCGAGGATGTCGGTGCGAGAGAAGAAACGTCCGTCTGCCACCTCCTCCGAGATTTTCGGTTTGGCGTGGGTGCGTGTGGTGAACACGTGTACCAGTTCGCGCTCGCGGTTGCTTTCAAACACATAGCGGCCGAGAAATTGCGGTGTGAAATTCGTCAGTCCGATTTCTTCGCGCACCTCACGCGCCAGCGCCTCCTCGATGCTCTCGCCCCAGTCGACGTGTCCGCCAACCGCCGTGTCCCATCGTCCCGGCTGTATGTCCTTCCAGTCGGGGCGCTTTTGCAGGAACAGTTCGCCTTGGGAATTGAAAACGTGGAGGTGCACCACGGGATGCAGCGGCCGCGTGCCGCCATGACATTCTCCGCGCGTGGCCTTTCCGACGACGTTGCCTTCTTCGTCAACCAGCGGCAGGAGTTCTTCCATGTTGTCGTGTTTCATGTTTGTTGCGTTTGTTGTTGGGGATTGGGTGGGGGACTACTTGTGGCGGCGGAAGCCGTCAGATATATAAGTGGACGTTTCTCAATAATTCAGTAGCGAACTGTCGCCGTAGGAGAGAAAGCGGAAATCGTTGGCGAGGGCATAGTCGTAGATGCGGTGCCAGTCGCCTTTGACAAAGGCCGACACCAACAGCAGGAGCGTGCTCTTCGGCTGGTGGAAATTCGTGACGATGGTGCGCACGATGTGGTAGTCATATCCCGGCGCGATGATAATCTGCGTTGACGTGTGCAACACTGGCAGCGCGTTGCGGTCCATCCAGTCGGCAATCTCTTGCAGCGCCTCCAGCGTGGTCAGTTTGTCGCCCTCAGAAGCGGCATATTCATAAGGCATCCACTGCGGCACGTGCAGGTCGTCGGCCGTGGCGTTTGGGTTTTGGTGGATCATCACACCAACGTAGTAAAGGCTCTCCAGCGTGCGCACGGAAGTTGTTCCCACCGCGATGCACCATCCTCCGTGGGCAATCAGTCGCTCAATGCTTTCGCGCTTCACGGCAATCCATTCCGCGTGCATCGTGTGTCCCGCGATTTCCTCGCTCTTCACCGGTTTAAACGTTCCTGCGCCCACGTGGAGCGTCACTTCGTTTCGCTCGATGCCCTTCTCGTCGATGGCTTTCAAGACACGCTCCGTGAAGTGCAGTCCCGCAGTAGGTGCCGCCACCGATCCCTTGATTTTGCTGTAGACCGTTTGGTAGGTGCGCAGGTCGCTCTCTTCCGTGTCTCGGTTGAGATAGGGCGGGATGGGAAGCTCGCCGATGGCGTCGAGCACTTCCGAAAAGCTCACCGTGTTGTCGTCCCAGGCAAAACGCACTTCATGTCCCGTTCCGCTGATGCCGAGGCGCTCTGCCGTCAGCGTCAGTTCCTTGCCACCCACCTTGATGGAGCGTTCCAAGCGTCCTTCCTTCCATTTCTTGAGATTGCCGATGAGGCAAGTCCAGGTCACGCTGCCCGTCTGGGCAAACGAGAGTTGATAGTCGGCCGGCGTGTGTGGCTCCAGGCAAAACACTTCGATGAGGGCGCCAGTGCTCTTGTGGAAATGCAGACGCGCCTGGATCACCTTCGTGTTGTTGAACACCATCAAGGCCCCCTTCGGCAGATAGTTCGGAAGGTTGAAAAACTTGTCTTCCTTCACTTCGCCGTTGCGGTAGAGCAGCAGTTTCGAGGTGTCGCGCTCTGCGAGCGGATATTTCGCAATGCGTTCATCGGGCAGCGGATAGTCGTAATCGCTGATGTGGATATGTTGGGTTGGGTTTTCTGTCATAGAAACTATTAGTTGTTTAGCTCATTATATATGTCGGTGGTCAGGATTATCTTTTAAATGTATGCCAAGAGTATTATACTTACAAATGTATAAATAATTCTGACCACCGACATAGGTAGCAAAGTTACGTATTTTTTCTCAATGTATGCAGACTTCGTCACGGCTTTCTGACGGGCAGGCAAGATGGCGCGGCGCGATTCCGCTTTCGGCCTTCGATGCTAAGTAATGGTGAAAAAATCCGTCTGAACGCCAAGATGTAAACTGCCCAAGGACATAAAAAAACGCGTTGACACGAAAACTTTCCCCCATTCGTTTTGCTCTTAGCGAGGTTTGCAGTAACTTTGCAGCTGGTGCACAAATTGCACCATATTGAGCAAATTAAGAAACAAATCATACACCTATGACAAAACGTAAGATTCAATTCAGTCTTGTCTATCGAGACATGTTCCAAAGTAGCGGTAAGTTCCAGCCCCGAAAAGACCAGTTGGAGCGTATTGCACCTGTAATCATCAAGATGGGTTGCTTTGCCCGCGTGGAAACAAACGGCGGCGCTTTTGAACAGGTGAATCTCCTTTATGGTGAGAACCCCAACAAGGCCGTGCGTGCCTTCACGAAGCCATTCAACGAAGTGGGCATCAAAACCCACATGCTCGACCGCGGCTTGAACGCGTTGCGCATGTTCCCCGTGCCGGCTGACGTGCGCCGACTCATGTATAAGGTGAAGCATGCCCAGGGTGTCGACATCACGCGCATCTTCTGTGGTTTGAACGACGTTAGAAACATCATTCCTTCCATCCACTATGCCCTCGAAGCTGGCATGACTCCGCAGGCCACGCTCTGCATCACCACCTCGCCAATCCATACAGCTGAATATTATGCCAATATCGCCGACCAGCTCATCGAAGCTGGTGCGCCTGAAATCTGCTTGAAGGATATGGCAGGTATCGGTCAGCCTGCCATGCTCGGCAAGCTCACCAAGATGATCAAGGACAAGCATCCTGAAGTCATCATCGAATATCACGGCCACTCAGGTCCGGGCCTCTCAATGGCCAGCATCCTGGAAGTCTGCAAGAACGGTGCAGACGTCATCGACACCGCCATCGAACCGCTCTCGTGGGGTAAGGTTCATCCCGACGTGATCTCCGTGCAGTCGATGTTGAAGCACGCCGGTTTCGACGTGCCTGAAATCAATATGGATGCCTACATGGAAGCCCGCAAGCTCACGCAGGAATTCATCGACGACTTCTTGGGCTACTTCATGAACCCCGCCAACAAACTGATGAGCTCTCTTCTCTTGGGCTGCGGTCTGCCGGGCGGTATGATGGGCTCTATGATGGCCGACTTGACGGGCGTGATGAGTGCCATCAACAGCAACCGTGCCAAGGATGGTCTCGAACCGCTTTCTGAAGACGCACTGCTCGTGAAGCTCTTCAACGAAGTGGCTTATGTATGGCCGCGCGTGGGTTATCCACCCCTCGTGACGCCGTTCTCACAATATGTGAAGAACATCGCCCTCATGAACCTCCTGACCGAGTCAATGCACAAGCCGCGCTATTCTATGATGGACGACAGCATCTGGGGCATGATTCTCGGCAAGAGCGGTAAGTTGCCTGGCGAGGTGGCTCCGGAAATCATCGAACTGGCCAAGGAAAAGGGCTTTGAGTTCACCACGGCCGACCCGCAGAGCTACTATCCCGACGATTTGGCTCGCTTCGAAAAGGAAATGGAAGAAAATGGATGGGAGCGCGGTGAAGACGATGAAGAGCTCTTCGAATTTGCCATGCACGAAACGCAGTATCGCGACTATAAGAATGGTGCAGCCAAGAAGCGCTTCCTGGCCGACTTGCAGGCCGCCAAAGACAAGGAAGCATCGAAGGGCATTTCTCCTGAAGAGGCTGCTGCCTTCAAGCACGCCAAGGCCGATGCCATCGTGGCTCCTGAGAGTGGCATCATCCTTTGGGAAATCGGTGGCGACGGCGAGTGCGTGAAGAGCATCGAACCGTTCATCGGCAAGACTTACGCCGAGGGCGACCGCTTCTGCTATCTCGAAAATACTCACGGCCAGATCAACGAACTGCCTGCTGCTTTGGGCGGCAAGCTCGTTGAAATCAACGCCAAGCAGGGTGCCCACGTCAGCAAGGGCGATGTTATCGCCTACATCGAACGCGGCGAATAATCCTGCGAAGAAAAAACAACAAACGGCAGGGATGGGGTTTATCTGCATCCTTGCCGTTCTTTTATTAGGGTGGTTCTCATAATTCTGCCCACCTATATATGAAATCCGTTTATGTCAAAGAAAACAGACTACATACAGTGTAATGAAGCCTTCGTGAAAACATTCGGCGAGGGCGAGGAAATCATAGAAATGCCTTGTGGCGTGCGCGCCCGAAGAATCGCCTCCGGCGAGGGCGACCGTCACCCCAACATCCGCAGTGTGGTGAGCGTACACTATACGGGCCGCCTCATCAACGGTCGTGTTTTTGATGATACGCGCCGCACTGGCATCCCTGCCGCCTTCCGTCTCAAGGATGTCATCACTGGCTGGCAGATTGCCTTGCCACGCATGGTTCCTGGCGACCGATGGGAAATTTGCATCCCTGCCGCCGCAGGCTATGGCGCGTGCAAAGCGGGAGATATTCCTGCCAACTCCACGCTCATCTTCGATGTGGAGTTGCTGAGCATTGCTTGATAAGTAATGGCCGACCTTTACTTATAATCCCCGCCTGACTGGGCCGTTACGGCAGCCCGGTCAGGCGGGGATTCTTTTTTCGGGCAGACGGGATGGCGTGGCCAGCGTTTGGTCAACGACATCTTTCCGCGTTGAAAACAAGAACTACCAATTTGGGGCGTTGGGGAATGCGGCCCCGCAGACTTTACCCTCCATGTCATCTTTTTTCACTATCTTTGCGGGCTGATATGCGTCCGTTCCGGCAGCATCGGTTTGAGGCTGCCAAGGAGAGGCATGTCAGTGTAATTAAATAATTTATTTTATGTTATCATCACAAACACAGAAAGGCGCAACGCTCACGTTCCGTCATTTCAACCGTAAGGGCTACGCCCTCTTTTCCTGCTTAGGACGCGAGGTGCGTGTCGGCGTGCTCGGCGTGGCAACACTGCTCAGCGCAACGCCACGGTTGATGGCCGCAACGGGTTGTAGCGTTGAGGGAGGCGACACACTTGCGTCGCACCTCGACGACAACGACACGCGTCTCGACGAAGCCGTTGTATCAGCTTCGCGTGCGCCTTTGGCAACAGACGTTGTTGCCCGACAAGTGATGACACTCACACGCCGTGATCTCGCGGCGGCGGGTGTCACGAGTATTAACGATGTGCTCAAGTTGGCAGCAGGTGTCGACGTCCGCCAGCGTGGCGGCTTCGGAGTCCAGACCGATCTCAGTGTAGACGGCGGCACTTTCGACCAGCTCACCATCTTGGTCAACGGCGTGGCGGTCAACAATCCGCAGTCGGGGCATAATGCCGCCGATTTTCCGCTAAACCTCGACGACATTGAGCGCATAGAAATCCTTCAAGGCGCGGCTTCGCGCGTCTTCGGCAGTCAGGCCTTCTCCGGCGCCGTCAATGTCGTGACGCGGCATGGGGGCAGTCCGTTGTCGCTCTCCGTTCAGGGCGGCAGCTATGGGACGCTGTTGGCTGAGGGTCGCACGGCTTGGCAAATCGGTCCGCGCTTCACCACTTCGGCCTCCGTCGGTTACCGCCGTTCCGATGGTGCCGTCAAAAACGGAAGTTTCGATGGCATCAAGGCCTTTTGGCAAGGACATTACGAAGATGAGGCCTTCAAACTCGAAACGCAGGCCGGCATCACGTCGCAAGACTTCGGTGCCAACACCTTCTATTCCGGTGCTTACCCCAACCAGTGGGAAGCCACGCGGCGCTATCTTTTGAGCGCCAAGGCCGAAACGAAGGGACGCGTGCATCTCGCTCCGCAGGTGTCGTGGTTGAGAAATGTTGACCATTACCAGCTCATTCATAACACCAACACCGGCGAGAATTTCAACCGCAGCGATGTCTACACCGCAGGCATCAACGCCTGGACCACCTGGGCGTTGGGACGCACCGCTGTCGGAGCGGAACTGCGTGAGGAAGGCATTTACAGCACCAACTTGGGACGCCCGATGGACGCTTCCCAGCATTTCGCCGTGCCGGGGGAAGACGGGATTTTCTACACTAAGCACGACAGCCGCACGAATATGAGTTATTTCGTGGAACACAACGTCGTGTTGCAGCAGTGGACTTTCTCTGCCGGTGTGATGGCACAGAAAAACACCGCCGCCTCGCGCCATTTCTCCTTCTATCCGGGAGTCGACGTGAGTTATCGTCCCACACAGGGCGTGAAAATCTTCGCTTCGTGGAATAAGTCGATGCGCCTGCCAACATTCACCGACCTCTATTATAAGAGTCCCACCCAGGAAGGCAACGTCGGTTTGCGTCCCGAAGAGAGTTCTTCCTTCCGCCTTGGTGCCTCCTGGAACACGCGCGTTGTGGCGCTTTCCGTTGACGGCCATTTCAATCGTGGCACCAACATGATAGATTGGGTGATGCGTTCTGCCACCGACATCTACCATGCCACATCGTTCAGCCTCGACAACCTGGGCTATTCGGCTTCCGTGGCTGTCGACTTCAACCAGTGGCTGGGCAAGCGCCAGCCGCTCTCGCGTTTCACGGCATCCTATGCCTACCTGCATCAGCATCGTCGTGCCGGAGAAGACTATTTCAAGTCGAACTATGCCCTGGAATATCTGCGCCACAAGTTTACGGCCAGTTTGTCCCACCGCATCATTTCCGACCTCTCGGCCCTTTGGACCCTCCGCGTGCAAGACCGCGAAGGTGCCTACCTGCGGTATGAAAACGGCATCTCGACTGGTGAGTTGCATCCCTATGGTGCTCATGCCTTGCTCGATTGCCGCGTTAGCTGGACGCAGCCCCATTACGATCTATTCGTTGACATGACCAACCTCACGTCTCATCGCTATTACGACCTTGCTAACGTTCGCCAGCCAGGATTTATGTTGATGGGCGGAGTTAAGGTGCGATTGTAAGCAGGCTGAGGGGGATGCCTGAAAAATGTTTCTGGAAATCCCTTGGTTCTGCATATTATATATAAGGGGTGTTTCAAACCATTGGAACACCCCTGCCTGTCATTTGAAATTAATCACACACATAATCAATAATTTCAAAACACTGCAAATGAAGAAAATCTTACTCTTCTGCACAGCCCTCGTGCTGTGTCTCTCCAGCGCCCGTGCCGATGAAGGCATGTGGCTGCTCAAACTCATGAAGCAGCAGCACCTTGAAGACTCTCTGCGCCGCGCAGGACTTCAGTTGCCGCCAGAGGCGCTTTATAGCGAAACGTCGCCTTCGTTGCGTGAGTGCATCGGCATCTTCGGTCGCGGTTGCACCGGTGAGGTGGTGAGCCCCGATGGTCTCATCCTGACCAACCACCACTGCGGCTTCTCTTACGTTCACGAAATGAGCGGCATCGGCCACGACTACATGAAAGACGGCTATTTTGCCAAGAGCCGCGCCGAAGAACTCCGCACGCCGGAGAGCCTCACTTTCACCTTCGTTGTGCGCATCGTTGATGTGACGGCAGAGGTTGAGGCTGAAGCAGCCAAGCAGAAGGCCGACGACTATACGCGTCAGAGCCAGGCGTTTCTCGAACCTATGGCCAAAAAGTTGCTGAAGAAGAGCGACTTGGCCAAGAAGAAGGGTATGGATGTGCGCATTGTGCCTTATTTCGGCGGCAATCAGTTTTATGCCTTCTTCGAGCAGACCTATAGCGACATCCGCCTCGTGGCCAACCCGCCCTACAACGTGGGCCAGTTTGGCGGCAACAGCGACAACTGGATTTGGCCGCGTCAGAACGCCGACTTCGCCATGTTCCGCATTTACGCCGACAAAAACGGCCAGCCAGCGCCCTACAGCGAGAAGAACGTGCCACTCAAGGTGAAGAAATATCTGCCCATTTCGCTCAAGGGCATCAACGACAAAGACTACACCATGATCATGGGCTTCCCTGGAAGTACGAGCCGATACTTGACGGCTTCTGAAGTGGCTTTGCGCACGCAGCAGATGAACGCCCCCATCGTTTTGGCCGGCAATCCGTTGCTCAACTATTACAAGCAGCTTATGGACCAAAGCGACGAGCTTCGTCTCTTGCTCGAAGACGAATATTTCTCATGGGGAAATGCTGTCAAGAACTATGGCGGCATGAACGAAGCCGTTGAGAAAATCCACCTCATCGACCAGAAGAAGGCCGAAGAAGCACAGTTCCGCGCTTTCGCCGCCAAAGCCGGCAAACCAGAATATCTGCATGTCATCGACAGCATCGACCAGCTCTGCCAAACCTTCGGCGACAACGTCCACGATCTCGCTCTCTTCCGCATCACGCTTTCAGAGCAGGAACTTCATTTCCCAACTCGTCTCATCGAAAAATACCGTGAGGCGCTCAAGGGCGGCAAGGCCAAGAAAATCGAAGCTGCCAAGGCGGCCATTCTCGCCGCTGCTGGCAACCACGACAAGACTAAGCACGACATCGACTACGGCAAGGTGAAGCTTCTCTTCCCTTATTTCCTCAAGGCCCACAAACTCCCGGCAGTGCCGGCATTTTTGGCCGAGGGACGCAACTGGGAGGCAACCATCGACTCTGTCTACAACATGAGCCTCTTCACCGACAGCGCCCGCTTGGCTGAGGCTTTGGCCAAGAACGATGCCGACCTTCTCGAAGCCGACCCATTGGTGCGCGAACAGAAGGCCATTGCAGAATATATTGAGAAATTTTCAGCGCCGATGAAGGAATACAACGCCAAGCGCCGTGCCTTCGACCGTATTTACGTGCGCGGCCTTTGCGAGATGTACGATTGGGCAAAAGCCCCCGATGCCAACTTCACGCTCCGCATGACTTACGGCCATGTGACCGACCTCAAGCCGCGCGATGCCGTTCGCTACGATTGGCGCACCGTGCTCGACGGCATGTTTGAGAAAGAAAGCAAAACGGAGAGCGACTATTTCGTGAATGAGCGCCTACGCCAGTTCTATGAGAAGAAAGACTTCGGACGCTATGCCCGCGAAGACGGCAAGCTCCCCACGTGCTTCCTCTCCAACAACGACATCACGGGCGGTAACTCCGGTTCTGGCGTGCTCAACGCCAAGGGCGAACTCATCGGTTTGGCCTTCGACGGCAACATCGAGAGCCTCTCAAGCGACCTCAAGTTCAACCCGCAACTCCAGCGTTGCATCAACGTTGACATCCGCTACGTGCTCTTCATCATTGACAAGTTCGGCGGTTCTTCCTATGTCATCGACGAGCTCGATTTGAGATAAGTAATTCCATCATTACTAAGAACAACGAAATAATCCCCCTGAGAAATTTTTCCTCAGGGGGATTTTTCGTTTTGAGGGCATTCTCGGATTTCATAGGAGAGACGTTCTGGCAGTTTTTGCGGCGCACGGGGAAAGGTCCCACCATTACTTGAAGAAAACCATAAATGATTTTGACAATCTGCCAGTCTTTTGTAATTTTGTGTGGCAGGCAGATGACAGATTTTCTTTAGACAACTAATACCAATCGCCTGCTTTTTTCTGCAACTCCAATAACAAACATTCCATGAAAAAGAACAGCTATTCCGTGCGTGGCGGCTTTTTACGCAACGCGAAACGTGCCCTGCTCACGTTGGCCATTTCCAGCGCCGCCTTGCCAGCCAGTGCCGATGTGTTTCAGCAAATCATCGACAATGTCGTGACCCGCGAACTCTCCACAAGCAACGTGACATCCTTGGTCGCTTCGGCCAAGGCCTATATGAGCAATATGAAAGACGATGGCTCTTGGCCCGACGTCAATTATGCCTCCAAGGCGCAGACCAACTGGCCTGCCATGACGCACCTCAACCGCCTCAAAACCCTTGCCGTGGCTTACGTGTCGCCGGGGAGCGCATTGAAGGGCGACGAGAAACTGTATGCACAGATTGTCAGCGGACTCAATTATTGGTATGCCAAGAAGCCCTCCAGCACCAACTGGTGGTATTGGGAAATCGGGTGGCCGCAGGAGATGGGGGTGGTTCTCTGCTTGATGCGCAGTGGCGAGAAGCAGCTTCCTGAATCAACGGAAAAAAACATCCTTGCCTGGCAGAAGAGCATCAGCAAAGGGCCCAACCAAAGCGGCTCGCCAGGTTCTGGTGCCAACAAGATGGACATTGCCCTGCAATGGATTTATCGCACGGCGCTCCAGAAAGACAAGAGCAACCTTGATTTTGCCGTCAACCAGTTTTTCCTCCCTGTGAAATTCAATACGGGAGAGGGACTGCAGAGCGACTACAGCTATCTCCAACACGGCATGCAGCTCTATGCCGGTGGCTATGGCGGTTCGGTGCTGACAGCCACCATCAAAGTGGCCTATTATCTTGTCGGCACGTCCTATGCCGAGCAAGGCGACTATTTGGATTATATCAGCGGTTTTGTGCGTCACGGCTACCTGCCGAGCGTGCGAGGCCAATACATGTCGTTTAACAACGTCGGGCGTAGTGTGGCCCTTCCAAACGGCATGCTGCGCAGCAGTTTCTCCACGATAACCACTGCTATGGCCGACCTCGACCGCGCACATGCAGAGGAATTTAACGCCGCCACGCTCCGTCTGAAAGGCAGCAAGCAGCCGGATTATGGCGTTGCGCCCTTCCATCGCCACTATTGGCGGGCAGATTACACCGTTCACCAGCGCCCAGGCTACAACATCGACGTGCGCACCGCTTCAACGCGCACACTCCGTTGCGAAAACGGAAACGGCGCTAACCTCAAGGGTTATTTTATGACTGAGGGCAGCACGTGGATTGCACGCACAGGAAAGGAATATGCCGACATCTCCGTCGTTTGGGATTGGGCGCATCTGCCGGGAACAACCGTGCCGGCCGTCTCTTCCATTCCTCAGCCGCGGCAGTGGGGCACGAAGGGGCAGAGCACCTTTACGGGCGGCGTGAGCGACGGCACGTACGGCGTGATGACCTATCAGATGAACAACACCGAATATGCCCTCAACACGCAGGCCAAGAAGAGCTGGTTTTTCTTCGACAACGAAGTGGTGTGTCTGGGCAGCGACATCCGTTCGTCGAACGCCAATGCGGTTCACACCACCATCAACCAGTGTCTTTCTTCTGGACCAATCTCCCTTGCAGCCGCCGACGGCCGTTCTTCTGAAACCCTCACTGCCGCTGGACAGGTGTCGCGCAATGATGTCGCATGGGTGAACCACGACAGCATCTCTTATTTTTTCCCGCAGGGCGGGGATGTCGTTCTTTCCGACACCATACAGAGCGGCACGTGGAAATCCGTGGATTCCGCCTCTTCCAACACGACGATGCAGAAGAAGCGTGTGTTCAAACTCTATCTCAACCACGGAAAGCAACCCTCCGGCGCAACATACGCCTATTATATCGTGCCCAACACCGGCAATATCAGTGATGCCCGCGAACGCATCGACAGTCTTTTGGTCGTGAACACCGATTCCGTTCAGGCCGTGTTCAATCCTTCACTGGGCATGCTGCAGGCCGTGTTCCATCGCGCCGCCAAACTCAACGTGGGCGAAATGGAAGTGTCGGCAACGGCCCCTTGTGCCGCCCTCTTCCGCGAGGTCAACGCCAAGGAAGTCCGTGCCTTCGTGAGCGACCCTTCCTATGCGTTGGATTCTCTGACCATCTATGCCAAATTCCCCGCGCTGAAATACAAAGAACTGAAGTGCAAGTTCAATACGGAAACGATGTACAAAGGCTCAACGTCGGCTTTCGTGGTCAACGAATCGACGCCCGATTCCGTCTATCGTCGCGTTGACACGCTGACGCTGAGCGCCTCCGAACTCTCCTTTGGCAAGACCGCCCTTTCTGCCCAGCTCAAGGCCGCTGTGCTGCCGCTCAATGCCACGCGTCCGTTGACGAAGTGGGAGAGTTCCAACAACCAGATAGTTCGTGTGGACCAAAATGGCCGTGTCTTGGCCTTGCGCAGTGGTGAAGCCGACGTCAAGGTGTCGGTGGATGATGGCCTTGAGGCAACCTGCCATGTGGTGGTGGCTCCAGGAGTGGCCACTTCGTTTGCAACGGCCGATGCTTATGTTTATGACAAACAAGGGACAACGAATTTCGGTTCCGCGCCAACGCTTGTGGTGCGCAACGACGGCACAAACTATCGCCGTGCGGCCTACGTGCGTTTCCCGCTCGAAGCCCTCGACAGCCTTGACCTGACCGCTGGTAAAGCCGAAGTGAAACTCCTCTTTCAGGTGGTTTCCGGCTCCGAAAAAGTCAGTGAGGTGAAGTGGACGGTTTCCTCGCTCAAGTCGCAAGCGTGGACGGAAAACGCCGTGACATGGAACAATGGCCCTTCAGTGCTTTCGCAGCAGACCACTTCCCCGTGTTTCATCCCGAGCAAGGATTGGACCAGCAATTTTGTGACTTTCGATGTGACGTCCTACGCCTTGTCGCGCTATAAAAGCGGCGCCAAAGACCTCTCGGTTTACATCTACCAGAATGCCCGGGCCACGGGTGGAAAGGGTACTTCAGAATTTGCTTCGCGCGAGAATGCCGCAGGATATATCTTCGCGCCGCGCCTGGTTGTTGTTGGGAGCGAGCAAGTCACGGGCATTTCCTCGCCCGCAACAACGGCATCCGCCCCGCATGCCGCCTTGCAAGGCGACATCCTGACAATGCAGACATCGGCCCCCGAAGAAACTCTGCTTTACAATGTTGGCGGCGTTCCTGTCCGTGCCTTTCGTGTGAACCAGCCAGGCATTTGCAGCTATAACGTGGCTACACTCAGCAGAGGCGTCTATTTCCTGAAAATGAAGCACGAAACCATTCGGCTCATCAAGCGTTAAGAAAATATTTCCCCGAAGTCCTTGACAAGTTATCTACCGTCGGCCGCGAGTAGCGCTACCTGCGGCCGGTGGTAGCGCTACCTGCGGCCGCGAGTAGCGCGATTTGCGGCCGACGGCAGATGACATGTCGAAGTTGGCGGAGACATTTAGTGGCATTATTGTGGTTTAAGTAGGTGTTCAAAATTATTTACCATCAAGGAATTGCAGAACCTCTACGAGGGCCATACTTGACGTGCGTTTTGACCGCAATCATTACTATATATAGGAATTTATGTACGACAGAAGATATACACCCGAAAGGATTTTGGAATTAAAGGGGAATGAGATATTTGTCTTTGGCAGCAATTTGGCAGGCGCACATGCTGGCGGTGCCGCATGGCTTGCTTATGAGCGGTTTGGTGCCGTATGGGGCGAAGGCGTTGGTCTGCATGGCCAAACATACGCCATCCCTACCATGCAGGGTGGTGTGGAACCCATCAAGCCCTACGTAGATGCGTTCATCCGTTTTGCCAAGGAACACAACCGCTTCACGTTTCTGGTCACACGAATAGGTTGCGGTATAGCCGGATTTCGCGATGAGGAGATTGCTCCACTCTTTATGGATGCCATTGATGTGGAAAATATCATCCTTCCGATTGAGTTTGTCACGTACTTGGTTAAGCATGTGACACAAACCAGGATGGACGATGGAATTACATGGAACTCCAATGTGTTTCTTGCAAAATATGCTCCTTTAATGTATAAGGCAAATCAAGGTGATCATATTGCATATAACCAGGTAAGGGAACTGCGTGTCCAAGAGTATCGAAATACGATAGAGATTGTAAATCAAGGATTCTATACAACGGAGGAAGGGCGACGTGTTCAGTTTCCTATCCCTACACGCATGGAACATGAAACGACTTTTTATAGCCGTGCATTCCGTGTTGATTACATCGCTGTAAGACCGATGGCTACACAGGTTATTGTTCGCAATGTGGATTGTTTGGAAGAAGGTGTCCGCCTTACCCATGAAGGCTACAATCCTGCTGTGTTAAATATGGCGAATCGCAGGATTCCGGGAGGTGGAGTGATGACAGGAGCTGGAGCACAGGAAGAAACTCTCTTCCGTCGCACGAACCTGTTCCGCTCGCTCTATCAGTTCACGGAGTATTTCATCAATCATGTATGGTATGCAAAGCATATAACGCCAGTCCGTACAGGCGAGCGTTATCCTTTGGAGCGAAATTTCGGTGGTATCTATACACCTGGAGCCTTACTCTTTCGTGAGGACGAACATCATGGTTACAAGTTGATGGATTCTCCTCAAAGGCTCTCATTCATATCAGTGGCGGGCCTCAATCGTCCTGACCTGACATATGCAACCCATCTTGCAGACAATATGATAGAGGGGACAAAGAATAAGATGCGGACTATCCTGCGGATAGGATTACGTCATGGCCACGACTCACTTGTGCTCGGAGCATTGGGCTGTGGAGCCTTTTGCAATCCCCCTTCGCATATAGCCCAGCTCTTCCACGAGGTGTTTGAAGAACCAGAGTTTAAGGATAAGTACCGCCTTATCAGTTTTGCCATTTTGGATGACCATAATGCGCACCGCAGTCACAATCCAGAGGGTAATTACCTGCCATTCGTAAAAGAGTTTTGTCGGTAGGGCAATGATAGGTACAAGGTTATTTTTATCTCTTGAACGTAATAATTTAGCGGTAGTTCACAAAAAAACAGGGATTCCCCTGGTGTCGCAGAATTGAATCTGCGGCATCAGGGGAATCCCTATTTATCGTTAGATGGCGTGGGGCCGTCTGGTGTTATTTCTGTGCCAGGTCTTCCAGAATACGCCAGCATTGGAAGAGTCCGCGTGGCACGTGGAAGCAACCTTTCCATTTTCCGCCCTTGAGAGGAAGCAACACTTCGCCTTGGCGGTTAAGATAGCCAAACCATTCAGGATGTTCGGGGTCGGCAAAATGCGACCATACGTAGTCGTGAACGCGATTGAACCATTCAAGGCATTCCTGGCGACCAGTGAGCTGGTAGCCCTTGATCATGGTGATGAGCGTCTCGATGTGCACCCACCAGAGTTTCTGGTCCCATTCGAGCTGCTGGCAAGGATGGCCGAGGCGGTCCATGAAATAGAAGATGCCGCCGTGCTTCTTGTCCCATCCGTAGTTGGTCTCGTTGAGGGCGATGTCAACGGCTTTCTCAATGAGGTCTTGACGGCCGAGGCGCTTGCCGAGGTCCATGATAAACCACATGGCTTCAATGGCGTGGCCTGGATTGAGGAGGCGTCCGTCGAAGCAGTCAACAAGTTCGTTGTCGGCAGAGAGGTGTTCCACGATGAGGCCCAGTTCGGGACGGTAGAAAACGTCCATGACCTCGTGAATGCACGTGTCGATGGTTTGCTTCATGAAGGCAGGGTCGAGCAGCGGTTCGATTTCCAAAGCCACGTTGCAGAGAATCATCGGGAGGGCGAAGCTCTTTAGGGCGCGGGAGCCAGGGACGGCCTTGTTCCAACGGCCTTTCGGATTGTCAACCTTTGAGAGGACGATGTCAAACGTGCGCTTGGCGATGTCGGCGTATTCCTGGTTGCCTGTGGCGATGCTGAGCTGGCCGAAGGCGATGACAGCGAAGGTGTAAGAGAAAATGTTGTAAGGCTCCACCAGCGGATGGCCTTCACGGTCGAGGGAGAAATACCAGTTGAAATTGCCGTCGTGTCCGTATTTCTTCAGGAACTCAGCACCCTGGATGGCGCAGTCGAGCCATTCTTGGCGTTTTTCCACTTTGTTGTAGAGCGTGGCGAACATCCACACTTCGCGGCCCTGCAGCCAGATGAATTTGTCCGTGTCGAAGACGTTTCCTTCACGGTCAAGGCAGGTGAAATAACCGCCGTGTTCCAGGTCTTGTGACTTTTCAAGCCAGAAGGGAACCACTTTGTCGAGCAATTCGTGCTTGTATTGCTCTGAGAGTTTTTTGAAATCTGTTGTCATCGTGTATGTTTTTTTCTGTCGTCCCCCCTTCCTCCGACGAAAACCGTTGGAGGAAGAGGGGGAGGAGAGGGTGATTGATGATGCTTATCGGTGATGCTTATATATTCACCATTACTTATGCTTGAGGAATCATTTGGCGTTGTCAGCGTCGAGTTGTTTCCAGCAGAGTCCCTTCAGGTTCTTTTCCTCCTTGAAGATATAGGAGAAGAGGAGACCGACGAGAACGGAAGTGACGAGGCCGATGAAACCGTAGAGCAGGAAGCTCGTCGGCGTCAGGTTTTTGACGAGGAAAACAACGCAAACACCGCTGAGGAAGCCCGTGAGAGCCGCCTTGCCACCGATGCGGGGGAAGAAGATGCCCATGAGGAAGAGGCCGCCGAGGCCACTGGATAGGAGCCCAAGGATTTCCTGGAAGAAATCAAGCAGGGAGAGAATTTCCCATGTGGCCATGAGCAGGGCGATGCCCATGCCAATGGCACCCGAGACGATGCAGGTGCGGCGTGCCACTTTCAAGGTCTGCTCCGACGATGCCTGCGGACGCCAGCGCTTGTAGAAGTCGACGCTGAAGGCCGTGGCCACGGAGTTGATGTTTGAAGAGATGGTGCTCATCGTTGCAGCGAAGATGGCCGCGATGAGCAGTCCGGCCAATCCTTGCGGCAGTTGGCTCATCATGAAGAAGGGGAAGATGGTGTCGCCCTTGAGCATGGTGTAGTCGAGTTCAGCAGGGTGGGTCTTGAAGAACGTGTAGAGTCCGGCACCGATGGCGAAGAAAGCGATGGAGATAAACACGCTCATGAGACCATTGAGCATGATGCTCTGGCGGGCACTGCGCTCGTCTTTAGTCGTGAGGTAGCGCTGGATGACCGTCTGGTCGCTGGTGTAGGAAATCAAGTTGTTGGCCATGCCGCCGAGGATGATCACCCAGAATGTGGCCGAGCGATAGTCGAAACTCCAGTCGAAGAGGCGGAATTTGCCGGCATCGCTGCCGAGCTGCAGGAAACCGCTCACGCCGCCTTCCGTGCCAAAGACGAGATAGCCCACGGCGAAGAGAGCACCGCCAACGAGGATGATGCCCTGCACCACGTCGCCCCACACTACGGCTTCAACGCCGCCCATCGTGCAATAAACGATGGTGACAAGCGCCATGAGGATGATGCAGATGTAGAGGTCAATGCCCGTCACGGCCGTCAGTGCCAGAGAAGGGAGGTACAACACCAAGGCCATACGTGCCACCATGAAGATGATGAACAAGGCGGAGGCTATGAGCCGCGTGGTGGCGTTGAAACGGCACTCGAGATATTCGTAGGCGCTCGTGACGTTCAGGCGGCGGAAGAATGGCAGATAATATTTGATGACAGGGAACGACACCAGCAGGATGGTGACGAGCATGGGGTAGTAGGTCCAGTCGGTGGCATAAGCCTTGGCGGGGTAGGCCATGTAGGTGATGGCGCTGAGCATGGTGGCATAGATGCTGATGCCAGCCGCCCACCAGGGGATGCGGCCGCCGCCTTTGAAGAAGTCGTCGGCATCGCCTTCACGCTTCATGAAATAATATCCCAGGAGAATCATGGCCACGAGGTAGGCAATCAGCACGGTCCAGTTGCCCCAACCGAAGGAAGGGCGCATGGTCATCTTGATCGCCGTCACGTCGGCAGAGCGCACGCCAGGCTTGCTCTCGCCGCCAACAACAATCCATTCGCCATCGTGGCCCACCAGGGCTGCGCCAGCACGCGCCAAGAGCGGCGAACGGCTTTCGGTGACCCAAGTGTCGGTGATGGTGTGATAGATGAGCAATTCGTCGTTGAAGCAATACCAGGGCGCTGGATGGAGCATGTATTCCGCCTGCTGGTTGCGCAGCGTTTCCAGTTGGCCTTTGGTGGCCGAATCGTCAGGATGCTGCAGCAAGGCGTTTTCTGCCTGTGCAATCGCCAAGGGGCGATTGATGGCCTGCTGGAAGATGTCGCGGTTGACGCCACCCACAAAAATGATGTGGGCGCAGCCAGAAGTGAGCGCTGCGGCACCAACAAGGGTCATGGGCGTTTTTGTGCCGTGTGGAATGATTTCCGCCACGCGGCTCCACTGCTTAGTTTGGGGATTGAAAACGAGGCCGTCGGTGTTGGCAAATCCGGGGTGTGAAGCGTTGGCAGGCTGGAAACCGCCCATCAGGTAGAAGCAGTTGGTCACACCGTTGTTTTGCACCGCAGCGGCAGGTTGTAGACGTGCCGCACCAGGCATGTCGGGAAGGCGTTCCCATCTCGTTGCGTGAGGATAGCTCAGACGATAGGCCGCCCGCGAGGACCTCCCGTTGGTCTGTCCGCCAGCCACATAGATGTAGCCCCCGCCAATGGCTCCAGCCATATTGTCGAGCGCCTGTGGCAATGCGGGAAGGTTCACGCATTTGATACCGCCTTTCTGCTTCTTGAGGAGAAATACTTTGGCGGAGCTTTCCTTGCCGTTGGTGCCGCCGATGCACACGAGGCCTTCGGGAACAGGGACAGCCACACCATAGGCCAGTGCTTCGGGCAGTTGTCCTGCCTTTTTCCAGTTGGATTTGTCTGACGCGGGGTTCTCCAGTTCGTAGATGTCGCGATAGAACACTTTTTCGCCGCCTTCGGCTGCCGGCTTGCCGGGGAAGTTACATCCTCCAGCCACCAGCAAACTGCCTTTTGACATGCCAGCGAAGGGTGCGGAGACACCCTCTTTGCCGCCCACCGTCAAGGCTGGGAGGCTGCGATAGGCCACCGTGTTGAAGGCGTTGTCGTTGGCGAGTGGTTTGCCTGCCAACGCTTCCGTCGTGTTTCCGCTGGCACCAGACTGCTGGTTTGCGGCGCAAATCGTGCCGCTGCTTCCTGAGAGGCAGGCTGCTGCAACAATTAAAAACAGATATTTTAGAATGTTTTTCATGTTGAGATATTAAAAAGGATTGACGAGAATCCCCCCTGAGAGGTTCCCGTCAATCGGTTTTATCAGATGAATTTATTTGTTGCAACGGTTGAAGAAATCAATGGCCTCGAGTTCTGCGCGAAGCTGTTTCTCCTCTTCTTCGGTCACATTTTGGAACGGCGTGCGGTTCGGGCCGAGGTCCAGTCCGATGAGCTTCATGATGCGCTTTCCGCCGACGATGTTACCACGGAAGTGGCAGATGACGTCAATCACGTCCTGTGCGAAATTCTGAAGTTCGCGTGCCTTTTCCAAATCGCCGTTGGCCCATGCCTCCTGGATGCCAGTCAACACGCGGCCGTTGTAGTTCGTTGTGCCGCCGATGCCACCTTGGGCACCGCCCATAGCCAGACATGGCAGGATGGTTTCGTCTTGTCCGTGGAGCATGTCAAACTTGCCGTCTTTGTAGCGGCGGCAGCGGTTGTATTCATAGAGGCTTTCGAAGGTGTACTTGATACCTGCGAAATTGGGGATGCGTCCGTCAACGGCCTTCAGAAAATCAAGCATAGAAAGGAACGCGCCATTGAAAGCCGGGATGTGATAGAAATAGAAGGGGAGCTCGGGAGCGCCGCAGGCAATCTCCTCGCAATATTTAACGAGTTCTTCAATGCGTCCCACCTTTGGGAAGGGAGGAGCCATCGCACCGATGCCCCAAGCGCCGATGGCCTGGGCGTGTTCCGCCAAACGGCGGCTGCTCTTCACGCAGGTGCTGCCGACATGAACAATCACCTTGAAGTCGGCGGGAACGGCCTTTATCCATGCCTCGGCCAGTTTCATGCGTTCTTCTTCGGTGAGCATATATCCTTCGCCCGAAGAGCCATTGATGAACACGCCTTTCAGTCCGTTGCGTGCCAATAGAGCTGCATAGGCAGGAATCGGTTCGTAGTTCACTTCACCATTTTCATAGAATGGTGTGAATGGCGCATCAATGAGGCCATGTATTTTTTCAAAATTCATCGTAGGTAAAATTTAGATGGTTGTTTGGTGATACAAATGTAACAATATAGGAAGAAACAGGCAAGCAATTTTTGTGCAAGATTTTCGTTCCTTCGTTAAAAAAAAGATGCGCAGGGCAAAAAACGGGCTGGGCGGCGTCTTGCAGGAGTCGTACAGCGTCTTGCTGGGGTAGCGCAGTTGCATCGTTTTTTTGCCGCTGTCGCCCTCGGGCAACGGCGTGAAGCCAAGGCCTTTCTCCGCCCGTCGGAATGCCAAGAGAAACAGGCAGGGAGGGCGGCACGCAACAGGTTTTCGGCAAAACGCTTGCTCAATCTGCACAAAGTTTGTAATTTTGTGCCACAATTTAAAATTTTCAAAAGAAGAAACAAATGACACACAATCTGTTGAAAGGCAAGCGCGGCATCATCTTCGGCGCTTTGAACTCTGAATCCATTGCTTGGAAAGTGGCTGAAAAGGCTGTTGAAGAAGGTGCTACCATCACGCTCAGCAACACGCCGATGGCCTTGCGTATGGGCCAGCTCAACGAGCTCTCTGAAAAACTCAATGCACCAATCATTCCGGCCGACGCTACAAGCGTTGAAGACCTTGAAGTGGTGTTCAAGGAGAGCATGGAGAAACTCGGCGGCAAGATCGACTTTGTGCTCCATTCAATTGGCATGAGCCCCAACGTGCGCAAACACCGCACATACGATGACCTCGATTATGGTTATCTCCAGAAGACGCTCGACATTTCTGCCATCTCTTTCCATAAAATGCTCCAGGTTGCCAAGAAGCAGGACGCCATTGCCGATTACGGTTCGGTGGTTGCCCTGACCTACGTGGCTTCGCAGCGTACATTCTTCGGCTACAACGATATGGCTGACGCCAAGAGTATGCTTGAAAGCATCGCCCGCTCTTTCGGTTATATCTATGGTCGCGAAAAGCACGTGCGCGTCAACACCATCTCGCAGTCGCCAACTGCCACTACTGCCGGTAAGGGCATCAAGGAAATCGACAACATGATGGACTTCGCCGACAAGATGTCGCCGCTGGGCAACGCTGATGCTGAGGAATGCGCTAACTATTGCGTCGTGATGTTCTCCGACTTCACTCGCAAGGTGACCATGCAGAACCTCTTCCACGATGGCGGTTTCTCTAACATGGGCATGAGCCTTCGCGCCATGAACCAGTATTCAAAGGACTTGAAGCCTTTTGAAGACGAGAACGGCAAGATCATCTACGGATAATTCGTTAGCAATCAGAATCATATTTATCTCTGGCTGTCTTGGTGATGGTGAAAGGAATGGTTAATACTGACCTGTGTCTTTTTTTTATCGCCGCCAGCCAGCGACAAAACGCGGGACGGGGTTCTGTGGGGGACATGACGCAAAGCGGGATGTTTCTCACGGAATCCCGTCCCTTCCTTTTTTAATTGGTTTTCTATGGGAATTTTCAATAAAATCTTCGGAAGCAGTGCGCCTGTCTCTGAAGAGACCAAAAAAGAACAAGAGGTGCAGCGGCAGTTCGATCTGCTGAGAGACACTGGCGTGCGGGCTTTGCGGGCGCACGAAATGAAAACGGCTATCGACTGCCTTTCGCAGGCACACACGATGCGTCCTGAAGAGGCCGAAACGCTGAGTTATCTGGTTGAAGCCCTCTTGCAGGCGCAGGCATTTGAAGAAGCCATGCCATTGCTGAAGAGACTCTCTGAGATGGAGGCCGACAACCTCGAAATCAGTTTGCTGCTGGCGCAGACCCAGGGCCGCCTCAATCTTTTCGACGATATGGCCGCCACCGTCATGCCGCTCATGGCAAGCCATGCCGGGGATGCTCGCGTGTTTTGCCTGGCAGGTGAAGCCGCTGAAGGACAGCACAACGACATCATGGCCGTTGCTTGGCTCACACAGGCACTTGCGCTGCGCGACGACTATGTCAAGGCTCGCCTGTTGCGTGCCCGCGTGCTGAAGGGCATGGGGCAGTGGAGTGACATGCTTGCCGACACGGAAATCCTCACGGCGGCACACGACGACCTCGAAGAAGCGTGGACAATGCACGCTGAGGCCTTGGCGGCAACGGGGAAGACAGAAGAGGCAGCGTCGGCATTCCGACACGTCATCAGTGTGAATCCTTTCTCGTCAGAAGCTTACCTGCAATTGGCCGCTGTGCTCGAAGCTGCCGGCGACCTGCAAGGGGCGTTGGAGGCATGCAACGAGGCTGTTGAGCAAATGCCGCAATTGGCAGAAGCCTACCAATTGCGCGGGGGCGTGAAACTCCGACTGCACGACAAACTGGGGGCTGCCGACGACCTAAAGAAGGCGCTACAAATCAAACCCGAATTGGCGCAAAGCCTCGAAGGGGCTTTCTCCAATATGGACAATATGAAATGCGGAGGCTGAGAAAATAAAAACAATCCGGAAGAAGCTTGGTTGACATTGGAATCACTATGCCGGATGGGAATATAAGAAAAAACGAAGCAAACTCGTAACTTGAATGTCATTCACTTAAGTTACGGGTTTGCTTTATGTTATTCAGTATCAATGCCTTTTTGCAGTAATTTTAATGCGATGTTCCTTTCCTTCTTGCTTAGTTTTCCAATAAGACGATTGATGTTATCTTCAGCATCAGTTGTCTTAGTCTCATTTGCAAGCAATAATTTTCCATTCTCTGTAAGAAGGTATCGTTGATTAGGACTAGTTGGTTTGTCTGGATGAGTCATGCAGACAAGTTGTGCTTCTATTAAAGGGGTTACATATTTTGCCTTGAACTTTGAAGAGTTTGACCAGCCGTGCAAAGTTTTAAGATCGGAGATAGATGTTGGTCGCTGGAGTGTAACAAATAATTTCTCAACTTCATCCCAGCTTAGTCCCAACTTAGTCCCGACTTGCTCCCAACTTAAGCCCAACTTGGTCTCCGCTCGTAAGGAATCCATAGTATTCTGTTTTTCATATTCCATTGAGTAGATGATGGTCATGAACTGACTGGAAGTAGATTTGAAGACTGGCATACGATCAGCTTTGTAGGATTCCAGTTTCCGTACGTAGAACCGCATGTGCGATGGTGTGAGTGAACGGTAAATACGAAAGTAGGAGGCAAATACCTAACGTTGATATTACCTCCTACTCGTTTATTTCTTCAAGAACAAGTCTGCAAACAGGTTCATCGATTCTGGATGTTCTTCAACAAAGGTGTCGATGTGTCGCATGCGCTTGTTTTCCAATATTTCGTCAACGGCAATCAGAATGCCCGTTTCCTCCACCTGTCCAAATTCGTGGTTGATGGCGGTGCCAAACACACGCATCGTGGGGCTCAGGCCCATATAGGCATTGACGAGGGGCGGAATGTTGTAGCCCAGTTTGCGTACTTCGGTGTTGAGGATGTGATAGTCTTTCTTGAAATCGCTCTCGCAGAAGAGGTTTTCAAGATAGTCCTTGTCTGTCCTAATCTCCAAGGGTTCTTCGGGATAGACGAGGTGGTCTTTGTCGCCGAAGTGCTTGTTGAGGAAGAAGAGAATCATGTCGCGTGCCTTGGGATTGAAGGAAGGATACATCGTCATCTTCCCGAAGAAGTATTTCAATCCCGGAATCACCACCGTCAGTGCGCCCAGTCCGTCCCAGAGGTTGTCGAGCGCAAAGAGTCCTTTGCTCAGTTTGCGTGTGCTCTGATATTCAAGCGTCACGAAGGAGCGTCCCAGTTCCACGGTGTCGGCCAAATAGTCTTTGATGAAGGTGTCTGAGAAATGGAACATGTGGCTCGTGGCCAGATGCGGCTGTCCGTTTGCTTCAAATTTGATTTCAGAGCTTGGCAGGAAACGGTATCCTCCCAGAATTTCTTCATCTTCTGGACACCACACCACGAGTTGGTAGTAGGGATGTTCACAAGTGTCAAATTCATCGAGGTCGAGCGCCAGTCCTGTTCCGCCTCCCGCTGCACGGAAAGCGATTTCACGGAGACGTCCGATTTCGCGCACCACGTTTGGCGCCTGCTGATAGGTGACCACGTAGATTTCGTTGTTGCTTTTGTTGGTTGAACGCAAACGGCGTTCGGGGGTCAGTTCCGCTTTGAGAAGTTCGCGGCTGACGGGTGCTATGATATCTTCCATGTCCTTGTTTTTGGAAATGAGATTTTGCTGGCTGTTTTTCTGTCAGAGTTGGTAAACGATGTTCTGCACATAGGCGGCCCATTCGGTGGCCGAGCGGCTCTTGTCGAACGTTTGCCAAGGAATCGGTTTGCCGATTTTCACGACAAAGGTCTTGTGGCGGTTGAGAAACATCTCGTCGACAAGATAGAGCATGGCGATGTTGAACTTGATGCCGAAGAACTTGCAGAGGTTGGCCAACCGATAGAAGCGGTTGGAATTTCGTCCTCCGAAATGGATGGGCACGATGTCGCGCTGCGACTCCACGCTCTTGGTGATGAATGTTTTCGACCACGGGATGTCGCGTATCACGCCATTGTGACGGCGCGAACACAGTCCGGCAGGAAACATGATGATGTTGTCTTTGCTCTTGAAGCCTTCGCGGACGAGAATGGGCAGGCGTCGGCTCTGGTTGCCACCGACATTGACGGGGATGCAGAGCGGGGCGAGGCCGTGAAGGTTCATGAGTAAATCGTTTACGAGATATTTCACGCGTCCGTTGTAGTGTGTGCCAAGAATATAGCCCAGCGCCACTCCGTCTTGTCCTCCGAGCGGATGGTTGCTCACGAAGGTGTAGAGACGTCCGTCTGACGCATCAGGCAGATTTTCGAGTCCCTCAACCTGGAGGTTCATATCGAGAAATTCCACGCAATCCTTCAGCCAGGGCACTCCCTGTTTGTCGCCTTCCTTCTCAAGAAAGGCATTGATTTCGTCTTGATGGATGATGCGCTTGAGCCACGAAACGATGAAACGCGGAACGCGCTTCGCCTTGTCGCCAGCTTTGTCGCGGATGATTTTGTCTATGTCTATTCGAAATATCTTGCTTTCGTTCATGTGTCGTACGTTTGGGTGATGGACTGGAAACTATGTCTTCCCAGTCTGCAACCATGATATGGCGGGGGCTTTTGACGGCTTCCCCATCACTAAGCCGTTGCAAAAGTAATAATTTATTTTAGGCTGATTCCCTCCGTACGTTCTATTTTTTGGTCTGTTAGCTGAAATGTCACACGCAAAGCGGTTTTGGCCCTTGCAAATTGCGCAGTGCGCGGGATTTTGTGTGCTTCCGTTGGCTTTGACGATGTTTGAAATAGGAGGGCGTAGGGGAGGGAAAACGCTGGTTTGAAAAACGGCAAAAAGAATCTCCGGCAACAACCTTTCATGAATCCGCGGGATTTTCCTTGGCATGAACGGCTGTTGCCGGAGAGGGAGAGATGAAATGTTTATACCATATATAATGTATGGTGGATTACGGTTTACGCGTATGGCAACGCGTGTTTCCCATTACCATTATATAGACGGCTCCATAATCCATTATTTCTGCCACGTCTTCTTCTCCAGCATTTTCTGTTTCATCTCGTTATACCGCACAGCGAAGCGGCGGCGCGAGGTGATGATGCTGCGGCGATAGATTAGGCAGGAGGTGACGAAATAGCAGGCGGCCTGTGCCCAGAGGACATACCATTCGTGGCTGACGCTCGGCAGGTGTGCTCCCATGTTGTTGATCTTTAGGAACCCGTTGATGCCCAGCGTTGAGGGGAAAAGGTATGAAAGTGCCTTCCAAAACTTTGGTATCGCTGCGCCAGGCCATGACACGCCTGAGATGAAGAGGAGCGGCAGAGAGGTGAAGACGATAATCATGATGCACGTTTCGCGCTGACGAATCACGCCCGACACGGTCATGGCAAAGAACGTGCAGGCCAAGAGGAAGGGCACGATGAAGAGCGCCATGTCGACAGGGTTGCCAATCTGGTTCAGATGGAAGATGCGTGGCACCACGCCGAGGATATACACCGAGATGGGGATATACACCAGCATGTAGGCACTTGATTTGCTCAAAACGATGCGCAGGAGGCCTGTGTGGTGTCGGTCAAATGGTGTGAGTTCGCGAAAGCGGTTTTGCTCGCGGGCCGTTCCGGCGGAGATGCCGACACCGAGCAGGAGGGTCTGCTGGATGATGAGAATCAGCACGGCGGGAATGAGAAACGAGGCAAAACCATTTTGGGGGTTGTAGAGGCTCACTTCCTCATAGGCGATGGGGTGTTGCGTCACGAGGTCCTGCTGCTCAGTGGTGTTGCCAGCGCGTGCCACTTTTATGCGGGCATTCATGGCGAGCGACACGTTGGTGTTTGTTGTGAGAATGCTTTTGTAATAGAGCATGCCGCTCATGTCGCTATAGACGCCCACTTCCACTTGTTCGCCTTTCGACAGGCGCTTGGAGAAATCAGCAGGGACGCGCACGATGCCGTAAGCTTCGCGGTTTTTTATGCAGCGCTCGGCTTCGGCCATGTCTGCACAATAGTTGATGATTTTCACGTCGGGCGACGCGTCAACGTGGCGCAGGTATTCGCGGCTCATTGTCGTATGGCTTTCGTCGACCACGGCAATGGGCACTTCCCGCACCACTTCATCAGTATAGATGAAACTATAGAGCAGCGGATAGGCCAGCGGAACGAGAAAGAAGAAGATCAAGACACCTTCGTCTTTCACGATGTTTTTCAGTTCGAGCTTGAACAGGTAGTTCCAGTCGGAACAGGCTTGCTGCCAATATTGCTTTATTTTTTCTTTCATGCGGTCAAGGAATATAAGGAACAACCAGCAACATCTTCTTCAAGCGGCGCAACAGCAAAAGCGGAAGCATCGCAAACAGAAGCAGGCCCACCACATAGGGGGCGGCATTCATGAGCGGGTAGCCATCGAGCGCACAATTGACGTAGAGCAGGAAATAATGCCGCAAGGGGAAAAGATACGACAGTCCCTGCAACGTTGGGTGCATGGCCATCACGGGGTATGACATACCGCAGATGCTGAAGGAAATGACACCCCAGAGCGAGGCGAAACTCAGGCTCAAGCGGAGGGTGGGGAGCATGGCGAACATGAAGACACCGAGTCCCTGCGCTCCGATGATGCCCAAAAACATCACCAGTAGCATCGTCGGCAGGCCGCAGTGGCAGGGGAAATGGAGCACCCCGTAGAGCCCGATGGCGAAGGCGATGCCTATGAGGAAGAAAATGAGCGTCTGCGGAAGCAGTTTTCCCGCCAAGGCGTGGAACATCGAGCCGCGGGCCATAATCAGCCAGTCGTGCACCGTGTTGTATTTCACCTCCGTTCCGATACTGAACACGGTCACCATGAAGATGAACAGCATGAGGAGTCCCGGAAGGATGACGTTCGAGAGATACACATTATAATTCAGCCACGGGTTGTTGATGGCGTGGGAGTCAATCACGATGGGTTGCAGAAAGGCCATCGCCTGTCTTTCCGTAGCGCCTTTGGCGTAGAGCACTGTGCGCGAGGCCGCCCCCGAAGCGAGTTCCGACATCGTGCGCATGTCGCGATAGAGCAGCGAGCCGGCCACGAGGTAAGAATAGTTCGTGTAGAACGAAACGACGGGAAGCTCCTGCCGTTGCGCCTTGCGTGTGGTGCCTTTAGGAATATAATAGAAGCCGTAGATGTCTCCGCGTTGCACCGCTTCGCGTGCTTCCGTGACGTTAGCATATTGCTCCTTGATGCTCGTCATCTCGAAAGCATCGAGGTTGCGTGCCAGGGAGCGCGACGTGGTGGTATTGTCGTTGTCAACCAGTCCGAGCGGCATGTCGGTCGGCAGACCTTCCGCCATCAGGCTGGTGAAGAAAACGAAGCAAAACAGAGGAGCCGCAATCATGCAAAACCAATAGATGGGCTTGGACGCCATCCGGCGCAGTTCGCGACGGGCTATTTTCAAGATGGTTGGCATGTGGAATAATTAGAAATTACTTTTGAGGAATATGTCTCAAACGCTTAGCCAGTACTCAGGATTATTTAACGAGGACCGACATGCCAGGGCGCAAGCCCTTGACTGGCTTCTCGAGCGACGCCTTCACTTCGAAGGTCTTCATGTCAAACTGCCCCGTGGTTTTGGTGGCCTTCCAGGCAGCGTAACTTCCAAGGTCTTTCAGGTAATACACCTTCAGCTTCACGGACTTGTTGCCCAGCGCGGGGATGACAGCTTCAAACGTCTGGCCCATGCCGAAGTGTTCCAAATGGTCTTCGCGGATATTGAAAGTGACCCAGAGGTCGTCCATCATGGCAACATTCATGATGGGCGCTCCCGTGCCGACAAGTTCGCCCACCTGCGGGAAAATCTCAGTGACTTCACCGTCGTGGGTGGCCAAGAGCACCGTTTCTTTGATGTAGGAGTTCACCTCGCTGACGGCACCTTTTGCGCGGCGCACAACGGCGGCGGCAGCCTCCTTGTCTTCGCGTTCAGCCCCGTTGACCGCCATGTCGTATTGTGATTTTGCAGCACGCTCCGTGGCCACGGCCGCATCGCGTTGCGCCGTCACCTCGTCGAGTTTCTGCGCCGTCACGACGCCCTGGTCATAAAGGCGTTTCACGCGGGCATACGATTTCTCGGCGATTTCAACGCCAGCCTTCGCCTTTTGCCACATTTCGTAGGCGCCGCGAATCTGTTCCTGTCGTGCGCCCTTTTCAGCCTTTCGGCTCTGTGCCGCAGCGGCGGCCTCGGCGGCTTCCGCCTGCGAGAGTTTAGCTTCCACATCTGGAGCTTCAAGCAAGGCGAGGGTGTCGCCCACGTGAACCATCTGTCCTTCCTTCACTTTAATTTCAAGAATACGTCCCGGCACCTTGCTCGAAACGCGATATTCCGTAACGTCGGCCTGTCCCTGAATGGTCTCATCGGGTTGGCTGAACGCATACATACTGGCAACGGCCACCACAACAACAACGGCAGTAACGATAAACAGGGCCGGAAGTAAATTGGCTTTTGATTTCTGTGACATATACTTTCTATATATAATATGGTGTATTCTTATTCGTTGACATTGAGTGTGCCCAACGCCTTACGCATGGTCGCGTTGGTGAGTCTCACTTCAATTTGGGCGTCGATTTTCTCGCTGTTGGCCTGCAACCAAGCCGTTTGGGCGGCCAGTAGGTCGCTGGTGGTGACCACGCTCTCCTTGAAGCCCACCTGTGCCGTGCGCAGGTTTTCGTCGGCCTTGCTGAGGTTGTTGAGGCTCAATTGGAGTTGCTTGTTGGCCTCGTTGACGCGGAAGGCCGACTGGTTGACCTGCAGGGCGATTTTCTCCTTGGCGTCGTCAAGCTGCAACGCGGCAATCTGCGTTTCGGCCTTGGCGGCACGCACTTTGTATTTTCCCTCGCCCCAGTTCCAAACAGGAACTTTCAGCGTAAGCCCAACGGCCCATGTTCCGCGGAATTTCTTTTCGAAACCGTTGAACACGTTGGGATTCGTTGTTAGATAGCCCCCCATCAATGCCAGTTGCGGCAGGAAGGCAGAGCGTTCAATGTTCACTTTCTCGCGGTAGATATTAACAGCCGTTTCGAGTTGATTCAGTTCCGGTCGGTTGGCAAAAGCCGTCACCGTGTCGGCCTGCGCCTCCGGCGTGAGCGTCGGCAAATCCGTCAGCGTTTCGTCGGCCAGTTTGATGGGCGTGTCCAACGGCAGTCCGCACACCTGGCAAAGCAGCATACGGCTCAGCGACAATCCGTTTTCCACCTTCGTGAGCGTCATCTCGGCCTCGTTGAGCTTCACGCTCACCGACAAACCATTGGCCTTCGTGGCAACGCCCTCTGCAATCATCTTCGTCACATCCTTGTCGAGATGACGCAGCATGTCGCGGTAGCTGACGGCCAGGCGCTGCTTGTTGCTCAGCGAAACCACCTGCCAATAAGCCTGGTCGGCTTCGAGCACCACCTCCTGTTCTTCGGCCCGGAGTCCCTGCTCAGCCACCTGTTCGCTGTAGCGCGTGATGCGGTCGTAAGCGCGGATTTTTCCGCCCATATAAAGCGGTTGCGTCAGCAATGCGGCCGCCGCCGTCATGTTTCGCGTGTCGGTTCTCAGTCCGTCAACGATGTGCGTTCCGATGCCGTTCACGGCGCCAGCAATCTGCGGCAGATAGTTGCTGCCCTGCTGGATGAGCGGTGCGAGGTCAGGAAACTGCTGGACGATTTGTCCGGCTATTTCGCCAAACTTTCCCGTCATCGCTGTTCCGAGTCCAGAGAGCGTTTGTTTTTGGTGTTTGGAGAGCAAAGAAATCTCGTCGCCCGTGCGTATGTAGCTTCCCATGACCGACACTTTCGGCAGATAATTGGTGCGTGCCGCCCGGCGCATGTTGTAGGCCTGCTCTCCCTTTGCCTTGCTAATCGCCATCGCCTTGTTGTTGGCCACCGCCATTCTCCTGCAGCTGTCGAGCGAGAGCGTCTGCCCCATGCCCGCCACCGCCCAGGAGAAAGCCGATGCGATGATGATGAAAGATAGATGTTTCATTTCTTGTTTGTTTTCAATGTGTGTGCAGATGGTGTTTCAGGGTAAGCATAACTAAGATTCATCTGCGCCTGTTGTTGAAACGAATTGATAGGTATGGTCTCGTTGGCGTTCTCCCGAATCATCTGATGCAGAAATCGTTGCTGGATATTTCTGCCAGACGAATTACTGGAACGCCTTTTGTTGTCCAACTGCAAAATTACGTTTTTCCAGCCGATGCGCAATCCTTTTACCGAAAAACAGAACAATCCTTCTTCCGTATTTTCGCAATCCCCCAACGTGCCGCCGTATTTTCCGCCTTCAGCCTCGCCACGGAATCTCCCCATAAATGAGGATTGCACCTCTGAGAGCAAAACCGTAACTTTGCATCCCGTTAAACAAAATAACGTATGAATCATATCCCCTTCTTGCTGGCAACCGCCAGCGCCGTATTCACTCCCTTCTGTGCCGCCGCTTGCCCGGCATTTCCAGACGGCCGCCTCTCTGGGCACATGGCCGTCCCTTCCAGCGTCAAGTACGAAGCAAACACCGCTGCGGAAAATGAAGCCGACACCCTGCGCCAATATGAGATAGACGAAGCAGTGGTGGTGGCCTCGCCGAAAGAAACTTCGAGTTTCAGCAAGCAGCCCGTCTCCGTGACGCTCTTCAGCAAGGCCGCCCTTCAGCGCATCGATGCTCAAAGCATCAAGGGCATGGCCAACTTCGCGCCCAATTTCTTCATGAGCAACTATGGTTCGCGCCTCTCGTCGGCCGTCTATATCCGCGGTATCGGTTCGCGCATCAACACGCCGGCTGTTGGCCTCTACGTCGACAATATCCCCTATGTCGACAAGTCGGCCTACGATTTCTCGTTTCTCGACGTGACGCGCGTTGACGTGCTTCGCGGCCCGCAAGGTACGCTCTACGGCCGCAATTCTATGGGCGGACTGGTGCGCATTTTCACGGCCGACCCCTTCACCCACGAAGGCACCGACGTGAAACTGAGTGGCGCCTCGCGCACAGCTGCGCGGTCCGTGAAAGCCGTTTCTTATTTCCACCCCTCGGCCGCGACTGCGCTTTCTCTGGGTGGTTTTTACGAAGGAGAAAACGGATTCTTCCGCAACCACACAACGGGGCGCAAGGCCGACGGTTCTTCTGCCGGCGGCGGAAAAGTGCGCTTCGGCTGGAAACCTTCAGACGTTTTACGCGTTGACCTCACGGCCAACTATGAATATAGCGACGAAGACGCCTGCCCCTATTTCCTGACGAAGGCCAACGGACAGACGGCGCAACCCGCCCAAGAAGGCCTCATCTCGCAAAACCGCCAGAGCAACTATCGGCGCGAGCTGGCCAGTGCTGGCCTGGGCCTTGAATGGCAAGCCCCTCGCTTCATCCTCTCCTCCGTTTCCTCCTGGCAGCATCTGCGCGACCGCCTCTTCATGGATCAGGACTTTGTGGAGGCCGATGTCTTCTCGCTCACGCAGAAGCAGCGCTACAACACGCTGACGGAGGAACTCTCCCTGAAGAGCCATCCCGGCAAGCGCTGGCAGTGGACCACTGGCGCCTTTATGATGTATCAGGACATGCACACGTCGTGTCCCGTCACGTTCTACAGCGATGGCGTCAGTTATCTGAACCGCCAGTTCCAAATGGTGCTTCCCTCGTCGCCCGCCATGTCGCTCGCTTTCACTTCGTCGTCCTTGCCCTTCACGGCCTCCTTCCAGACGCCGACGCTCAATGCGGCCCTCTTCCACCAAAGCACCGTTGACCTCGGCAGCGGCCTTTCCCTCATCGCCGGCCTCCGTCTCGACTACGACCACACGCGCCTGAAGATGGATTCGCGTGCCGACGGACGTATGGACTATCGTTTCAGCATGCCAGCGTTCCACATCAATGCCGACCTCTCGGCCTCCCCCGACTTGTCGGGAGAACTGGAAAACGACACTTGGCAGGTGTTGCCGAAACTGGCCTTGCAATACAACCACCGCAGCGGCCGCGGAAACGTATATGTTGCCGTGTCGAAGGGCTACCGCTCCGGCGGATACAACATCCAGAGCTATTCTGACCTCTCGCAGACACAATTGCAGAGAAACATGATGCTCGGCATCAAAGATTTCAGCATCGCCACCATCAACGCCCTCCCGTTGCCCGAGAAGCAGAAGCAGCGCGCCATTCAGGGCATGACGGGCATCCTCGACGCCAAAACGCCGAAAGAACCGTCGTTGGCCACGCTGGCCTATAAGCCAGAACAGACGTGGAACTATGAGCTTGGCGGACACCTCACGCTCGTGCCGCAACACTTGCAGATGTTCTACACCTTCTTTTATATGCACACAAAAGACCAGCAACTCGCCCGCTTTGCCGAAAGCGGCATGGGGCGCGTGATGGTCAATGCGGGACGTTCCCGCAGTTGCGGTGCGGAACTGACGCTGCGTGCCTCCCTGCTGAACGATCGCCTGAACCTCTCAGGGTCCTACGGCTATACGAATGCAGAATTTTCGGCCTACGACCTCGGGCAGCACAACGGCACCACTGTTGACTACACTGGCAACAAAGTGCCCTTCGCCCCCGCCCACACCTTGGGCGCCACCGCAGAATTCCGCCAGCCGCTCAGCAATTCCCTCTGCCGCGCCCTCACGCTGGGAGCCGACGTGCAAGGTGCCGGGCGCATCTGGTGGGACGAGGCCAACACCTTCTCACAGCCCTTCTATGCCGTGGCAGGAGCCAGAATTGGCGCCGAGTTCGCTGGAAACGTCAACCTGACGCTTTGGACGAAAAACGTCACGGCCACGCGCTATGACGTCTTCTCCTTCCAGAGCATGAACAACCAGTTTGCCCAAATCGGGCAGCCCCGTTGCTTCGGCATCGATGTCAGTGTGCATTTTTAGGATAAGTAATGGTAAAAAATAACTTGGGCAATTGCTCAAGTTATTTTTTTACCATTACTAAGCTTATGCAACAGAATCATCTTCATGGCTGTCTGCGGCCCTGTGCGGGCTGAAGCCCGTATGTCCCGAACCGCAAAAAAATCGATTAATTCGAACCTGTCGGCGCACGCTGCCCCTGAAAGGGGCTCATATTTAGGGTAGGGGCTTGCCCCTACCTCTTGGGGCC